>Ga0070748_1001284_pt1 | contig 11695 bp, 22 predicted proteins | sample VirMetDEL_Nov_12_FD_77015 | JGI IMG/M metagenome (GOLD analysis project Ga0070748, IMG submission 77015) | Aqueous microbial communities from the Delaware River and Bay under freshwater to marine salinity gradient to study organic matter... | ecosystem: Environmental > Aquatic > Marine > Coastal...
ACACGCTCAAAAAACCCACGGCGTTATTGTACTCTTGGTCTTTTATAGCCAATTCACGGGATTTTGGAGACAGCAAATCTTCTTCGTCTATTTTTACTTTGCTACCTGTGCCCGCTTTTCGGTAACCCTCTGCCGTCTTCTCTCTCTCGGCAAGGTATAGGCCACGCCCGTATGCTTGAGCGCCTTCTCCAGATCCGATCTTTGATGAGTCGAACTGGTCAAAGCTGTGCGGTGAGCCGTGGTAAGCCTTGATGCCCTGCCTGACCTGAGACGCGGCAGGCAGGAACGGTAGCGCACCGGCAGCGGTCAAAAGGTAATTAGGTATGTTTCTGGACTCCGGGTCGCGCATGTACATGTCAACGTCAGCCGCTAAACCAGTAAGGTCACCAACCACCGGAACGCCGCCGGTAACGATAGCAGCAGCGTCTAGCGGTGACATTTGATCCTGCTCACCGTAGCCGATCTCTAGCGGGACACCAGTTCCGTAGGGGCTGCGGTCCATGACCTCCATGTATCGATCAGGACTAACGCCACCGACACTGTTGCCGTTCATGCCCAGCAACTGACGCGCTAGTTCAGCCATAGACGCCATTAGCGCATATCTCGGATCATGTCTTGCAGTAGCCGGGCGCTTCTGACCGACTTCTCTTCGGTGTCGCTCTCAACCCGAACATTCGACCGCTGAATTCCAGATAGGGTTTCCATCGTCCTAGCCTGCTCAAGCTCAGTGCTTGCGCCAGTCTCTAGGACTCTAGCCTGCGTAAGCTCGGCATCAGCAATGGTCTTGACCACATCTGCTCGAGCCTTAGCAGCCTTAGCAGTAGCCTCTTCAGCCGCAGCCTGTAGGAACAGCGCGTTTGGATCTGGCGGCTGATTCTGCATAGCCGCCATCATTTCCTCTGCCTCTGCTTCGGTGGGCTTAACGACACCCATCCTGATTAGCTTCTGACGGAAGAAGTCCCGAACCTCGGAAATACCTTCACCCTCCATGTTCATCATTGCCATACTGCCCAAGACTGACTGCATCTCTGGGTCAGCAGTGATCTGCATCATCCCGGTCAAGGCTCTAACCGTGGCGCTGCGCTTGCTAGAGGATGACGGGCCAACGTCTACATCAACGTCGAATGACGCCTTGGACAGATCATTCTCCATGACCACCTCGCCAATTTCACTAATCGCTGGGGTCATCATAGTGATCGAGTCAACCGTCTCAGTAACGTCGATAACCTTCATCGTCCGCTCGTCTTCAACGTAAAGCTCTTTAGCCATACTGAGCCAGACTTCACCACAGCGCCGCATAGCCTTGGAAAAGTTAGACATGTAGATAAACGTCTGCATGTCCAAACGCGTCTGTATAAGCTCTACGGCCTTACCAGACAGGTTTGAGGTCATCTCTTCGCCTGCCGACTGGGTGCCAAGGATCTGATCAATGTCCATCTCTGTGATCTGTAGCAGCGCAGCCATAGCGGGTGGGATTTGCGGTGGCTTGGTGTAGCCAACTGGGCCACCGACAGCCTGCGCCCCGTTTTGGTCTGTTATTGGGTTGACCAGCAGGTACGGGTACTGCTACAGGTTATCCTCTGACCACATCACCTGATGACCGGCGACCTGTTCAGGGACAAAGATTGGCTTTTCAATCGTGCTCAAAGCTGAGATCTCTGCCAGCTTACTTAGCTGCATGTTCTTCAGCCGCTGCGCGTCCTTAGCCAAGCGTACATGCCCCATGCAACGCTCTATGTTGTCGACGAACCATCGCTTGCCAAACACAGGGATAATTGGGATGCACTTACCAGCGATGTAGCCGCAATCCTCGAGGATCTGGCTACCGCTCATGATGTACTTGTGAACCTTTTTCTTCTTGACGCGCTTCTGCCGAACCTCACGGGTTCCAACTGCTGCCAGCATTTCTTCTAGCTGCTCGTCTGCATTGAAGTCGTAGGTGGTGTACCGCTCTTCGCTTCCGTCTATCGTCTCAAAGATTCGTACAGTCTCGCCAACCTCTTCGACCCGGTAGTATTCGGCAACGTAAACAACGTCAGGCGTCAGCCAGTCGAACTCGGACTGGTGAACGGTCTTAGGCCAGCTTGCCGGGTCGTCACCCCATGTATCAACGTAGCTTGAGTGCGTCATACCGGCGATCACAAAGCATACCTTCGCGTCTGACTTGTCCTGACGTTTTGAGTCTAGGTCAAACCAGACGGATGAATCGGCGTCGTAAATTGGCTCGATAAGAATTCGTTGCCGCTCGTCTTCGTCGTTTTCGTGGTCTTCGTAGTCTGCCCTGAGACGCCAAGCACCAAACCCACCGCCAACAGCCTCCTCAAACGCGTTGTCGTAGGCTTCGTTCGCTACGGAATCCTTCTCGTCTGCCCGGTAAAGGCCATCACAGACCTCGGCAAGCTTGTCATTGGCTACGCCATCCTTGGAAACGAAGTCAACGGTTACCCGGTTGTTACGGTACTCGTTGATGATTCGGATGACCGACAGCGCAATTTTATTAACTTCTAGGCGTGGACGGTTCTCAAACTGGTCAAGCAAATTGCCTTCCCACTGAGCGCCGCTTATTGAATAGAACCGACGATCCTCAAGGCACTGGAGTCGTTCGTCTCGCAAAGCAGATTGAATTCTGCCAAATTCTTGCAGCGCGTCTTGGTGAACATTCGCCAGCCGCTGATCGTTTGTCATTCGAGCCATGTGGATTCCTCGCTTGTCAAGCTATTATCTACCAGCGATTTGCAGTTGGCAATGGCGTAAAGTTTGTGACCGCAGCTTTCGGTACGGCTCGTCTGACTCCCTCGCAAGCATATCGCAAAGCATCGATGACGTGATTCTTCTTGTCTTCAAGGATCGGCAGCACCTGATTGGTGGAATGATCGGTCTTGTAACTGTACAGCATAAGCTCGTCGATTGTGTGGACGCACCTTGGGTGAACCACGATATCGTATGACTTCAGCCACTCGATGCCCTCTTCGACCGACTTCGGACCCTTGACGGCTCCCATGATCTTAGGAAACCCGTTCTTCCGCATGTGGCTAATGGTCTCAGGTCTTGCCGAGTCAGCGACAATGGGCCACTTCTCGGATTCAGGTATGGTCATGAACAGGTCAGGCGTGTCAGTGATCTCACACCCCACCATGTACGCCTCATAATCAACGTAGAGCTTCCTGCCGACGATGTGACACCGAACCAATACGGTTGGGTCAACTGCGAACCCCCAGTCCGCTCCGAATCTAAAGATGGCATCTGGCTCTGACTCAAATTCCTCGACAGACCAGTTCCTGAACACGCGGCTCTGGCTGTTCTGCAAGTAGGCACCCTTCCAGACGTGCTGGAACTTGTCAGGGTCACGCCGCTTGTCGTACTCCATCTCGTCCTTCAGGACTTCAGGGAACCAAGGATTGTCCTCGTAGTTGACCTCGATCACGGTTGACTTGGGCGGTGGGTTGTCGCCACGCAGCAGCCAGTTGACCGGATCGCTCTCGTTTCTGGGGTTCCAAGTGAACCAGAGTTCGCTCCCGGGCTTTCGTATCGTGGGCCTAAGTAGGCTGAGTGACTGCTCTGAAAGGCTCTGAGCCTCCTCGACCCAAGCCCGATCATAATTTTCCAGACCTTTTATAGAGTCTGCGGTGTGGTTCTGCATACCTTGGAAGATAATTAGCCCGTTTCCGCGCCGTGACTTGATGACCGCGTCTTGAACCTCAAAAAACTCACCCGCGTTCAGCTCTTCGATCTTGAGTTCAAGCAGTCGTTTAACGGACTGGTTCAGAGATTTTTGGATCTCGCGAACACAGACCGATGACTGGTTGGGGTTAATGATGTGTTCTTCGATCATCATCTCAGCGAACATATGACTCTTGCCAGAGCCTCGACCGCCAAAGGCACCCTTGTATCGGCAAGGCTTAAACAGGGGCAAAGCCCACCGGGGCGTCTGTATCTGCAAGACCTTATTGCTTAACGATGACACGTTCTATCCTTTGAATTGTTAGCGGAGACTTGTCATCACCGCTCAACTCAAGCTTGTCGCCGTACTTCTTTGGTGCCAGCTTGGATAGTAACCACTTGCGGGTATCAACCCTTAGCCGCTGCTTCTGCACCATCGCGTTGTCAACTTTGCCCTCGCCGGTCGGGATCATTTCCTCGTCAGCAATTGTCATGATGTCATCAGCGATTTTATCAATCATTGCCGCTCTTGCCTGCGCGTAATGGCCGGATAATTCTTCATCTTTATCCACCCAATCTAAAAAGGTTTGCCTTGCAACGCCTGCCATCTCCGCAGCCTGTCTTAGGCTCTTGCCGTCGCGCATCTGCGTTAGGACTTTATTGATCTTCTGTTGCTTCTCTGCTTCTGGTATTGCCTTCATGTTGTTCACTCTCTTTGATTTTCGCTCTGTACTTCTTGACGATCCCCTTGAGGTCGTCAATGGTGTACTTCACTGGATGGTGAGGCCCATCCAACCGTTCTAGTCGTTCCAGCCCTATCCTGTATTGCAGTCTGGGTCTGTACTCCCCGATGTTACCAGATTTAAAGTTATTACACTGAGCGCATTGTTTGTGTACGTTGTCTTCGTGAAATCTTAGCTGAACCCCGTCTATTGCGTCACCCCTAGTTGATCCGACTGATTTATAATGCCCGGCGTGCCACTGGCAGTAACCCCAATTCCCGCAGGATATGCAGGGTTGCTTGTCATCACGGACGCGAATCCACTGGTTGAACACCTCTTGGGCCTTTTTTGTCCAGTAGGGTTTGTCCTTGTCCCGGGCCAGCTTCTTCATCTCCCGGGTCTCATCCTTGACCTTCTTGACCTTCTCTTGCTTAACCAGATCAATCGAGCAGGTTAGGCTGCACACCTTCTGAAGTGGTCGCCGAGGTTCAAATGGTTCTTTGCAGACTTTGCACTTCTTCACTCGAACATCTCTTCGGTGTTGGTCAGGACGATACCCTCTGACTCCAGCCAGTATTTAACCGCGTCTAGCCACTCAACCATCTGCTTTTTGTTGAACGCACTGCTAACTGGGAACTCCATTGGCTCAACCATTAGCTCGCGCTTCACCTCGTAACTGAGCGGTTTGACAATGCGGTCGTACTTGAGCTTGTAGGCTTCTGAGTCCCTCCTGAGTATCGGAACACCAAAATGCAGTTTGGCGTAGCTCCGGTACTCCCACGCCTTCATAGATCCCTGCTTCTCAGCGTCTCTAAACCACTGCCAGACCATTCGGTTCTGCATGGTGGATCGATCCTTGCCCAGTGGCTTGATCGAAACCTCCATCGCCTGACTGAAGTCAACACCCTGCAACAGCTTCCAGAGCTTGTCCTTTTCGTCCACGTTGTGAATAACAAGGTGAATCTCTTCGGCGGTTAACCGGTCAGGCAATGGTAACTTTCTGATATTGTTCATAATTATACCTCAATGAAAGTATGACGGCATCAGTTCTGGCAGATTTACTGCGGGGAGATTTCGGCTGGTCTGCTCGCGGGTTCTAAAGAAACCATCGTGCTGCGGGTACTTCCGCATAAACGCCCTTGCGTAGAATGCCCGGTAGTTGTTGTTCATCTTGAAGCTGGCAACCCTATTACCATTAGCGTCGATCTCCCAGCGTATCCGCTCAAAGATGGCGTTGACTGAGTAGTTCGCAAAACCTTTGTGGATCAGTCCGAAAGTAAACCAGCAGAAATATCTCCAAATCTCCGGGTGCTTCCGATTGAATTCGATAACCTGTTGACGCATTTCTTCGTGTCTATCGCCCATGCAGAAACTCCTTCAGTTGCGCTCGGATCTCGTCTGGGTCAACACGACGGAATCGCTCTGGCTCAATGGTCTTCTCAATGCACATATCTTGATGACGGCGAGAGACCTTGGTTGACCTGCAAGTCGAGCATATCGCCAAGCCGTGACGAATGTTTGTCTCGGTAAGCTGCTCCCTGATCAACTTCTTAAATTCACCAATGGTTGGTGGGAATTTCGGAAATTCATCTGGCATCATCTTGAGCGCAGCGTCGATCTTGTCCTCAGAGAAGCTTTCAAGGTGACTAAACCAAAGTCTCTTGGTCTCAGTCTCTGCCTCGTTCTTTAGAAAAGTTGGGTAGGTTAGACGGATCATCGCGAACACTTTGTTTATTCTGTTCAGTGATGAGTCCATCTGCCCACGAGTAGTCGTTGAGTAGTTGCCTTGCTGTTGGTTGTACATGCTTTTCTTCCCTTTCTTCGTAGACAGTTTTCCAGCCCTGAGCATTAGCCTCTTCGATCATGGCCGTTGCGGACTGACCTTTGGTAACAAACTTTTCGATTCGGCTCAACAGAGTGTTAACACCTCTGATCGAATTGTTCGCCTTTAACTTTTTTCTTGTTCCTAAAAATTCATTCCAAAGATCCCTTTCGACCCCAAGCGCATTTATGCGCGAAGTAATTTCTTTTTGGTTTACTTTTTCTTTATCTGTATCTGTATCTGTATCTGTATAGCATTCCGACTGCAATGCGACTGCATTGATGGTATCCTTGATTTTATTAGGTTTTTTATGTACAGATTGCTCTGTGGCGTTCCACCGTTTGTTCGCGTTCTCAACATTTTTTTGAGATTTTTCTCTAAAAAGTTTCAGTTCTTCGCTCAAACGCTGGTTCAACCACTGATCATTTTCAAGGTAAAAGGCACCATCTTCAGCAAACAAGACTGCTTTTATTCTTTTCCACTGGGCTGGCTTAGCCCTCAAAACATTGCAGATCCAGCGATCATTATCTGGTATGCCGCCGCCCATCTTCCAAGCCGCTGCAAGCAACCGAATGTAGGCCCCCTCTTGTTCAAGGGTGTAATTAAAAATCTGATGGCTATCCAACCAGTCTGTCGGATAGAACGGGAAATACGGACTACTTTTCGACATCACGCCCTCACTCTTGTTACTTGCTTTGGGAACGCCAGTAGACTAGAATGAACACCGTTAACCTTGCTGGATAACGCCCTGCCCATCCCCTTTCGGGCATAACGAAGCCCCCTCACCGGGGCTTTTTTATGCGCGTTCAAAAACTTCACGATGAATAATCTCAAGCTTAGTTAGCTTGAAATCCTCGTCGATTGAAACTAATAGCTCAGAACCATGTTTTCTTGACCTGTTACGAATCTTCTGTTCAGCGACACCCAGCTCTAGACTAATTCGCCGAATGTTGCTGTTAAACCTGTCCATGTAAACATCAATTGGTAGTTGCATTTTTGTCACCTCCTGAAGCGATACTAGCACCTAATTAATTTTAAAAAAAGCTTTTATTAAGTTAAATATTATATTAAAGTAAGATCTCCAGCAAATCAAGAAGGTTAACAAAATGCAAGATTACAACGAAACAGAAGATCTTTGGTATCCACTATGGTGCCATTACATTGCGCTGATTCCAGTGCAATCCCTCATCCCAACCGCAAGTAACTCGGCTGAAGATCTCAGGGCCAGAAGGCGAGCATTAAGAGTCGCCAGCGAAACATTGATCAACGATTACCCTGAGTTTTTTCAGTATATCGAGTGGGGCTTAGATGACCTAACCGGCAACGGTGACCCGATATGCGACGACTACATTGAGCGTTACTTCAAAGACGGTATTCCGAAAGATTTTAAGTTCCTTTTTCCGTCTACGCAAAAAGATTTTGAGGATAATTGGGAAGAAACAGGCGCATTCACGGGAGATTTAGTATGAAAATGAGCGAAAAAATCAACGAGCTGGCAACTGCATTAGTGGTTGCCCAAGGTCTTATTCAGAACCCAACCAAGTCGGTTAAGAACGACTTTTTCAAATCAAAATACGCGGACCTCGCCGGTGTGATCGATGTGGTCCGTCCAGCATTTACTGAAGCAGGTATAGCGGTCATACAGGCCCCGTCAACAAATGATGACGGCAGCATTGCTGTTACTACGACACTGGTGCATACCAGCGGACAGTGGATGTCAGAGCAGATCTCAATGGCAATTGACCCGAGCGCCAAGAACCCTGCTCAGGCTGCTGGGTCATTGATCACCTACCTGCGCCGTTATTCACTGAGCGCCTTTGCCAATGTCGCGCAGGAGGATGATGACGGCAACAGCCTGAAAGTTGCCGAGCCAGCAAGAATACAACCATCGTCAATAACTGATCAGCAAGTCAGGCAGATCAAAAGTCTTCTCGACGAGGGTGAAGATGGCATCGAAGAAAAGTTTTTGGCGGCGTACAAGATTAGCTCTCTGTCTGAAGTCCCGGCAACTAGCTTCGATAAGCTGTGCCAAACGATCAAAAGCCGCAACAGCAAAATGGGGGCATCATGATCATTCACGATGTCGCTCAGGGAAGTGAAGAGTGGTTATCTTTGCGTCTTGGCATGCCGACCGCGTCCAATTTTAAACGAATTTTTACCTCAACCGGAAAGCCGTCTACGTCTGCCGACGATTACATGTACGAACTGATAGCCGAGCAACTGTCAGGGTCTTCTACATATGTGAACGTAAACGATGACATGCAGCGCGGCTTAGATCTTGAAGACGAGGCGGTAGGCGTTTATGAGTTTGAGTTTAACGTCCAGACGAAAGCTGTCGGATTCGTCACAAACGACGCTAAGACTTACGGTTGCAGCCCGGATAGAATGAATTTAGAAGTCAAATGCCCGAGGGATAAAAACCACATCAAGTGGGCATTAGCTGAAAAAGTCCCGGCAGATCACTTCTGCCAAGTGCAGGGCTGCATGTGGGTCTGCGGTGAAGATTACTGGGATTTCTTCAGTTTTACGAAGCTAGTCGGCACCTTCTGCACGAGGGTGTACAGAGATGACAAGTGGATTGCTGGCATGGAAGCCGAGATGGATCGGTTTTTGACCAAGAAAAATGAAACTTTATTGAAGTTAACCAAAAAAATGGAGCAAAGAAATGCAGGATAAAATTTGGGTAGATGGTATGCGCGTGTACAAGCCAGACGAACGAGCGCCTCAATTCGTAAAAGTCAACGTGGTTCTTCACCGGGAAGACCTGATGGCTTGGCTTGCAACTCAGACTGATGACAAGATCAAGGTGCAGGTCAAGGAGGCTTCCGCAGGCCACTACTACGCCGAGGTTGATACCTACAAGAAAGATGCAGCGCAAGAACCAGCGCCAAAACCAGCGCCAGTGCAGAAGCCAGTCGATGAAGACTTTAACGACGACATTCCGTTTTGAGACCACAGTACGAAAATGAAGGTGACCGGCAGGCAGAGGTCAAGATCATGGAAAGGGTCGCCAAGGCGCTCGGTTTTTCAGGTTTTAGGAAGCTGCCTGCAAGTTACGTTCTAGATTTTGCCGCGATCAGGGGCAATCAGATCACTGGATTTGTCGAGGTTAAGCGGCGGCATAACAAGATGTCCCAGTACCCGGATATCTTTGTTGCGCTGCATAAGTTAAACGCGGCAACCCAGTTAAGCATGATTGGCAAGAAAACCATATTTGCAGTCGAGTGGGATGACTGTACCGGGTGGCTGCTGCTAGAAGACCCATCGCACATTAGCTTTACCGGGCGAGTTGATCGCAATGACCCGGCTGACCTAGAGCCAATGGCTCACTTTCCAATCGACAGGGTAAAAATAATTTAATGTTTCATGTGAAACAGCAAGGATAAATCATGAAAAAGACATCAGTACACTGGAAGCTCAAAGAACTAAACCTTCTCTTGAAAATGTGCGAACAGAACATTCCAATCAAAGAAATGGCTATACATCTTGATCGCAACGAGAAAGCCGTAAACAACAAAATCTACCGGATACGGCAGCAAGTGGCGTACAAGTACTCTCGATTACCAGCGCCAAGCCTTGAGATCGTGATGAACGAGCAGGAGTGGAAGCCATTCTGGAAGCGGCTGTTTAAATAATAATTGCTAAACCTGTTGGCTCCTTACTGGTAAGATGAGATGATTAACTGATCCGAAGCTTGACGAATATCACCGGCAGATTCTGCCCGATGTTCTGAGCCTTCTGAACCACCGTCAGGACAAGTTAAAGGGGCGCGAGTGATGGATAGGGTCAAACAGTTTGTAGGGCTTGTAGTGGCCCTACTGTTCATCTTGCTGCTGTCTTGGGCCGGTAATGCGGATTACGAGGAGGCAGTACGTCAGGAACGTCAATACAAAGAAGATGTGTGCGCTGGATTTCGACTAGACTGGAAAAGCCAACAGGTAACATGCAAGGAGGATTAAAGTTTATGACACACCCGGAGAACAACAACTATCAGCGGGTCTACAAAGAGCGGATGGTTAGGCAAGGTTTTAGGCAGTTGACCATTTGGGTCCACAATGACCTGCGAGAGACAGTTAAACAACAATTCAACAAAAAGGAGCCAGCCCGTGACAATGAACCAACTTAAACATATATTGAAAACCCACCATCCAACTTGGGATCAAATCGGCGTATTCTGTTTGGGGTTTATTGTTGGGGCGGTGCTACTGTGAGTAAGCTGACACTTGAGCTAGATGACCGGGATCTGGACATGGATTCAATTTTGAGCATCGTGCAAACCCAAGAACAGATTCTGGACACCCTTGAGCAGATTCTAGACGCGCTCAATAGCTCCAAATCATCTGAGTAGTTTCTCGGGTATCAACGTGGACAAAGCCCTTGGCTATTCCGATTCCTGAGAAACCCATTTCGAGCGCATGTTTAACAATGGTAAACCGCTGCGCTCCACCACTTACCGCGATGTCTGCTGCAATCCCCAAGCAGTGCTGACCCGGCTGAGACTTGTTTATTTCGGCGCTGTGGCTTGGATCACGATACCCTGACGTTATTATGAACGGGAAGCCGCAAACGTCTCTGAGGTCATCTAGGGCGTATACAAACGATTCTTGGATAAAGTTGTTGCCAGTTTCCTTGCAGGCAAACTCTGACAGGTCGTTTTTAAAGTATTTGAGCTTCACTTGTTGACGCCTTTTGTCTTCTCAAAGGTTCTAAGTGAAGCCAGACCCAATAGGCCCGTTAAAACCGGCATCATCACGCTCATGTCCGCTTGGGGAACTTCTATTCCAAACCCGGCGGCAATTGGCGAGATTAGGAAGTTGACGGCTAGGCCAAGAACACAAACATGACCACACATAGGACGCCAGCTTGACTGGAACCAATTTCCTTTGGCGTCGGCAGTGTTTAGCTCAATTTGAGCCTTGGAAAGCTCTTGAGCGTGGTTTTCAGCCATTGTAGCGACTTCATGGGCAAGCCTAGACCTCTGATCCTTATCCTCGATAAACTTGTCTAGAAGGCCCGTAATCGGACCTATAAGCTTCTCAATCATCACTTATCCCGCTTATTCCACAAATCAAACAGGGTGCGGATTTTTTCCTTTATCTGCTCCAAATCGGCGTGCATTTTTGCAAGCACGATTACAAGGGTCACGAATGCAACCGCGATGGGCCAGATCGTGCCGATGGCGTTAATTGCATCCATTTCATTCCGCTACTACTTTTGACGCTATCCCCATCCAAATGGCGATGCAAAGGCCCAAGGCAACCGCGCCGATTATCGTCATAAATGAATGGTCAGCGGCCTTACGCATCTTGCGACCAAACCTGAGATCCTCGCGGAACTCTTCGATTGACTCGGGCTTGTCAATATCCACGCCTAGAATGGCGAAGACCTTCTTGACAGCCCGGTCAGCAACATCTTGGTCGCCCACTAGAGACCCTGCCCGGGTGTCATATAGATGACGGCGTTACCTGACGATGACTTGCCGGTAAAGAAC
>Ga0070748_1001286_pt1 | contig 11681 bp, 7 predicted proteins | sample VirMetDEL_Nov_12_FD_77015 | JGI IMG/M metagenome (GOLD analysis project Ga0070748, IMG submission 77015) | Aqueous microbial communities from the Delaware River and Bay under freshwater to marine salinity gradient to study organic matter... | ecosystem: Environmental > Aquatic > Marine > Coastal ...
AAGTTTTTTAGGCTCAACTTCCCTGCTAATAAAACCAAAGGACTCGTATGCAACAATACGTTAACGAGACAGGCATCCCCCTGTCCGTGGCTGTCTACTTGGCTACTGATCATTACGACCACGTACCAGATGCCATATCAGCCACTGCGCTACTCAAGTCAGTTCGGCAGCAAGTACTGCCATCCCGTATCCCCCAGAACACCCGAGCAAGCCAGACAGAGTTGCTTAGTGTTGTTAAGTCTCGTATTGGGACGTCCATCCATGATGGGCTTGAGAAAGCCTGGAAGGGTGGTCATTACGTTCAAGCCATGGAAGCACTAGGTTACCCGCAGGATGTTATAGACAGAATTGTGGTTAACCCAGAAGGCCCCGTAGCAGATAACGCCATTGTCGTTTATATGGAGATCCGATCATTCCGTGAGGTTAACGGCAGAAAAGTCTCAGGTAAGTTTGACTTTGTAGCTGAAGGACGGCTTGAGGACTTTAAGTCCACATCCACATTCACTTGGGTCAACAACACCAAGGAAGAAGATTATCGCCTTCAAGGCAGCATTTACCGCTGGCTTAATCCAGAAATCATTACGCAAGACCACATGGCTATTCAATTTTTCTTTACCGATTGGATGCCTGGTCGCGCTAAGAACGAGCCAATGTACCCCCAAAGAATCACGGAACAGCTACTGATTCCGCTGATGTCGGTGGGGGAAACAGAAGCTTTCGTCCAAGGCAGGCTTGATCTTTTTGATCAGTACAGAAATGCACCCGAGGCAGAACTCCCTCTTTGCACTGACAAAGAACTTTGGCGTAAAGAACCACAATACAAGTATTACAAAAACCCCGACCCAGCTAAACGTGCTCGAAGCACAAAGAACTTTAGTTCGGCTGCCGAAGCTCACCAACGCCTCATTGAAGATGGCAGCGTTGGTGTTGTTATTACAATTCCCGGTGAAGTAGTCGCTTGTAAGTTCTGTGCTGCATTTTCTGCATGCAGTCAGAAAGACAGCCTCATAGCTACGGGTTCCCTTATATTTTAACCAAGGTCTACTAATGAAAACATACGCCGAAATGGAGTATCACCCAGCGTCAGAACAGCTCGTACAGATACTTTGCGATAAAACCCAAAACACGAACCCTTTGTTTTTCAGAGTAATAGTAGCGTACTACTTTTGCCAAGTAGCATCGATGATGCGTTGCAACATCAATACCTTGGACAGGGGAGAAATCCCCGTGAATATGTATGCCATCAATCTCATGATCTCAGGTGGGGGAAAAGGCCGCTCAACCAACATTATGGAAGAACAGGTCATCAACCAGTTTCTTGAGCGCTTCACGGAAGAAACGTTTCATTTGCTGGCTGAAGAGAATTTACCAATTCTTTCTCAGCGGCGTGCTGCACGAAAGTCAGAAGATCCTGATGACGAGCTAATACGCACACGTAAAGAATTTAAAGACCTTGGCCCCATGGTAACTTCTTTCGACTCTGCTACTGCACCAGCAGTAAAGCAAGCCAGAGACAAGCTACTAATGGCTAATGCTGGTTCACTCAACTTACAGATGGATGAAGTAGGCTCTAACTTGTCTAGTAGTATGGAAGCATTGATTACTATGCTTGAGCTGTATGACGTAGGCAAAGTGAAAGCAAAGCTCATCAAGAACACGAAAGACAACAGCAGAGTTGAGGAGATCAAAGGCAGAACGCCAGCTAATATGCTGTTGTTTGGTACACCACCTAGATTATTAGACGGGGGTAAAACAGAAGAAGAGTTTTATACCTTTCTGGAAACTGGTGCTGCTCGCAGATGTATCTATGGTTACGCCCGAGTGCACGATAAAGAACAGGGCTTAACGCCAGCTCTGATCCTTGCACGTAATACAGACAAATCAGCAAACTCCTTTATTGAAACGTTGTCTGATCAGCTGTACGCACTTGCAGACATTTCGTTCGTTAATAAAAACTTACACGTGTCTGAAGAAGTGACTCTGCTATTCATTGAATATCAACTGGCTTGTGAAGCACGCGCTGATCTTCTGCCCGAGCATGATGACATGCGCAAGGCTGAATTATCGCATCGTTACTTTAAAGCCATGAAGCTGGCAGGTGGTTACGCATTTATTGATAGCTCACCTGACCTTTCCCTGGAGCACGCCTACTTTGCTATCAAGCTAGTAGAAGACTCTGGTGATGCGTTTGAGCAGATCCTTACTCGGGATCGCCCTTATGTAAAACTCGCCCGTTACCTTGCGGATATTAAAAGACCTGTTACGCAGCCAGACTTAGTGCAGGACTTGCCTTTCTACAAAGGGAGCCAGCAACAAAAACAAGAGATGCTGCAACTTGCCATAGCCCATGGTTACCAGAACAACATCTTAATCAAAAAATCTTACAGCGACGGTATTGAATTCCTTCGCGGCGAGACATTGGTTAAGACTGACCTTCATAAAATGCGGGTCAGCTGGAGCACGGATATAGCCCAGGGATACCGCGATGATATTGCAGAATTTTCAAAGCTGCACATGATGACTCAGCGGCCAGACATTCATTGGTGCAGTCATTACTTTAAAGACGGGCATCGTTGTGATGATGCAACGATAGCTGGCTTCAATTTAATTGTGCTGGATGTGGATGGGGGAGTGGACATGAACACCGCCATGACCTTGCTACGTGATTACAAAGCTTTGTTCTACACCACTAAACGGCACACTGCAGCAGACCACCGTTTTCGTATTGTAATGCCCACAAACTATCACCTAGAACTGGATGGAGCGGACTTTAAAGAGTTCATGCACAATATTTTTGATTGGCTCCCATTTGGTGTAGATGATCAAAGCGGCCAACGTGCACGCAAGTGGATGTCAAACGCAGGCACCTACACTTACCAAGACGGGCAGAACTTTGACGTACTGCCGTTTATCCCTAAGACAACCAAGAACGAGACTTTTAAAGCTCGAGTACTGGATCAGCAGGGGATGTCAAATCTTGAGCGCTGGGTCATTAATAATATCGGAGATGGCAATAGAAATAACATGTTGCTCCGATACGCAATGATTCTTGTGGATGCAGGTTTTGATTACAACGGTGTCTTAAACAAGATCACTGAGCTTAATAATAAGCTTCCTGACAAACTCGCTGATGGTGAGTTATTAAGTACTGTCATGGTCACTGCAGGAAAAGCCCTAGCTAAGAAGTAGGGCCACTCCGGGGCCTATGTCCCAATTTAAATACTAAAGGCAGTTCAAATCTCCAGTGAACGTCCAGACTCTGCCCTAAAAAACGAGACGTTGCCTTATGGGTGCAATGCCCATTTTACTCATCACACCACAAAAGGAATGCCATGAATAACAAGAACATCGTCCTAATCATGGGGCCACCTAACACAGGTAAATCAACATCGTTGATGAATCTGCAGAATCAGGAAAAGTGGGTGTATCTCAACACAGACCTGAAAGCGCTTCCATTTGCAGACTCTTTTGCAAAGAACATCGAAGTTGCTAATGCCGCCAGCGTTATCAATTACATTGAGCAAATTGAAAGCCAGCAACAGATTGAAGGTGCCGTACTTGATACGATCACTTTCTTGATGTCCATGTATGAACGCCAAAACGTTACAAACTCTGCAGATACTCAAAAGGCTTGGGGAGCCTACGGTAATTTTTACCGTGAGTTCATTCATGCTATTAAAGCCGGTACTAAGAACTACGCAGTACTTGCCCACGAAGAAACCACGCATAACGAACAAACCATGCAAATGGAATCAAGAGTACCGGTCAAAGGTGCTGTAGGACGGATCGGCGTAGAAGCTGACTTTACTACCATTCTTTCTACCAAGCAGATGCCTATTACTAAGCTGCAAGGATTTGAGAATGACTTGTTGCACATTACACCTGAAGAAGAAGAAGACGGCTTTAAGTACGTTTTCTGTACGCGTATTACCAAAGAATCAGTTGGGCAAAAGATGCGCTCAGCAATTGGTTTATGGGAGCGTAAAGAGCTTTATATCGATAATGATATTGAGCAGGTGTTTGCCCGGCTGAACTCATATTACGGAGTATCGGCATGAGCATCACTGCTACAAATCACCAAGAAATGGTATCTAAGCTTGTTAAGAGTGGCGACATCATCGTCTCGGAAGTTAATGGCAGTGACATGCACCTCATTCACATGATGATGGGTGTCACGGGCGAAGCAGGTGAATTGATGGACGCAATAAAAAAGTCTGTTATTTACCGTAAGCCACTTGATCGCATCAATGTGCTGGAGGAACTTGGCGACATTGAATTCTATCTCGAAGGTTTAAGGCAACAGTTGGATATAACCCGCGATTTAGTCCTTGCCGCCAATATAGAAAAACTAAGCAAGCGGTACGAAGGATTTAAATATTCTGATGCTGCCGCAAAAAACCGCGCTGATAAAGCGTAAATAACCTCACGAAAATAAAGGAACAAGCTTATGGCTCTCTTGAGCAATGTAACAGTAGCAACCGATATCAAAGCAGAACGCGACTCAGTAGGATTTTCTGGGCCGATGGAATCTGGCATATACCCAGGTACGATATCTATGGCGTACCTAGAAGTTTCAACAGGCGAGGCTCTAGCTGTCGTTCTGGATATTTTGGCCGAAACTGGTCAGCATATCCGAACTAAACTTTGGGTACAGTCTGGTGCAGCAAAGGGCAAGAAAAACTTCTACGTCAATAAGACGTCAGGTGAAAAAACATATTTACCTGGGTTTAATGCGGCTAATAGCTTAGCACTACTGACCGTTGGAAAGCCTTTAGGAGAATTAGTTGAAGAAACCAAAACCATTAAAGTCTACAGCTATGAAGCTAAAGCCGACGTCCCCACTGAAGTTCCAGTCCTCACCGAGTTACTTGACCAACAAATCTACGTTGGTCTCATCAAGCAGACTGTTGACAAGCAAGCCAAAGATGGCAGTGGCTCCTATGTTAATTCTGGTGAAACTCGCGATGAGAATGAAGTGGATAAGTTCTTCCGTAGGCGTGACAAGCTTACTACTGCTGAGATCCTTGCAGGAGCTACAGAAGCTAAATTCTTCGCTACCTGGGCCGCTAAAAACAGCGGAGTCACCCGCAACAAGTCTACAGGAGTATCTGCAGCAGCCAGCAGTACGCCAGCCTATGCAAAAGTAGTAGGCCCAACAGTAAGTTTGTTCGGTTAGTGACAAAGCTGCAAGTAGTTGGTTTTGATCCATCACTCAACAACTGGGGTATTGCTCACGCGACCTACTGTACTGTGACGAAACGCATTCAAATTCAGAGCTTGGATGTGATTCAACCTGTTGTCCCCAAAGGCAAACAGGTAAGACAGAACAGTAAAGACCTGGTAGCAGCAACCCAGTTAGCTGATGGAGCCATGCGAGCTGCAGAGGGTGCCCATGCAATCTTTGTAGAGGTTCCTATTGGTAGCCAGAGTGCCCGTGCAATGGCCAGTTATGGCATTTGCGCAGGCATCCTGGGAACCATGAGAGCCGCAGGCATCCAGTACTTCGAGGTCACCCCGACCGAAGTAAAAATGATCTCAGTAGGCAAAGCTACGGCATCAAAGAAAGAAATGATTGAGTGGGCTAAAGCAGCACAGCCTGAATTGGTTTTCCCCACTTATATCAAAAATGGCATAGCAGCAATTGTTGAAGGTAAAGCCGAACACATGGCTGATGCAATTGGTGCTATACACGCAGGAATTCATTCTGACCCATTCCAGCAACTAATGAAGTTGCGCGCATAATCTAAGGAACTCTTATGCAAATTATTCTAAAACAGGAAGAGCTTGAAGTTGCTGTACGCGACTACATGCTCAAGTGCGGGATTTCCCGTACAGTAGGTGATATCTCATTCACTGCTACTCGCAGTGGCGGTAGTGGCATTATAACTGAAGTGGAGATTACTGATGAATCAACATCAGAATCATCCAACCCTACAGTTGTTGAGATATCCTCCGTGATTAAACGGGTAATAGACGCTGATCTGAAAGAACTAGCACCTGTTGACGACTCTCCTGAGACGGCCAGCAAAAGCTTGTTTAGTTAGATTATCTGATGACTGAGCTACTAGCCTTCATCAACAAGCTATATATCTTAGCTAAAACTGCAATCCTCACTGTACTAACAATCAGCGGATTTGTAGCAGTAGCTTTGCTTGTAAGCTTTGTGGGAGCCATCCTGGTTCCCATAAGCTTTATGTGCATTGTTGCGGTAATCATATACTTGGAGATTTCTCCGCCAGCTAAAGAGCCTCCTCAACCCCCCTTGTGAGGGGGAAGAGGAGGTTCCCTAAAACACTGATCGAACCAAGCCAACTGTTGGAATATTCATAAATGCTCCTGGTGCCTCAAAAGCTCCAGCACCAAAGTTAAGTGGCGAGTTTGTCAGCGCATTAGAATCAGTTATATCTGGGAACTCGATTAAACCATTTGCCGCTATCAAAGCCAAAGCACCTGCTGGGTTTTCTTTAACTAGGCTAAAAATTACCGCCTGGATTCGTAAGTAATACTTTGTAAACCAGAGAACGCCCATGTCATTCATATACTGAATATTCTTGTGCGTGGGTACATCGTAATTTACAAAGGCCTGCCGAGCTGTCTGTAAAGCTTCTTCGTTACTTAGTGGGTTCTTTGCGCGTGTTGTCAGATGTTTATGCAGCACATACCGTGATGTAAAGTCTGACAGTATAGTGCTTCGGTGCAAAAATTTATAAATTGCAGAGTCGTGCGTCATAAATGCCGTGTTAGCTACAGATTTAACGCCTTGAGGTAAATTGGCAGTCTTATCAGCAGCCCACTGATCAAACCGAGACTTGAACGAAAAGCCGTCCGTTTCGGTATCAATATCTTCAACTAGTGTCTGTAACATATCACCATCGACCAAAGGCCTAATAGGGTTATTAACCAGTGCTTCTTCTAAGTCAATAATTCTGAGTTCGCTGTCGGTTTTGCCTTGTCCCACGACGTGCCCGTACTTCACCATCATTTTGAGCTTGTCTTGCTCTTTTAGATCACGTAGATAATCCATGGCCGCGTTAATGGCAACTATTTTGTCGGTTGCTATATTCTTTAGAGGGACACCAGACATCTGCAGAACTGTCGCGTTACTTGTTTCATTGCCTGTTAACGTCATGATGCTTTTGATAACGCGAGCATCTTTAATCATTGTTACTGCTGTCTGCCAAAGCTCTTCTGTGTTGGCAACATAGCGTCCCGCTTTTGCACCAAACATTAGAGTCATGCCATTATAGACGGACTGCTCTAGTGAGTTACGTACAGCGTCTGCTTGAAACATCTCAGCCAAGCTAAACTTACGATAACCAAAGTTAATGTCGTAAACATTACGATGCACTTGCATACCCGCTTTGCCAAATACATCGCGAATGTACCGCTTAGTATCGTCTGGCAGTAGCTTGTACCGTTCTCTAATCGCAGGATCTTTAGACATTTCACTAAAATCTACAAAGTCTTTAGGGTTGGCTAGGTACTCACGATCATACTGTGACTTCAGTACATCAACGCCACGACGGTTTAAGCCAGGAGACTCAGCTTTACCGTGCATGCTACCAACAGTGCCGCCCATTACCTGGCCCAACATATTGTTACGCTTCATGACGGTATCTTTAGTCGAGTCCTGCATCATATAACGCCAGTTAACAGCGTAACCATCGTGACCAAGAACAGGAGCCATCAAAGAAGCTATAACCGTTTCAGGATCAAAGTTCTCATCGGCAGCAAACATCTGAGCAATGGACTCGGCTTTTCCTGCCTGAATACTCATGTGCAGCTTAGCGTTATAACTGTTTAGTACTTGTGCTGTAGGATCAACAGATGCCCCGTAAGAAGTGAAGCCTGCGGATTTACGCCCAATGTTTGATATGGCTCCCGGTACAAATGCGGCTAAGCCACCATACTCGTTGTAGTACAGTTTGCGCTTTTGGTCTCTGTTGGGGTCGTGCTGGTCTTGGGCAAGATCATCTGTAGTTATTAAGATGTAGCCTGCCTTTAGCAGCAAAGCACCTTCTTTGTCTGTTGCGGTAACTAATTCTACACGCGGATCAAGCAGATCTTTTACGTAGCCTTTTTGCATGCTGATGGGGTTGCCATCGAAGATCCGGTTTAACGCTTCTTCTTGCATGCCCAAGTGATGAATTAAAGTGACCTTTGGGCCATTCCCTTGATCCTCTTGTTCACGCAAGTTCTCCTCAGACATAATCCTTGCTGCTGCTTTCTTTGCGCCTTTGCTTGTCCATCTCAATGCGTACAGTGAAATCAACGGGTCAAGCTCTTTAACAGCGGCTGCTCGAGCTGCTAATTCAGCTACGTCTTCTGTAAAAGCTTTGTCAGTGTTCCCCAAATGAGCAATGTTGTGGGCATTAAGCATTAGATTGTGTACTGTCACTTTGCCTCGGGCCATAAAGAAGCCAAGCGCTTTAGACGAAACAAGATAGTAACGTCTATGTGGACTGACAATCTTATCTTCAAACGCCTTGATAGCCGTCTCTAGTGCAGCGGGATTGCTGGTCAATTCCTGTAGTTCTGCCATATTGTAATACGGCATCAGAGCTGACATGTCCGTGCGAAGCAGTACTTGCGTTAATGCCGCTGAGTCTGTCTTAACCAGCTGTTTCTTGTAGCTTTCGTTGATCATGGCTTTTGTTTGATCAATCAGCGCTACAACAGAGCGTTGCATACTAGATGCTGCGTCTAACACCTTGTTTGCTGGAATTAGGGCTTCGTTGCCGTTATCTACTTCATTGATAATCGATTCAATTAAGCTATTACGTTCGCCTGTTGCACTGCGCAAATGCGATCTTAACCTAGCAGACAGCTCTTCACCGCGTTCTCCAGCAACAAGAGTAATCACTTGAGATAGCGCACGAATAGCTTTAATACCGCTTTCAGTACCTTTCTCGGCAACTGCAGCAACACCCTGTTTTAGCCCTTCATTGGCTTGCTTTAGCTTTTCATTAATAAAAGAAGGAGTGGCATTCTTGCGATCTTCCAAAGAGGTTTTTCGTTTGGCTTCTGCTGTCGCTATATCGCGAGCTAGGCGTGTGACTGCTGTTGACAGACGTTCACTCTTAGCTGCTCCAGAAACCATGCGGGTAATGATATTGAAGGCCTTCTGAGCCAGTACCTGAATCTTCTGTATTAAAGTATTGGCGTCACCAAAGCTTGGCTCTGTCGTCGTCATGATAGTCGCCAGCTTGTTGTAAAGCGGCTGATACGTCAGGGCTGCTGCTGCAAATTGGGTTAAGTGATTAGACATCCCTGGGGTAGAACCCTGGGGTGTAAATATCGCGTTCCATGCCCGCTCCGCCGAAGCAATGTCCGCTTCACTAGCATCGGCCCATACGCCAGGCCCGGTGTAAAAGTCTGCCGGTGTTATCTCTGCTCTGGCTTGATCCCATATCTTCCTAAGCTCACGTTTGCGGGCTTGAACCATTGGATCGACTAAGCTAGTAGCGTTGAAGACTTCAACAAACGTTCGATCCAGAGACTCAGCAACAAAGCTCTCTTGTTCTGTCATATTCACTTCTGCTTGAAGTCTAAAAGCAAAAGGAAGTGTCCCATTAGCCAGTGAATCTATAAAGATCTGCTCAGCGTTCATAGGAGCCGTTCTGAGAGCCTCTGCCTTTAAAGCACCACCTGGGCCGTATACTGCGTTTGTGACTGCTACAAGCAGTTCTTGTAAGCGCTGAGCGACTTCTGGTGACAGTGGCGCTGTATTAGACACTTTGCCCAAAGCTTCAAATATCTGCCTACTAGTAAAAGTAGCTGGCTGAGTACTGGCCATCTTAAGAATAATTTCTTTACGCTTGGCTTTAACGTTATTAGCGCCACGATCAACAAGTAAGCCAGTATTGGCTATCAGCACGCCCATGCCATTTTCCTGGGAGCTTGTTGCGCGGCCCTTAAAGAACACTTCGGTCAGCCGTCTAATAAAAAAGCGTAAGCCATTTTCTTCATTAGACTTTTCTTGCAGTGCTTGGTTTGTCGCAGCACTGACTTTCATCTTAATCTGAGCCAGCACCTGATTCTGAAAGGCTGTATTTGTCATACCCCAGGCAATTGTCTCCTGTAAGTTTTCTACAGCAGGGCCAAATGCAGGTGCCAGATTGTTTTCAGCCACAAAAGCTTTCGCTTTTACATGTAGCGCCTTTAGTTCCTGTACCGCCTTGTAAGCAGTTTCATCAGCAGCTGAACGCTTAGTATCTGGCTTTGCATTTTCAAATCGAGCTACGACTCGTGCAACAGAGCCATGGGTTAATTCGTGTAGTAAAAGCTCAGTATTGATGTTCGAGTCTGCAAATTCAGGCCCTTTAATGTAGATCGTTGAGCTGCCGTCTTCTTTAATCACAATGCCACCATGCGCATTTTGCAGCTCGCCTGCCTCTTTAGTAGCTGGCGTATCTTTTCTAACCAAGACAATAGTCAATGCGTCCAGGTCTAGCCTGTTGTTACCCAGCAAGCCAAGCAAATCATGTTTAAATTGTCCGACTGTGTCCGGGGCCTTGCTAAAATGGCGGTACAAGCCTCTGAGCAATTCTTTGTTTTGTGTAGGTGTTGAGCCTGTAGCGGCAAAGGACTCTAAGATAGTAAGCAAAGATTGATCGGGTGCATTTACTGACTCCCCTACGATACCCCAGGGGGTATCTTCAGTCGTCAGTATAGTAGGGGGTGTTGGCTTGGTTTCCGCTGGCTTACTTGCTTTGGCTTCTGCTGCTTGTGCCGACAGTATAGGCTTCAGCTCTGCTTCGACAGCAGCCAGTAAAGTCGCAATGGTCGCTTTATCTGCAGTAGTAACGCTGTAGTGTCCCCCTTCAAACGCGTACTGATTGACATAATCTACTTGTAACATAAACGTCAGTTGTTTTGCGCGAGCCAGTAAAGCTTTAGCTCTGACATCTCGCTGAATGTTTTCATTCAAAGCTAGTGAGTCAAAAGCCTTTTTAAGCTCAGCGGCCATCGGATGGGTTGCTAACAAAGCCGCCTCTGCTTCAAAAGAACGACGTAGCATGTCTGATAACTCTAATGGGATGGAGTAATCAACTAAGACCTTGTAAGTCGTCTCATTTAAAAACGTTGATCCTGCGGTAACGTCTTTATTGCCAAAGTAAATACCATCGTGAACGTTTAGGGCAGGGTACTTGCCGTATACGGTTGCTGCAATGTAACTGTCCATTGCGTGTGTTAGCACAATAACTGAACGTACCCCTGGAGTAGAGCGGACAATGCGCCGACCTGCACTGGTAAGGCTAGAAATCCAAGTTATACCTGCCTGATCTGTTTTTGAACCAGAAGGGAAAGATCGTGATTTGTTTTTTTGGACTTCTGCACTATATGGACGACCGTAAACAAGATCGTCCTTATCTACCGCTTCAGATTTAGTCTTACCTACGTTAATGCCAGCACGCAAATCCCCGTCTATTTTAGACATTGCAGTATGTGCTATTGGCTCTAAGTCTTTTAAAGCGTCTGTAATTTCTTTAATTTGTAGGGCAGACAAATCTCTGTTAGGCCTACGCACAAGATAAGGCGCACGCAATTCAGTACGCTTTGCTGCCAGCTCTTCCTTAGATAGAGCAGTCAGCTTAGCTAAAGTAGCGTTGATCTTGTCCCTGATTTTTTTATCAGGAACCGAGTCACTTGTTTTAATTTCACCACTAGCAATAAGCTCA
>Ga0070748_1001288_pt1 | contig 11678 bp, 9 predicted proteins | sample VirMetDEL_Nov_12_FD_77015 | JGI IMG/M metagenome (GOLD analysis project Ga0070748, IMG submission 77015) | Aqueous microbial communities from the Delaware River and Bay under freshwater to marine salinity gradient to study organic matter... | ecosystem: Environmental > Aquatic > Marine > Coastal ...
TCAAAAACAATAGTTTGGCTTTTAATTCATGGGCATGGCCGTCTGTCACTACCTCATTATTGGTGTTTACGCGGTGTACCTCGTGCTCCATTTCGTTGTATTCGTCAAATAATTTTCTGAAGTGTACATCCTCTTGCTTCAATTGGTGAATTTTATCTGCATATTCTGGGAATTCGTGTACAAGATTGTGTCTTTCCATGATGATCTATTTTATTAAGTTAGAATGTGAATGTATTAATGACAGTTAGGAGTCGCTTGCACATAGAGACTCATATTGGAGGGAGAAAGATATGGAATACCCAATCCCAGACCTCTTAGAATGAATAAACAACCAACTACTACTGCAACGTAAGGAATGGCTCTTTGAACTTTGTTACGAAAGCTTACAGTGATAAAAGAGTTTACATAAACTACTAAGCTCATCATAGGTACTGTACCTAAACCAAATAACAACATGTACAAAACACCTAGACTAGCACTTTGCATTGCAATAGCACCAAATAAAGCAACATAAACCATTCCGCAGGGTAAATAGCCATTAAGGAGTCCTATGGTAAATAATGATTTATAACTTTTGTTTTTAAACTGCGCGCCAAGATGTTGTTTTACTTTAGAAATAATTTTGAAAACCGGTTTAGAGAAGTTGTACTTAGCAAACATTTTTTCAGGTATTGAAACAACTAAAATCATAGCAATACCAATAACAACTGACATTTGCTGCTGTAATCCAGCTATATAAAGCCCTTTGCCGACGAGTCCAAAAAACAATCCAATGCTGCTGTATGCTACCAAACGACCCAAGTGATAGGTTAAAATTTGACTTGCTTTTTTCGCACTATTATTTTGGTCAACAGGAAGCATCAAAGCAATGGGACCGCACATCCCTATACAATGTAAACTACTAATTAATCCAAAGATAAAAGCGGTGTATAGCATTTAATTATTATTAAATTAAAATATACGAAAGAACTTAGCTTCGACTAACTGAGAAAATCTGCAGTGTAGTAAACTAATTAATATAAATCGTCTCCTTACTCAAGTACTCTTTTCCGTCGTACTGCCATTCCATATTAATATCCCATCGACCGCCTACCAATTTTGATTTAGGTATGAGCAAAGTTGGATTAGATAACGAAATTGGAATTTCAAAATCTAAATTTTTCATAGACGGTCTGTATAGGGATACTTTTCCTTTAATATTTTCGGGTTCAAAAACAGATGGAAACACGATGGTTACTCCATCATCAGATTTAGAAATTACTGGCTTTTGAGCCAAATCATGTGCACTTTGTACCCTTTCCATTTCTTCCTCAAAACGAGCATCATGCTTATAATACTCCTCAACTACCAATTCATTATCGTATTTAGAATTTGATTGTACTTTAATCACAAAATACAGTATAAAACTCATAAACAGCGCAATGGCAATTACTATTCCTGTTCCCCAATTAATTTTCATCTCTTTTATTATTTTTTGAAGAAAACTCTTCAACTGAATTATTATTTAATTAAAACTGCGCGGACTTAAAAAACTGGTTGTACTAGTTTCAATTTTTTTATCTCCGTTATAAACTTCAATCTTTAATTTAGTTTTATCATTTTCTAATAAAAACTGATTGATCTCAACAAATAGCGTTCCTTCACTCATTCCTTGTTTTGAGACTTTAAAATGTTGGTTTCCTACTACTTTTAAGGTACCTTTTACATTAGCCAGTTCAAAATGAATGTCATTAAAATCATTGTTAGTCTTATTGATAATTTTATAAGTAAATATGTTACTTATGTTCTCGCCTTTATGCTGGAAAAGTTGTCCTGGTAAACGTAAAATTGTTGTTTGAACTTCAGTTCTTAAAAATAATAATCCAACTAAAACACCAACTAGAATAAACAAAATTGCTGAATAGCCTTTCATTCTTGCAGTGAATTTAAAGGCTGCTTTTTTCTCAATTTCATCTTCAGATGCATAACGAATTAATCCTTTGGGTAAACCTACACTATCCATTATTGTATCACATTCATCAATACAAGCAGTACAGTTTACACATTCTAACTGCGTTCCGTTACGTATATCAATTCCTGTAGGACAGACATTGAAGCATTGTTTACAATCAATACAATCTCCTTTTCCGCTAGAAGCTCTGTCTTCTTGTTTATTAAATCTGGCTCTACCCAATTCCTTTTCTCCTCGCACAAAATCATAGGCCACGTTGATTGATTTATTATCGAGCAGTACACCTTGTAATCTCCCGTAAGGACACGCAATTATACAAACTTGTTCCCTAAACCATACAAAAATGAAGTAGAACACCCCTGTAAAAATAGATAATGCTATAAGTGTACTCAAATGTGTTTGTGGACCGTCCTCAATCATTTGAAACAATTCATCACTACCTATGAGATACGCCAAAAATACATTGGCAATCGCAAAAGAAATTAATAAAAAGACAAACCACTTAATTCCTTTTTTTCTTATTTTTTCGGTATTCCATTCTTGTTTTGATAATCGAATTTGGGCTCCACGGTCTCCTTCTATCCAGTATTCGATTCTTCTAAAAACCATTTCGAGGAAAATAGTTTGTGGACAAATCCAACCACAAAATATGCGTCCAAAAATTACCGTAAACAAAATTACAAACACTACTCCCACTATCATAAAGAGTACAAAGAGGTAAAAATCTTGAGGCCAAAATGGAAAACCAAAAATATTAAAACGACGTTCTAATACATTAAACAGCATGAATTGACTCCCATTTATCTTGATAAACGGATTAGCAACTAAAATGATTAACAAAAAATAACTAACCCATTTTCTATAATCATAGAACTTTCCAGACGGTTTTTTGGGGAAAATAAATTTTCTCTTACCTTCATCGTCAATCGTTCCAATGGTATCTCTAAAAGCTTCGTCTGGTAATTTTGACATTTTGTTTTACTTTATAATTCTATGTTTCAAAACATTATTAACCTTTTTAAAACATAGTAAATCCGTGCTATTATTTTGCCACAGGAGTTGCTGCAGCGTCATCCACCCAAATCTCACCATCTGGCGCTTTTGGATCTTTTGGATTACTTCCTTTTAAAGACAATATGTAGCTGGCTACTTTTTGAATTTCTTTAGGTTTCAGAGTTCCTTTCCAGGCAATCATTCCTTTTCCGTCTCGACCACCATTAGTAATTGTGTGGAAAATATTTTTAACACCACCTCCAAGAATCCAGTGGTCATCTGTTAAGTTGGGTCCAATTTGTCCTCCTGCGTCAGCTCTGTGACAAGCCGCACAATTGTTTGCGAAAAGGGTTTTCCCAATGGCCAAATCAGCTGGATCAGTTAATAACGTCACTGTTTTTTCATCCATCAAATCGGGGGCTGTTTTCATATATTCTGCTACATCAATTTTGGCTTGAGCCAATTCTTTCTTCAATTCCATTTCTTGATTATCACCTCCCATAATTTCGAAACGAACTAAATATATTACAGAAAAAGCAATACAGCCATAGAATAAGTACACCCACCAAGGCGGTAAATTATTATCTAATTCTTTGATACCGTCGTAATCATGATGCAACAATACGTTAGCTTCATTCTCAATTGGCTCTGTTTTAGTTAATCTTTGCATTAATTTTTTAAACCACTCGCGATCTTTATAACTCACAGTGCTCGCTACTTCAAGCTTTGCCTTTTGTGCTTCTGTAAGCATTTGATAAGTAATATTATCAATGGCACTAATCGTTATTTCTATAGCAATTAATAGAAATAGAAAAACAAATAGAAATAGCGAAACCATTGGGTATTTTATAAATGCTGCTCGGTCGCCAGAATCTATAAAGTATTCCATTGCGCCAAACACGAAAAAGAAAATTACTGGTACTCTTACGTATGCTGGGATTAATTTTTTCATTTTATCTCTTTTGAAATCCTCTTCAAATCCTCTACAAAAGCGAGAGAAGTAATAGGAAATGGTTATTTATTTATTTTGGACTCAGCCGTTCTTAACATCTAAAGGAGAGCTACTGTACAATCCAAGTAGTAATTCTTGCTTCTTGATACTAATTAATTATCATTCAATGGGATTTGACTTAGCTCTTTTATCTTATCTCTTTTATAAGACAGAACCCATATTCCTAATCCAACAAAGAAGAAAAAGAAAATCAATAACGATAGTATAGGATAGATCGCAACTCCCGCGATGGTTTCCATATTGTGTTTTATTTGTTCGAACATTTTTTTATAGTTTTATAAAGCCTCAAAGTGCCAAAGTTTCAAAGTTTTACTTTAAGTTTCCACTACTTTGAGACTTTGCTTCTTTGTTACTTTTGTTACTTTTTATCTTTCACTTTAATATCAGTTCCTAATCTTTGGATATAAGAAATTAGTGCTACAATTTCTCTTTGATGCATGGGAACAAATTCTTCTCCTTTTGCAGCTGCCTTTTTCTTACTATCCTCATAGCTTTTGACAAAATCAGGATCGGCAGTAAGGTTGTTTTCAATTTTTTGTGATTGAACTTTGATTGCGTTTTTAGCGTTAGCCACTTCAGCATCTGTATACGGTACACCTAAAGTTTGCATCACTTTCATTTTAGTTTCGATATTCGAAATATCCAGAGCCTCATTGTCAAATAACCATTTGTACCCTGGCATTATAGAACCCGATGAAGTACTTTGAGGATTCCACATATGGTTAAAGTGCCAGTTGTCGTTGTACTTCCCACCTACTCTTAATAAATCTGGACCAGTACGTTTAGATCCCCAAAGGAAGGGATGATCGTATACAAATTCTCCTGCTTTAGATTGCGGACCGTAACGTTCAACTTCACTTCTAAAAGGGCGTACCATTTGTGAGTGACAGCCCACACAGCCTTCACGTATGTAAAGATCGCGTCCTTCTAATTCTAATGGAGTATACGGTTTCACACTGGCTATAGTTGGAATATTAGATTTTACCATAATCGTAGGGACAATCTGTATTACTCCTCCTATTAAGATGGCTATGGTAGCTAAAATGGTTAATTGAATAGGTTTTCTTTCTAACCAAGGGTGGAATTTCTCTCCTTTAGTTCTACCACTGCTTATTTTTTGTAGTTCTGGCGCTTCTGCTAATTCATCTTCTATTGTAGCATTAGCTCTAATTGTTTTAGTGATATTGTACACTAACACAAACATTCCAATGATATATAAGGTTCCTCCTACGGCACGCATCCAGTACATTGGCATAATTTGCGTTACTGTTTCTAAAAAGTTACCGTATGTTAATGTTCCATCTGGATTAAATTGTTTCCACATTGAAGCTTGTAAAAAACCTGCAACATACATTGGTAAAGTATAAAGGATAATTCCCAATGTTCCTATCCAAAAATGGAAATTAGCTAGTTTAGCTGAAAATAATGGCCCTTTTGACATTCTTGGTACTAACCAGTAAATCATTCCAAAAGCCATAAATCCATTCCAAGCTAAAGCCCCTACATGCACGTGAGCAATAATCCAATCAGTAAAGTGGGCAATAGCGTTTACATTTTTTAATGACAACATAGGACCTTCAAAAGTAGCCATACCATAACCTGTAATGGCTACAACAAAGAATTTTAAAACTGGGTCTACACGCACTTTATCCCAAGCTCCACGCAAAGTCAGTAATCCATTAATCATTCCTCCCCAAGAAGGTGCAATCAGCATTATCGAAAATACTACCCCTAAATTCTGAGCCCAATTGGGTAAAGCTGAATACAGAAGGTGATGCGGTCCTGCCCAGATGTATAAGAAAATTAACGACCAGAAATGCACAATCGATAATCGGTAAGAATATACGGGACGATTTGCTGCTTTAGGAACAAAATAGTACATCAGCCCTAAAAAAGGTGTCGTCAAGAAAAAGGCAACGGCATTATGCCCGTACCACCATTGTACCAAAGCGTCCTGCACACCTGCATAAACAGAATAACTTTTCATTCCTGAAACAGGAATAGCCAAACTATTAAAAATGTGTAGTACAGCAACGGTCACAAAAGTGGCTAGATAAAACCAAATAGCAACATATAAATGACGTTCTCTTCTTTTAAGAATGGTCCCAATCATGTTGATACCAAATACTACCCAAATCAAAGCAATAGCAATATCTATAGGCCATTCTAGCTCAGCATATTCCTTCGATGAAGAATAACCCATTGGTAATGAAATAGCTGCTGCCACAATAATCAATTGCCAACCCCAAAAATTAAGATTACTCAAAAAATCACTAAACATTCTTGCCTTAAGTAATCGCTGCAAAGAATAGTATACTCCCGCAAACATGGCATTACCTACAAAGGCAAAAATAACTGCATTAGTATGTAAAGGTCTTAACCGACCAAAACTCAACCAAGAAACACCGTCAGTTAGATTGGGGAATAAAAATAATGTTGCTAATAAAAGTCCGACGACCATGCCGACTACTCCAAAAACAATGGTAGCGTAAATAAACTTTTTTACAATTTTGTTGTCATAATAAAACTGCTGCATTTCCATAATTAAATTTGTTTTTCTTCTGTTGTTTGTATTTTGTTCTGTGGTGTTTTCTTGATTTCATCGTCAAAAAGCATTCTGACAGAGGGAGTATAATCGTCATCATACTGTCCGCTTTTTACTGCAATAACAAATGCAATAAAAAAGCCAATAGCAACTACAATACTGATGGAGATTAATAAATAAATGACACTCATACCTTAAAATTATGTTAACAAAATTACCGTACTCGGTTCTTAATAAATATGACATTTATCATACTCGCTTACTTTATTGAAATTTCTTACCTATTTTTTAAAACTCTGGCATTGTAATTACTCATGATAGTCACAAAAATGACAATTGTAATTGTGCTTAAAGGCATTAAAATAGCTGCGAATAAAGGCTTTAGATTTCCAGTGATAGCAAATGCCAATCCCACAATATTATAGAGTAAGGATAATACAAAGCTCATTTTTATTGTTTGCATTGCTTTTTTAGACATTTTTAAAAAATAATTTAATTGAGAAAATTCTTTAGCTTCTAATATGGCATCGCATGCTGGCGAAAAAACGTTTACATTTTCAGAGATAGAAATTCCAACATTACTCTGAGCTAACGCTCCAGCATCATTTAATCCATCTCCTACCATCATTACATTACTTCCTGACTCTTGTAGGTTTTTGATAAATTCGAGCTTTTGTTCAGGCTTTTGATTAAAAACAAGTGCAACACCTTGCGGTAAAAGTTGTTCTAAGGATGTTTTTTCTCCTTCATTATCACCCGATAATACTTTGATCTGATAACTGGACGTTAAGTTTTTAAACAACTCCTCTAAACCTGCTCGATATTCATTGTTAAAAATATATTTGCCGTAATAAACATCATTGATACTGATATGGACAGCGGTTTGCAATATACTTTTACCCTCTACATTTCCGGCAAAACTGGACGACCCAATTTTCAATAGAAACCCCTGCACTTGGGCTTCAATTCCCTGTCCAGTAATTTCGCGATACGTTTCTATTTTAACTTTTTCTGAATTCGGTAAAAAATCATAAAGCATTCTGCTTAACGGATGATTAGAGCCCTGAATAGCATTCTTTATCAACTTTAAGTTCAAAGCAGTGAGCGTTGCTCCTTCATAACGAATACTGCTCTTATTATTTGTGGTTATTGTTCCTGTTTTATCAAATACAATTGTGTCAACTTTGGCTAACTGCTCAATCACTAAAGCATTTTTAAGATAGAATTTTTGTTTGCCAAAAATGCGGAGTATGTTCCCCGTTGTGAATGGTGCTGTTAATGCTAAAGCGCAAGGACAGGCCACTATCAATACCGCAGTAAATACATTAAACGCAGTATTCACATCAATGAACACCCAATAAATAAAAGATAGGAAGCTAATTACTAATAAAGCAGGTGTAAAATAATGACTGACAGTATCCGTAATGGTTTGGTACTTTCGTTCTACATTTTTTTGAAAAACATCATTGCTCCATAACTGAGTCAAATAGCTTTGGGAAACAGAAAGTAAAACTTCCATTTCAATTACTTTCCCCATTTGCTTACCACCGGCAAATATTTTATCCCCTGACTTCTTCGTGATGGGAATTGCTTCACCAGTGACAAAACTGTAATCTATAGCTGCCGTTTCACTAATCAGTATTCCATCTACAGGAATTAATTCTTGATTTCTTATAAGTAGACGATCTCCTTTTACAATATCGTATACTGGTATACTTTCTTCTCCATTTTCGGGATTAAGGCGAGTAATCGCTATGGGAAAATAAGATTTAAAATCCCTCTCGAAGCTTAAAAAACTATAGGTTTTTATTTGGAACATTTTCCCCAGTAGCATAAAAAAGATAAGCCCAGTTAGACTATCAAAAAATCCAGGTCCGTAATCAAAGATGATATCCACTAAGCTCCTAACAAACATAACAATGATTCCTAAGGCAATGGGAATATCAATATTGAGTATTTTGGCCCTTAAACTTTTGTAAGCTGAAATATAGTATCCACTACCTGAATAAAGGAAAGCAGGCAATGACAAAGCGAAAATGAGCCATCTAAAAAATGGTTTATAACTATCCAACCAAAATTCGTTTACGTCAAAATATTCTGGAAATGACAGTAGCATTATATTCCCAAAACAGAAGAAGGCGACTCCTAATTTATAGGTTAAACTGCGATCAAGGTTCTTTGTTCCCGACTCATAATTCTCCAAGCTGATATAGGGTTCATAACCAATAGAACTTAATAAACAGACAATAGCTTTCAAAGAAATTATCTCAGGGTTGTAAGTAACGCGTACTTTTTTTTCATGAAAATTTACTTGAGAAGCTTGTATTCCTTCCCCAAGGCGCTGTAAGTTTTCTAAAATCCAAATACAAGAACTACAATGAATATGAGGAATATTCAGTGATACAATAGCTGTTGATGCTTCATTAAATTCTAATAATTTTGAAATTATCGCCTCGTTATCTAAAAAATCATACTTCCCTTGTATGTCTAAAGGGGATGCTCCAGGGGAATTTTCGAAATCATAATAACAACTCATATCATTAATCGAAAAAATTTCGTACACGGTTTTACATCCGTTGCAACAGAATTTTTTAGCATCGAAAATGATTTCATCATCTATTATAATATCTAATCCACAATGGAAACAGTTTTGTGTGTCCATATTTTTGCTCATTTACCTAGAGCAAAATTCTTAAATATATGTTAATGAAAATATGACATATATCATATAAAAATGTACTTTTACATTACAAACAAACACATTTTTTAACATGAGTAAATGCGAACAGTGTATCGTGAGGGAATTCAGCTCGCTAAAAGCACTCAAAAAAGATGAGTTACTTAGAATTGCGGACTGCAAAACTTCCTATACAATTAAAAAAGGCGAACTTATCTTTGCAGAAGGTGAAAATGTCAATGGCATTTTTTGCATCAAAGACGGAGTCTGTAAATTGAGTAAATTAAGTCCCAATGGCAAAGACCAAATTATAAAATTAGTTACTAAAGGCGAGTTGCTAGGACAGCGTTCTATGATAAGTGATGAGCCCGTAAACCTTAGTGCTGTAGCTCTAGAAGATATGGAAGTTTGTTTTATTCCAAAGACGGATGTAATGGGATTCTTTGATAAAAACAATCAGTTTTCAATGAATGTGATGAAGAACATATGCGGAGATTTAAAGGATGCAGATGATCACACTGTATCCATGGCCCAGAAAACGGTAAAAAGTCGTTTAGCAGAAACCTTACTTTATCTAGAAACTACTTTTGGTAAAAACGCAGATGATAGCCTGCACATTCAGTTGTCTCGTGAAGAATTAGCAGGCATGATTGGGACAGCCACCGAAAGTTGCATTCGGTTACTATCTGACTTCAAGAAATTAGGATTAATTGAATTGCAGGGTAAAAAAATTATTCTGAAAGACTCCTCTAAATTAAAAAAACTAGCTGAATAGTTTTACACTTTCTTGTTCATCGCCAAGTAGTACACGGGAATTCCCAGTGCTACTATTCCCAAACCTAATCCTGTATTGAAAGTGTCATACACTAATAAAGTGATGCAAATACCTACGGTTACAATAATATAAATTGCGGGAACCAGCGGATAGCCAAATGCTTTATATGGTCGCTCCGTATTAGGCTCTTTCTTTCGAAGTATAAAAACACCTATGATTGTGAGTATATAAAAAAGGAGAGATGCAAATGTGGCATAAGTAAGTAAATCTCCAAATTTACCTGAAATTCCTAACACACACGCCCAAATACATTGTACCCATAATGCTTTAGCAGGAACCTGATGCTTATTAAGTTCAGTCGCTTGTTTAAAAAACAAACCATCTTTTGCCATAGCATAAAACAACCTACCTCCTGATAGAATCAGTCCGCTATTAGCACCAAATGTAGAGACCATAATTAGTGCTGCCATTACAAAAACACTTACATTACCCATAATCATGCCGGCAGCCGCTGCTCCTACTCTGTCATTGCTCGCAAACATAATTCCTTGTTCGGCCACAGTTGTACCATTTGGAGTTCCATGCATAGGCAACAATGCCAGATAAGCCACATTGGCCAAAACATAAATAATAGTTACTATCAAAGTACCTAAAAATAAGCTACGCGGAATATTCTTTTTTGGTTCTTTTATCTCCCCTGCAATAAAAGTCACATTATTCCAAGCATCACTAGAAAACAAAGAATTGATGATCGTCGCTGCTGCAGCTCCAAGTATAGCAGTCCCTGCAAGTTTAGTTACAGTTACTGTCCCATCAGGATTTAAAACCGTTCTACTTGCATCCCACATATTTTCAAAATTGCTAGCCAAAACATCTGTTTTTAAACCCACGTATATTCCTAAAATAATCAATGCAAATAGCGCAATTAATTTTGCTGCAGTTAAAATCAGCTGAATAATTTTCCCACTTTTCACTCCCCTAGTATTGATATACGTTAACAATACGATACTAAATATTGCTAGTAACTTACTGTTTGTAAAAGCAAAACTAGTTCCTATTGTAAAAAGAGTGTCGTCTAAAACCGGAAAGAAAATAGCGGCATAGTTAGCAAAAGTTACCGCGATCGCAGCAATTACACCTGTTTGAATTACAGTGAAAACAGTCCATCCATAAAGAAAAGATACTAGTCGCCCGTAAGCACGCTGGATGTATACAAATTGTCCACCTGCATTAGGCATCATTCCAGCCAATTCACCATAGCTTAAAGCAGCTGCTACTGTAATCAAGCCAGTAACTAACCAAATAATTAACAACCAAGCCGCTGAACCAATGTCCCTAGCCATTGCTGCTGTTACTATAAAAATACCAGAACCAATCATGGATCCAGCTACTAAGCTCGTAGCATCAATTAATCCTAAAGAGCGTTTTAGCTCGGTTTTATTTTCGGACATAACTATAAAATTGACTTATAATAATATTTAGATTGTATTTGTTGACCTTGACGGGACTAGAATATTTGAAAATCATAGATTTTCTGTTCCTATTTTTTTGGAAGCCGCTTCGCTTCTTCCCAATTTAGAATATTTGAAAATCATAAATTTTCTATCCTATTTCTTTGGAAGCCGCTTCGCTTCTTCCCAATTTAGAATATTTGAAAATCATAAATTTTCTATCCTATTTCTTTGGAAGCCGCTTCGCTTCTTCCCAATTTAGAATATTTGAAAA
>Ga0070748_1001289_pt1 | contig 11677 bp, 10 predicted proteins | sample VirMetDEL_Nov_12_FD_77015 | JGI IMG/M metagenome (GOLD analysis project Ga0070748, IMG submission 77015) | Aqueous microbial communities from the Delaware River and Bay under freshwater to marine salinity gradient to study organic matter... | ecosystem: Environmental > Aquatic > Marine > Coastal...
AAATCGCTTAACGGGCAATGCCACGAATTTAAATTGATAGCCTTTAGCGCGAAAGAAAGTACTTAATAATTCTTTGATAAAGCTTTCTTGCTCAACATTATGGGCAGAAAAGTCATAAAAAGGGTAATAACTAACATCCTCGACACCAATAATATATTCTTGAGCCTGCACCGGGCGATTGCCGATATAGAATATGACAACAAATAAAAACACTAACGTTCACTGTAGCTTTGCTCTTTTAACTTGTGTCAATTGATAGCCCAATTTACCTTACCCTTTTACCGATTATACTTATCATAGTGCAAATATATCAGCCGAGTAAAATGAAATAAAAAAGCGAGTATTGTTTACTCGCTTTTATGCAACCATTTATCACTGTTAACGAAATACGACTAGAGGTTAATCGCTCATTAGTTTGATGCTACCATTAACACTTTCCATTTTTATACGGACATCACCACGACCTATTTCCCCTGACAAGTGGCGTCCAGTAAGAAGATTCTTTTTAGCAACTAAGCCAAAATCAGTTTTAATGCTACCATGCATGGTCTCGGCGTTCACCGTAGCATTAAGTGTTTTAGGCATGGAAATTTTTATGCTGCCATTAACCGTTTCAATATCAATTTTATCTAATGCCTTTGCTAGTTCGCTATAACTGACCTTAATACTACCGTTAACTGAACTTAATTCACTGTTACTTGCCAAGCCTTTAGCTTTAATAGAGCCATTAACTAACTCAGCGCTAACCGCACCTTTAATATTTGTTATAGATAAAGAGCCATTAACTAGCTCTATAGCCGACAAGGTAGCATTATTTGGCACCATAACCTCATATTCAACTTTACCTGAATTATTATGTTTCCAGCGACCTTGTTCTTTGTAACGAGTTTCTACGTTTACCCCATTAGATAACTGCTGCATATCAATAACGATATTGTCTCTCGCTTCTTGACTGTCTGTTGTAATGGTCGCGGTCACTTTAATTATCGAACGTTCCCAGCCATTAATTGCTGCTGAGCCATTGATATTATTTAGACGAAATGAAGTCTCATCGTTGACATCAAATGTTTGTTCAATTTCATCTACGACATTGGCTTGAACATGGGTACTGATTAACGCAATAAAACTGGTCACTAAAAATATTTTTATAAATGAACTAGACATAACATTCCCTTAAACTGATTTATTTAATGTTTAATAGGTAAGTAACCCCCAACAGCAAAAAGGTTTAAACGCTCATTAAATAATTTTCATTAAATTTGCAGCGCAATCAGATCATTTTTTCGTTAACATAAATACCGTAATCTAATTAAGCTTTGGTGCAAAATGAATATAGAAGTGAATATACTGTTAACCGGCAACGAACTGATGAACGGTGATATTATTGATACCAACTCTGTTATGTTTGCCGACCAACTCAGTAGTATTGGCTTAAACATCAACAAAAAAGTGACGGTTGCTGATGACCTCATTATTTTGCGCTCACAAATAGTTGAGCTTAGCAAAACAGCCAAGGTACTTATTATTAACGGCGGACTCGGCCCAACCATTGATGACCTAACATCACAAGCATTGGCTCAAGCCTGCGACGTTGATTTACAGCTTAATACTCAAGCCCATATACATCTGAAACATTGGGCTAATAAACGTAACACTAAGCTTAATAAACCTAATTTAAAGCAAGCTTACTTGCCTCTGGGTTGTGAAATTATCGCCAATGCTACAGGAAGCGCTGTTGGCATTAGTATAAAATTGGACCAATGCCTCATTATTTGCACGCCAGGCGTACCAAGTGAATTAGCTCATATGCTAAAAGACGAAATTATCCCTAGTTTGCAGCAAGCCTTTCCCATAACAAATAAAATCGAGGTATCACGTTTACAAACTTTTGGTATGGGTGAGTCGACATTACAAGCATTGATTAATGACAAACTGCCGGATTGGCCTGATGAAATATCAATCGGTTTTCGCGCGGCGATGCCATTACTGGAGGTTAAATTAACCACGCAATGTAGTAAAGGAAAAGTATTATTGACGCAATGGCAGGAAAAGCTAAGTTATTTATTAGGCGATCATATTCTCTCAACCGGAAAAAGTGACAAGATAACCCTTGCAGACCATCTTGTACCCTTGTTAATTAAGTCAGCAAAACGTATTACCCTTGCAGAATCTTGCACTGGCGGCCTGATTGCCAGTCAAATAACCGCCGTATCAGGCGCTTCGGCAGTATTTCAAGCTGGTTTCATTACCTACTCAAATGACATGAAGAACAAGATGCTTGATGTCCCTAATACTACATTAGCTAACCATGGAGCGGTTAGCCAAGAAACTGTGTTAGCCATGGCGCGCGGGGCTTTAGAAAAGTCTAATGCCGACTATGTCATTGCTGTCTCTGGTATTGCAGGACCAAACGGTGGTACCAAAGATAAACCGGTCGGTTCAGTATGGATAGCTTGGGGCAACAAACAAACATTAAACGCAAAATATTACTGTATTCCGCTAGCGAGACAGCTTTTTCAGCAAATAGTTACGGCCCGTGGTTTAGATTTAATTCGTCGGATGTTGATCAATAGTAAAGCATGTCCAAATTACGACCGTAAAGGTTAACTTGCTAATACCAATTTGATTAAATTTCTTCCCAATTCAGAGCTCTTCTCGATGTTCAAAAACAAGGAAGATTTGTTTCGGTTTAGTCATTCTAAATCAAATAACTTTAACGATGTTAGTGGATATCGAGAAAGCTCCCAGAGGGCGAGTTTAAAAGTCTTATATGCTGCGTTATTGATTTTGATAATGGAATAACCATTATCTTCAATCAATACCTTGCCTCTAAGCCTTTTAATTCTCGCTGAGTGGGAAAGAACTTAATCAATTTGGTACAAGCAAGATCAAGCAGACTTCTGTTTTATATTGCTTAGTAATTCAAATCTTTATATATTTAGAGCTAATTAAATAAAATTAATTAGCTAATAGCAATATAAAGGTGAAAATGTGCGTTTAACCGTTATAATTGAAAGTGGCAAGTAATTGATTCTCAAAAGGAGAATGCTTTGAACGATAAAAACTTTATAACCAGTGGTCGCAATACCATTATCCATAAAAATAAAAAAATTGACCTACTGATCATTAATGGCGCGCATCCTGTTGCCATGGTAACTCACACTGGCATCGCCTTATATAACGGTATAATGCCAAAGAAACGCGCAGAAGCAAAAAAAGCTTATCAAGAAGTTGTTGATGTTAGTGCTGGCGAAGTATTCGGTGAAGAAAAAACCTTAGTATTTGTTCAAGCTTTAGATAATAAAGAATATAAGCTTGATTATTCGAAGGTAGGAACAGCAAACTTTATTAAAGTTCATCAAGAAAATTACATCTAGGGAAACCATATAGCTTGTAATTAATGGAGTTATCGCGTGTGAGCAAGGCAAGTTTAGTAAGCAATAATAAAAATAATATCGACTTAGTGCTGTCTCCAGTTAAAACAAAGACACCGTTAACGGAAGTCAATATTCGAGAGTTAATCGAAAACTCTGAATATAGTAATTTATATGTTGATAACGGCAATATTAAAAATGCCATCGCAGAGCTAAATAGTGTTTTAAAACCTTTACAAGAAAACCAATCGGGCCGTGAGATAAAATATCAGGTACTTGAGCGCCGTGATGCAACCATTTCAATCTCAATTGAAAAGGACTTAATGTCCGCCTCTGCTGAAATTTCAACGGCACTGGGTGGTCAACACATGAGTGCAAAAGCGATATTGAATGCGGCTCAAGCAGACAATGTTTGTAAGGGTTTTAGTAAAGAACAATTGATACAACTTGCCAAACAAGCAGCAAAAGAGCCAGCAGGCTCTATTGTTAAAAGTGAAATAGCCCATGGAAAACTGCCAATAGATGGCAAAGACTCTCGTATTAAGCTGCTCGTTGAAAGTGCACAAGATAGAATTTTAAAGCCCAAAAAACGAGAAGATGGCAGTGTCGACATGCGCGATCTTGGCGATATTATTTGTGTTAAAATAGGCGACCCGCTCGCTAAAAAAATTCCACTGACTGATGGCATTCAAGGATATACCGTAACGGGTGAGATATTAGAACCGACGCCAGGTGAAGATATCGATATGCATGTTGGGGAAGGCACAAGTTTGAGCCCTAAAAACAATAGTATTTTAGTATCAACCAAAGTAGGCTTACCTCGAATTATCGAAAACGGTATGGAAGTTGATAGTGTTTATCAAATGAAAAATGTCGATATCAGTACCGGCCATGTTAAATTTGAAGGTAGTGTTATCATCGATGGTGATGTCTGTGAAGGAATGAAAGTATTTGCTACCGGCGATATTTCAATCGGCGGATTTGTTGAATCAGCGACCTTAGATGCCGGCGGCGATATAACAATAGGTACAGGTATTATTGGTAAAAAACAAGAAGTTGTAGCTGTAGACGTTTCTGATATTAGCATGAGCGTTAATATTAAAGCCGGCGGTAAAGTTTTTGCCAAATACAGCCAATATGCAGAGGTTACTTGTGACTCATTACGCATTGAAAAGCAAATGATGCACAATATTGTCAAAGTTGCCAAAACCTTGTGGGTAGGTGACGAAGAAAAAGCAAATGGTAAACTCATTGCGGGTTATATACGCGTCGGAGAGTCCGTACGTGCAGGTACAGTAGGTGCAACCGCAGGTAGCATGACATATATTACCTTTGAAGATAAAATTAATGAGTATCAGCAAAAAATATCTGATCTTGATGTATCGATAAAAACCGAGTCAGACAAGTCTTCAGAGCTACAACTTGCCGCTAACAAGCTAAAAATTCTACCTAAAGACAAGGCCAACCCTGAGTTATTAGCCAAGGTTATGTCAACGTACCAATTCCATGCAAAAAACATGGGGAAATTCCTTTCAGAAAAAGAGTCACTAGAAGAAGCATTGCAAGAATATATGACCAGTGTCTATGTTGAAGCAAACGAAAAAGTGTATCATGGCGTACAAGTCACCGTTGGTGAATTTCACGATAGAACACGCCGCGAGTATGGACCTAGTCGTTTAGTTTACAAAGAACGAAAAATTCATATAGACCCGATTGTTTCGACTTAAAGTCTTCGCCAAGAACTTGATATAATATGGAGTTTTTCTATGGCTTTTATTGCCCGCAGCTTATTACTTACTAGCTTATTTGTTGGTTCAACCAGTGCTCAACAATGTGATATTAATTTCAACTACGGCGTGATCATTGACCCTGCGCATGTCCGTATTGTTGATCAGGGGCAAACTTACGTACAAATAAATGGCCAGCATCAACTGTTTGTCAATGGCCGTGAAATCCTTCTCACCGATAAGCAAAAAGAGCAGCTCAGTGATTATACAACGGGGATTCGGTCACAAGTGCCAGCGATTGTTTCTATTGCTATAGAAGGTGTAGAACTTGGACTAAAAGCAGTTAATAAGGTTATTAGTGGTTTAACCGGAGAAAATAGCGCCTCACATCAACAATTTCAAGAGCGATTTGATGAAATGAAGTCTCGACTGCGTGCTCGCTTTAATCATAGTGATGATAGCTATTATATCGCGCCACAAGATTTCGACGACTTTGATGAGGTCTTTGCCGGTGAATTTGAAAAAGAAATTGAAACTATCGTGTCAAACTCGGTCGGTACTATCTTAATTGCTGTTGGTGAAGCCATGACACATCGTGAAGAACAGAGTAGCGAACAACGAGCAGAAACGTTTGATCAACGCATTGAAACCATGGGAAATGATATCAAGCTTGATATCAGTAATCAGGCTAATGCCTTAGAAGAAAAAGCCGCTATCATCTGCGCGAGTTTAGTACAACTTGATGCGCTAGAGAATAAACTGCAATTAGAGATACCTGCTTTATCAGAATTTAATTTAATAGAAACTGATTGAACTCCCCCTTTATACCCAAGCCACTTGAGAGTGGTTAGGGTATAAATATGACAAATATTGCAATTCATTTTCATCGACGTAATTAACGAATATGCCGTCGATATAAAATAGCGTACATTACTTAAATATCTAACTTAGTCATATTAGAGCATAATTACCGCTATTTTTTCGAGAGCAAAAAAAAAGCCTGCAAGCGCAGGCTTTTGTATCTAATAAATATTACATATTACATATTAGGATAATTAGGACCGCCGGTACCTTCTGGTGTTACCCAAGTGATATTTTGCGCAGGATCCTTAATGTCACAGGTTTTACAATGCACACAGTTTTGCGAGTTAATAACGAACTTATCACCTTCTTCCGTGCTTTCAACTTCATAAACACCGGCCGGACAGTATCGCTGGGCTGGCTCATTATATTTAGCTAAATTAACATTAATTGGAATACTACTATCTGCCAACTTCAAGTGGCATGGTTGCTCTTCTTCATGGTTAGTGTTTGATAAAAATACTGATGACAGTTTATCAAAACTCAATTTATTATCAGGTTTCGGATAATTAATCACCGGCACGTCTTTAGCGAGCTTTAATTGTTCATGATCTAGACTTTCATCTTTAAAGTTAAACGGTAACTTGCCACCAAAGAAGTTTTGATCAAGGGTATTATAAGCGCCACCTAAAAAGGTACCAAACTTATGCATAGCAGGGCCAAAATTACGGGTATTATAAAGTTCTTCATATAACCACGAATCTTGATATTTTTCAGTATAGCTGATCAGGTCTTTAGCACCTTCGTCGCCTGCAGCTAACGCTTCAAATATTGATTCGGCTGCTAGCATGCCTGACTTCATTGCCGTGTGATTACCTTTAATTTTTGCATAATTAATGGTACCAGCATCACAACCAACTAATACCGCACCCGGCATGGTCATTTTAGGTAAAGAATTAAAACCACCTTTTGCCATTGCTCTTGCGCCATAAGATACACGTTTACCACCTTCAAGGTACTGAGCAATTTTTGGATGATGCTTATATCGTTGAAATTCATCAAATGGGCTCAAGTGCGGATTGCTATAATTTAAATCGACGATTAAACCAACAAATACCTGATTATTTTCCGCATGATATAAGTAACCACCACCGCCGGTGTCTTTATCTAAAGGCCAGCCAGCAGAATGTACTACTAAGCCTTCCTGATGTTTTTCTGGCGCAATATCCCAAATTTCTTTAAAGCCTAAACCATAATGTTGAGGTGATTTATCAGCATCTAACGCAAACTTAGCAATAAGCTCTTTACCCAAATGACCACGACAACCTTCAGCGAAAACCGTATATTTAGCTTTTAGCTCCATACCCGGCATAAATGAGTCTTTTGGCTTACCTTCAGCGTCTAATCCCATATCGCCAGTAATTATACCGCCAACACTACCGTCTTCATTATAAATAATGTCTTGCGCAGGGAATCCTGGAAATATTTCAACCCCTAGCTGTTCAGCTTGTTCAGCCAACCAACGACAAACATTGCCCATGCTAACAATGTAGTTGCCTTCATTGTGCATAGTTTTAGGTACGCTAAAACCAGGTAATTTAACCGCGCTATCTTCGCCATTAAATAAATAAATGTCATCACCGGTAACTTCGGTGTTTAACGGTGCGCCTTTTTCTTTCCAATCAGGAAATAATTCATTTAATGCTCGCGGTTCAAATACCGCACCAGAAAGAATATGGGCCCCCACTTCAGAGCCCTTCTCTACGACACAGACCATAAGTTCTTGTTCTTTTTCTTGTGCCAACTTCATTAATTGACAAGCAGTTGACAGGCCTGCAGGACCGGCTCCAACAATTACAACGTCAAACTCCATTGATTCGCGTTCCATAACATCTCCCATCATTCAATATTTTATGAAAAATTCAAACACTCGTTTGATTTTCAAACACCTGTTTGATAACATCAAACATTATAGATATTTTCGTGTTAAATACTATCCTGTATTGCATTATTTACCGATAATATTTGTTTAAGCGCAATTTGAGCGACGATATCGACAGAAGACGTTGACGTAAACGTTATCTGCAAGTAGTCTTTCAAACCATTATTATAGCGTTATGCTGAATTAAATTTAGTTTAACCAACATTACATACACCAAGCACAATCAGAGGCAACGATGAAAGTATTAGTACCCATCAAACGCGTTATTGACTATAACGTAAAAGTACGTGTTAAAGCAGACAATTCCAATGTCGATCTTGCTAATGTAAAAATGGCAATTAACCCGTTTTGTGAAATCGCCGTTGAAGAAGCGGTGCGTTTAAAAGAAGCGGGCACAGCAACTGAAGTTATTGCCGTATCTATCGGTGACAAATCGTGTCAAGAACAGTTACGCACAGCACTTGCTTTAGGTGCTGATCGTGCCATTCAAATTGATACCGATCAAAACTTAGACTCACTTAACGTAGCTAAATTATTACAAAAAATTGTTGAAGAAGAGCAACCACAACTGGTTATTCTTGGAAAGCAATCAATTGATAGCGATAACAACCAAACGGGTCAAATGCTAGCGGCACTTACCGGCATGGCGCAGGGTACATTTGCTTCTGCCGTTAAGGTAGATGGCGATAAAGTTAACGTGACTCGTGAAGTTGACAGCGGTTTACAAACCATTGCTCTAAACTTACCCGCTATTGTCACTACAGACTTACGTTTGAATGAACCTCGTTACGCATCATTACCAAATATTATGAAAGCAAAACGTAAACCATTAGATGTTAAAGCAGCAGCTGACTTTGGACTTGATTTAACAGCACGCACTAAATTAATTAAAGTAACGCCTCCTGCTGAACGTAAAGCCGGTATTATCGTTGAAAGTATTGATGAATTAGTAGAAAAATTAAAAAATGAAGCGAAGGTGATCTCATGAGCATTTTAGTATTTGCCGAACATGATAATAGCGAATTAAAAGCCGATACACTTAAAACAGTTGCTGCAGCGCAAGCAATTGGTGGTGATATTCACCTGTTAGTTGCCGGTCATAACTGCCAAGCAGTTGTTGATGCTGCAAGTAAAGTTAATGGTGTTGCAAAAGTACTCGTGGCTGATAACGCAGCGTACGAACACCAACTAGCAGAAAACGTTTCATTATTAGTCACGGAACTTGCTGCTGACTATAGCCACATTCTTGCTACAGCATTAACAACGGGTAAAAACTTCATGCCACGCGTTGCTGCATTATTAGATGTTGCACAAATATCTGACATTATTGCGGTCGAAAGTAGCGATACCTTTGTTCGCCCGATCTACGCTGGTAATGCAATTGCAACGGTACAAAGTTTAGATAGCAAAAAAGTAATTACCGTTCGCCCTACAGGTTTTGACGCCGTAGCAACTGATGGTAATGCTGAAATTATTGCATTGGATAAGGTTACTGATGCTGGTACATCTAGCCATGTAAACGATGAACTCTCTGTTTCAGAACGACCTGACTTAGGTGCTGCAAGCGTCGTTATTTCTGGTGGTCGTGGTATGCAAAATGGCGATAACTTCAAATTACTTGAAGGTATTGCAGATAAATTAGGTGCTGCTATTGGTGCTTCTCGTGCTGCTGTTGATGCTGGCTTTGTACCGAACGACATGCAAGTAGGACAAACGGGTAAAATTGTTGCTCCTGACTTGTATATTGCGGTAGGTATTTCAGGTGCTATCCAACATTTAGCGGGCATGAAAGACTCTAAAGTTATTGTCGCCATTAACAAAGATCCAGAAGCGCCAATTTTCCAAGTCGCTGACTACGGTTTAGTTGCAGATTTATTTGACGCATTACCAGAATTAGAAAGTAAGCTTTAAGCTCACTTTTTAATCCTAAAACCATGTATAATAAAACCACTCGAGCAGTGGTTTTATTTTATCTAAATTTTAGTAATTATTATGACAAAAACATTTTCTAGCCTTAGCGACTTAGCAAGTGCTTTCGGTAAAAATATCAACGAAGCAAAAACTAAGCACAATAATGCCGATCAATCTTTGGTATATTCAACGGCCGAAGGAAAAATAACACAACCCAAAAACATCACAGCAGTAACCCCTTCTGACGGCTATGCTAAAGTACGCCGAGAAACTAAAGGAAGAAAAGGTAAAGGTGTCGTCACAATTACCGGTCTAGGGTTAGATGATAAAGCGTTAAAAGAACTAGCCAAAAAACTTAAAAAAACCTGTGGTACTGGTGGCAGCGTGGTCGGCGAAGTTATAGAAGTTCAAGGTGACAAACGCGAAGAAATAAAATCTGTACTTGAAAAAAGCGGATTTAAAGTTAAATTTGTTGGTGGCTAAACACCCAATTCGTTATAGCAATTATTGAGTGAACTTATGAATCCAAATGAATTATCGTTACTTGTTGTAGAACCATCTGATTTACAAAGAAAAATCATAATAAAAGAGTTGAAGCAGCAAGGTATTACCCAAGTGGCTGAAGCTAAAACCATAGCAGAAGCTTACACAAGCGCGGAAAAGCACCCGCGTGATTTAATTACCAGTGCCATGCATTTCGAAGACGGTAGTGCGATAGAGTTATTGCATAAAATCAGAAATAATCCCGCGATTGCTGATACGCCGTTCATGTTAGTGTCAAGTGAACATCGTCGTGAAAATCTTGAAGAATTTAAACAATCGGGTGTCATTGCCCTATTGCCAAAACCTTTTACATCAGCTCATTTAGCGACAGCGATTGATACCACTATAGACCTATTATCCACCGATGAATTAGAACTTGAATATTTTGACGTCCATGAAGTTCGAGTATTATTGGTTGATGACAGTCGCCTTGCCAGAAATCATATTAAACGGGTATTAAATAACTTAGGTTTATTGAAAATAACCGAAGCTGTTGATGGCAGTGAAGCCATCGCATTATTAAAAGATAATATGTTTGACCTTGTTGTGACTGACTACAATATGCCTGAAATTAATGGGAAAGAGTTGACTCGTTATATTCGAAGCGAGAGCGAACAATCACATCTTCCCATACTGATGGTAACCAGTGAAAGCAATGACACTCACTTAGCCAATATACTCACTGAAGGCGTTACCGCTATGTGCGATAAACCCTTTGAGCCAGAAAACGTTAAAAAAATTCTTTATAAAATATTAGAAGATTAAACCAACACGCTAAACATTAAATTTGGCATTAACTTTTAATGCCAAATTGTCTTAACTTCATGGCAATTTTGTTATGAGATACTTTTAGTCGCTCTGCCAATTTACGTGTTGTTGGATAGTGCGGATATAAACTGCTAATCAGTTTTTGCTCAAATATCGCTTGCGCACTCGCCCAATCACTAACGTCATTTGCTACGCTAACTTCATTTATATTAACCACGTCCTGCTGCTTGAACTGAGCTAAAGCTCCTGAGATATCTGCTGCAAAAATATCACCGTGTTCGTTTAATGCCACCGCTCTAAATAACACGTTTTGTAATTCTCTAATATTTCCTGGCCACCGATAAGAAGCTAGTTGTTGCATAGCACTTGCATCTACTAAAGGCTGTTTCACATTCATTTGTGTGGCCGCTAATGCAACGAAATGACGCGCGATTAAGGCAATATCTTCTACGCGTTCTCGTAATGGCGGCGAGTGTAAATTAAGCACATTGAGTCGATAAAATAAATCTTCTCTAAATTTTTTCTGACTGATCATCGCTAATAGATCTTGATGCGTGGCACTCACCACTCTTACATTTGCATGTAACTCTTTGGTACCACCAAGTCGACGA
>Ga0070748_1001290_pt1 | contig 11677 bp, 8 predicted proteins | sample VirMetDEL_Nov_12_FD_77015 | JGI IMG/M metagenome (GOLD analysis project Ga0070748, IMG submission 77015) | Aqueous microbial communities from the Delaware River and Bay under freshwater to marine salinity gradient to study organic matter... | ecosystem: Environmental > Aquatic > Marine > Coastal ...
CGTTTTTGAAATATGGTATACTGCATCACCTTGGTAAACAATTGGGGAGTGATTTGCATTGATAATATAACCATCATTAAGGGCTTTGACTTTTCGTTCAAATTTCCCAAAGGGATCAGTAATAGTGGCTAAAACTGTTCCTTTTTTAACAAAAGCACCTATATGCCCATTATCGTGTAGCAGGCCCGAGCATTTAGCTCGTATCCACATGGATTTTTCAATATATATAGTTTTTTCTTTTTGTATTTCGATCAGGTGTTTTGGGTCTAACATCTCTAGGTGTTTAAGAATTCTTTTAACACCATCAACACCTGCATCGGCAACAGGATAATTGATGTCTAGGGACTTCCCACCTTCAAAAAGTAGCATTTTGACATTTAATTTCTGACTGGCGTTTCTAAAAGTTCCCGCAATATTTTTAGAAAATAAAGTAAAAGGAGCATTGAAAACGTCAGCCAAATCTTTTAGTGCATCACTATTAGGAGCTAATCTTATCTGTGGCGCGTTAAAACGGCTGGCACCTCCCGCATGGAAATCGACAGCGTAGTCAACAAGGGGCATAATCTCTGTCAAAATATGGTAAGCAAACCGACTCGCAAGGGAGCCTTTTTTACTTCCTGGGAAAACCCTGTTTAGATCTCGTCCATCAGGAAATTCTCGTGACCTATTAATAAATCCAAACATGTTAATGATAGGAATGCAAATTATTGTACCGCGTATGGGTTTGTTTATTTTTTTCGTTACTAGCTGTCGTACCACTTCAACTCCATTAATTTCATCACCGTGAATTCCGGCACAGAAAAGAACAGTAGGGCCAGCAATTTTTGAACGTTGTACAATTATTGGAATCTTAAGTTTAGCGGTATTGTGTAATTTTGCAATCTCCATGTAAATAGTCTTGCTTTCGCCAGCTAAAATGGTTTCGCCTAAAATAGTAATAGGATTTGAGTTTTTCATCTGTAATTAAATGCTAAAAGTAGAAATTATTATTTGGAATTCGTAAATTTGAAACTAAATCCGTCCACTAACTACAAATAATAGAATACCACAAAGGTGCTGGGTCTCTCAGTAATGCTGTGAAATTAAAATACAATGCAAAAACCTACACTCGAGCTTCAAATTCAAACTTTGCCTGATAGTCCAGGCGTCTATCAATATTACGATAAGGAAGGGAAGATTTTATATGTGGGTAAAGCCAAAAATCTAAAAAAAAGAGTCTCTTCTTATTTCAATAAAGTCCACGATACTGCCAAAACAAATGTTTTGGTTAGAAAAATTGTGACCATAAAGCACATTGTAGTACCTACTGAAACCGATGCTCTTTTATTAGAAAACAATTTGATAAAAACATTGCAGCCAAGGTACAATGTATTGTTGCGTGATGATAAAAGTTATCCATGGATATGTATTAAAAAAGAGCCTTTTTCGCGCATTTTTGCTACCAGAAGAATGGTGAAAGATGGTTCAGAATATTTTGGTCCTTATACTAGTTTTAAAACAGTACATACCATATTAGACTTGATCAAAGAGCTGTACCCTTTGCGAACCTGTAACTATGATTTGACCAAAAACAATATAGAGAGCGGTAAATTTAAAGTTTGTCTGGAGTATCATATTGGTAACTGTAAAGGGCCTTGTGAAGCACATGAGACGTTAGAAAACTATCAAAAACATGTCGACGCTATTCGTGAAATTCTAAAAGGGAATTTCAAAGAGAGCATGAAAGACTTTAAAAAAGTAATGACTGACTTAGCTCAAAACATGCATTTTGAAGAAGCTCAAAAAATCAAAGAAAAGATAGAAGTTTTACAAAATTACCAGTCCCGCTCGACTATTGTCAATCCTAAAATCACTAATATCGATGTGTTTTCGATTGTCTCTGATGAATCGGCTGCGTATGTGAATTTTTTACAAATCTCGCATGGGGCAATTATCCGTTCGCATACAATGGAAATAAAGAAAAAATTAGAAGAGACTGACGAAGAATTGTTAGAGCTCGCTATTATAGAACTCAGGGAGCGATTTCAACTGCTTTCTAAAGAAATTATAACACCTTTTCCTGTCGATTTAGGGGAGAATCTAAAAGTTACCGTTCCGCAGTTAGGAGATAAGAAGCAAATTTTAGATTTATCCATAAGAAATGCCAAATTTTATAGAATCGAACAATTAAAACAATTGCAAATTGTAGATCCTGATCGACATACTAATAGGATAATGGCACAAATGCAAAAAGATTTGCGACTGCCTGTAGAGCCACGTCATATTGAATGTTTTGATAACTCTAATATCCAAGGAACAAATCCCGTTGCGGCATGCGTTGTTTTTAAAGACGGGAAACCCAGTAAAAAAGATTACCGTCATTTTAATATAAAAACAGTAGAAGGGCCAGATGATTTTGCGTCTATGACTGAGGTGGTGTATAGGAGATACAAGCGATTGTTAGATGAAGAGCAACCATTACCCAATCTAATTATTATAGATGGGGGAAAAGGACAATTGTCAGCTGCGCTCAAAAGTTTGGACGATTTAGGACTGCGCGGTAAAATTGCCATTATAGGGATAGCAAAACGTTTGGAAGAGCTTTTTTATCCCGGGGATTCAGTGCCTTTATATTTGGATAAGAAATCAGAGACCTTAAAAGTAATTCAGCAATTACGAAACGAAGCGCACCGTTTTGGAATCACCCACCATAGAGATAAACGCAGTAAAGCAGCTTTGAACTCCTCTATTGAGTCTATACCTGGAATAGGTGAAAAAACAATGTTGACATTGATTCAGCATTTTAAAAGTGTTAAAAGATTGAAATTAGCAACAGAAAAAGAAATTTCTGACGTTATTGGTATGTCTAAAGCCAAAAAAATTACCGACTTTTACAAAGCGACAACTAAATGATAGTGAGTGAACTAATTGATTTGGTCACCTAGCATTCTGAAAATAAAATTCTTTTATGAAAAAACCTGTTCTTTTTACCCTGATGCTATTGTCTTGTTTGACCGTTTTCTCACAAGATGCAAAACGGCCAAAAGTAGGTTTGGTTTTGAGCGGTGGTGGGGCAAAAGGTTTTGCTCACATCGGAGTTCTAAAGGTGTTAGAAGAGGCAGGTCTAAAAATAGATTATATTGGGGGAACAAGTATGGGGGCGGTAATAGGAGGCTTATATGCATCTGGTTATAATGCTACTCAAATAGATTCTATCTTTCAGGCAACCAATTTTGATGAGTTAATCAACGATTTTATTCCCAGATCATCAAAGAATTTTTACGAAAAAAGAAATGATGAATTATACGCATTAGTACTTCCTTTTACTAAATTCAAAGTAGGAATTCCTGAAGCACTTTCTAAGGGAATGTACAACTTCAACCTTTTAAGTAGGTTAACTAGAAATGTAAGGCACATAAGAGACTTTAACAAACTGCCCATTCCTTTTTTATGTATTGCCACAGATATTGAAACCGGAGAGCAGGTTGTGCTCGATAAAGGGAATTTGGCCCAAGCCATAATAGCCAGTGCGGCTTTTCCATCTTTGTTTTCCCCAGTGGAAATTAATGGAAGACTTCTCGTAGATGGTGGTGTGACTAATAATTACCCTATAGACGAAGTAAGAAAATTAGGTGCTGATATTATCATAGGTGTTGATGTGCAAGATGATTTGTTAACTAGAAAATCGCTCAAAGATGCTACGCGAATTCTAGTGCAAATAACCAATCTTCATTCGATTGAGAAGATGAAGAAAAATATTGAACAAACAGATATTTATGTAAAACCAGATATCAAGGACTACGGTGTTATTTCTTTTGATAAAGGGAAAGAAATCATTAAAAAAGGGGAAGACGCTACATTTGCTGTTTATGAACCAATAAAACGACTAGCAGATCAACAAGGACCCTATGTGAAGCCTAAAATGGCTGTGGAGAGAGATAGTATTCATCTTAATGAAATTAATTGTAACGATTTAGATAATTTTACTCGAGATTATATTCTAGGGAAACTCCGTTTTAAACCAGATGCCAAAGTAGATTATAATCAGTTAGAAAGAGGGATAAATAATATTAACGCCACAGGGAATTTTAGTGTAATAGATTATACATTAGATTCACATAACGGTGGCGATAATTTGAATCTAGAATTAAAAGAGAATCCTACTAAATCGTATCTTAAATTTGGCTTGCACTACGATGGATTATTCAAAAGTGGTGTTTTAGTGAATTTGACCCGTAAAAAAACTTTGTTTAAAAATGACATTGCTTCATTAGATATTGTTCTAGGGGATAATTTTAGGTATAACTTTGATTACTACATTGAGAATGGATATAATTTAAGCTTTGGGTTCAAGTCACATTACAATCAGTTTAATAGGAATGTCGCGCGAGAAATTAGTAATTTGGATTTTAATACAATTGGAGTGAACTCCATTAATGTTGATTTTTCAGACTTAACCAGTCAGGCCTATTTCCAGTCGCTATTTGTACAAAAGTTCTTAATAGGTGGTGGAGTCGAATATAAATATTTAAAGATTAACTCAGAAACCTTGGGTAACTCTGATCCTATAATTGATAAGAGCAGTTATTTTAGCCTTTTCGGTTACATGAAATACGACTCTTTTGATAATAAAGATTTTCCAAAAAGAGGTTGGTATTTTTCAGGTGATATTCAGTCCTTTTTATTTTCGTCAGATTACACTAAGGAATTTGAGCCCTTTAATATAGCAAAAGGAGACTTCGGAGTCGCAGCTACTTTGTTTAAACACGCTACGATAAAAATTCAAACAGAGGCCGGTTTCTCTTTTGGGAATGATAGCGTTAGTTTTTTTAATTTCATATTGGGAGGCTATGGCTATAAATCTTTAAATAACTTCAGGCATTTTTATGGTTATGATTTTTTAAGTATTGCGGCAAATAGCTATATAAAATCAACGGGTACTTTAGATTATGAGATCTTTAAAAATAACCATTTGAACTTTTCTGCAAATTTTGCAAATCTCGGGGATAATATTTTTGAAACAGTAGAGTGGATATCCATACCTAAATATTCGGGATACGCTATTGGTTACGGCATGGAAACCGTAATTGGTCCTATAGAAATTAAGCATTCTTGGTCACCAGAAAACTCAAAAGGCTATACATGGTTTAGTGTAGGATTTATGTTTTAAATTTAATTTATTTCAATAATATTTCCGATATTTGTTATAATGAAAACAAAATGGACAGGTTTATTAGAGTATCTACAATTCTTAATCAAGAGAAATCCTGAATAAGTCATTGATTTTTGATTTTGAATGACGAATTGCAAAGCCTTCCCGCTTTATAAGTTACACTTAAAACAAAAAAACATGCCATTATATCATAAATTAGGGACTTTCCCTCAAAAAAGACATACGCAGTTTGAAAAACCTAACGGTGGTTTTTACTACGAACAACTGTTTGGTACTGAAGGTTTTCATGGTCACGCTTCTTTATTGTACCATGTTCACAGACCTACTCAGGTTAAAGAGATCAACAAATCCTATTCAGTAGAACCTAAAATTGCTATTGGAAAAAACATCAAATCTTTATTACTAAAAGGTTTTGAATTGAAACCAGCTGATGATTTCTTAGAAAGCCGCAAAGCCATGCTAGTCAATAAGGACTGTACGATAGGGCTTGCAGCACCAAGAAAATCACTTACAGAATATTTCTATAAAAATGCCGATGCTGATGAAATGATTTTCATCCACAAAGGAAAAGGGAAATTGCGTACCATGATGGGGAATATTCCTTTTGAATACGGAGATTATCTCATTATACCACGCGGAATTATTTACCAAATTCAGTTTGATACTGAAGACAATCGCTTGTTTTATGTCGAGTCATTTGCGCCTTTTTATACGCCTAAACGCTATAAAAATGAAAGCGGACAACACTTAGAACATTCGCCGTTTTGCGAGCGTGATTTTATCTTGCCTAATGAATTAGAAACCCACGATGAAAAAGGCGATTTTTTAATCAAAATCAAAAAAGAAGGAATGATGCACGAAGTAGTTTATGCTACGCATCCTTTTGACGTAATAGGTTGGGATGGATACAACTTTCCCTATGGATTCAGTATTCACAATTTCGAACCCATAACGGGGCGTGTACATCAACCGCCACCGGTACATCAAACTTTTGAGACTGCCACTTTTGTAGTCTGCTCGTTTGTACCTAGATTATACGATTACCACCCAAAATCAATTCCGGCACCTTACAATCACAGCAATATTGATAGTGATGAAGTTTTGTATTATGTAGATGGTGATTTTATGAGCCGCAACAACATTGAACAAGGGCATATCACCTTGCACCCAAAGGGAATTCCGCACGGGCCTGCGCCTGGCGCTATGGAACGCAGCATTGGTCACACCGGTACGGAGGAATTGGCAGTTATGGTCGATACATTCCGTCCACTAATGGTCACTGAAGAAGCCATGGGTCTAGATGATGGACAATATTATAAGTCTTGGGTAGAATAATGAATTCCTGAGCGGAATCGAAGGGAGGAGCTATTTCCCGCTGTCCGCTATATCTTTATGTTTTTAAAGAAAAAACATAAAGGATGCCGCTACCATCAGGGCTAGGGTTACGTGCAAATAGTCAACAAATTTTAAAATAAAAAAATCCGTGCAAATCAATTTTATCCGCGTCGTCTGCGTTCCAAAATTAGATTTCACATAAAAAATAAATATCATGTCAAAAGAAGTAAAATCAGTAGAATACGGATTAGAAAAAATATTTGAAGGAGCACAAGATTTCCTTCCTTTGTTAGGGACAGATTACGTTGAATTCTATGTAGGAAATGCAAAACAATCAGCACATTATTATAAAACAGCTTTTGGTTATCAATCTTTGGCGTATGCCGGATTAGAAACAGGTGTTAAAGACAGGACATCTTATGTATTAAAGCAAGATAAAATACGTATCGTATTAACCACACCGCTGACACAAGATTCTCCTATACACGAACATTTGAGAAAACATGGAGATGGAGTAAAAGTAGCTGCCTTATGGGTTGAAGATGCAACAAGTGCTTATGAGGAAACAATGAAGCGCGGAGCGCGTTCTTTTATGGAGCCTACAGTGGAGAAAGATGAGCATGGAGAAGTGGTGCGTTCTGGAATTTACACTTATGGAGAAACGGTTCACATATTTGTAGAACGTAAAAACTACAATGGTGTTTTCTTGCCAGGATATAAGGAATGGAAATCAGATTACAATCCAGAGCCAACAGGCTTAAAATACATTGACCATATGGTGGGAAATGTAGGATGGAATGAAATGAATACTTGGGTGAAGTTCTATGAAGAAGTTATGGGATTTGTAAATTTCCTTTCTTTTGATGACAAACAAATTAATACAGAATATTCGGCATTAATGAGTAAAGTAATGTCTAACGGTAACGGTAGAATTAAATTTCCTATTAACGAACCAGCCGAAGGAAAGAAAAAATCACAAATTGAAGAATACTTAGATTTCTATGGCGGACCAGGAATTCAACATATTGCAATTGCTACAGATGATATTATTAAGACGGTAAGTCAGTTAAAAGCAAGAGGAGTGGAATTTTTGTCAGCTCCACCACATACTTATTACGAAGCAATACCAGAACGTTTAGGAGAGCATATGGGAATGATGAAAGAAGATATCAATGAAATCGAAAGATTGGCTATTATGGTTGATGCTGATGAAGATGGGTACTTATTGCAAATTTTTACAAAACCAGTTCAAGACAGGCCAACTTTATTTTTCGAAATAATCCAAAGAATGGGCGCCAAAGGATTTGGTGCTGGAAACTTTAAGGCATTATTTGAATCTATTGAGAGAGAACAACAATTGCGAGGAACGTTGTAAAAACAGCTTATTTTTGCATTATGTAAAAAAATAACCGATGAAACGCATGTTTCTTTGCATATGATGTGTTAAACTTTTTTTTTAGTTTAAATATCTGGATTTGTTAGCTACCTTTGCACTCGCAAAATGGAAGGGGTGGTTTCCTTCCGAATTGATATAAATTTCATAATTTATAGTTTTTTGGTTAGTTAATAGCATAAAAACTCAGTCATTATTTGACTGAGTTTTTTTGTTTTAATATATTTGGAACAAAATTTGCAACTCCCCTCAATAAATAGAAAAAGTAAGTTATGAAAAAAATTATCCTATTCTTATTATTGATTCTTACCGTTAGCTTTGATAGTCGCAATGAAGATGCTTATGATGTAGGGGAATGGTTTAAGTTCCGCAGTCATTATGGTATTGTTAATGCGGGTTACGCCACTTTAGAAGTTAAAGATGCTACAATAAATAATAAAAAAGCTTTTCACGTTATTGGAAAAGGGTATACTACTGGAATGTCTCGATTTTTCTTTAAAGTCGATGATCTATATGAAAGTTATATAGATAAAGAAACAGGCAGTCCTTATCGTTTTGTTAGAAAAATTGACGAAGGTGGTTACAGAAAAAATCAAGAAGGTTTCTTTAATCAGTCTGCAAATAAGGTTTTAGTAAAAGACTACAAAAACAGAAACGAGAAAACATTTGTTATCCCTAAAAACACTCAAGATATATTATCAGCATTCTACTATCTTAGAAACTCGCCAGAGATCAATAAAATTAGTCCAGGTGAATCAGTAGCGATTGATATGTTCTTTGATGATGAAACCACAAAATTTAAGTTAAAGTTTGTAGGCCGTGAAAATATTACCACTAAATTTGGCGTTGTGTCTTCTATGGTTTTTAAACCGTTGGTGCAATCAGGTCGTGTTTTTAAAGAAAAAGAAAGTGTGACAATATGGATATCGGATGATGATAACAGATTGCCTATTCGAATAAAAGCAGAACTAGCCGTGGGGTCAATAAAAGCAGATTTAGATGCATTTAAAGGATTAAACAATCCGTTTAAAATAAAACAATAATGAACATTAATGAAAACCGAGAAGCTGTTTTAAAGGAAATCGAAAATAAATACGATGCCATTAACCAGAAAACAGATACCCATCTCGAAGGATTACTTTGGTCAAAACCCATAACCTATTGGGATTATATTCAAACCGATGCTTTATTAAGTTTGCAGACGCAAAGGACAACCCTCCCAGATGAAATGGTTTTTATTATGTATCACCAAGTAAATGAATTAATTTTTAAAATGATTCTATGGGAGATGCAGCAAATATGTTATTGTGACAATATAAAAACCGACTTCTTTACTGAAAGGCTAATGCGCGTGAGTAGGTACTTTGACATGCTAACCACCTCTTTTAGTATAATGGAAGAAGGGATGGAAGTAGAGCAATACATGAAGTTTAGAAATACCTTAACTCCCGCAAGTGGTTTTCAAAGTGCTCAATATCGATTAATCGAATTTTCTTCAACAGATTTGATTAACTTGATTGACTACCGCTTTAGAGCTAATATTGATAGAAATACCTCTTATAATCATGCTTTTGAACATTTGTATTGGCAAGCAGCAGGTAAAGATTATAAAACTGGGGAGAAATCTTTTCTGCTTCAAGAGTTTGAGCGCAAATATAAAAGTGCTTTCTTAGCGCATATGGAAGAGTACAACTCCATTAACATTTGGCAGAAATTCAAACAGCTTCCTGAAGCAGATCAAAAAAATCCAGAGCTGGTTAAGGCAATGCGCCATTTTGACCATACAGTGAATATTACTTGGGTTATGCAACACTTAAATGTCGCTATTAAATACATCGATCACAGTGGTAAAGGAGATGGTGAAGCAACAGGAGGAAGTGACTGGAAGAAATACATGCATCCAAAATACCAAAGAAGAATTTTTTTTCCAGAATTATGGAGTGAAGAGGAGTTGGTGAATTGGGGCGTGGAAAAATAAGTTAAATTCAAAAAAAAATACAGTTTGAAGCAAGTATTAATAATTATCATGGTATTGACAACAATACTATCTTGTAATAAATCCGAAAACAAAGCTGAAATTAAAAAACAAATTAAGAAAGTTAAACCCATGGCAGAGCATTCTGATTTTGGATTTAATTTTTCTGAATATAATGTTGTTCAGGACACGGTAAAAAGGGGAGATACTTTTGGTACAATTATAGAAAAACAAAATATTGGTGATAGAAAAGTATATGAAATTGTACGTAGTATAAAAGACACTTTTGATGTGCGGGTAATAAGACCTAACCGTGCTTATACAATGCTAAGGTCTAAAGATAAAACGAACAAGCTAGAAGTTTTTGTATATCAACCAGATGCTTTAAGCTACTATATTTTTGACCTGCGTGATTCGGCTGTAGTGGCTCACAAAAAAACAAGACCAATTACGATAAGAAGGCGAACAATAGGTGGAGTTTTAAAGGGATCGTTGTCAGAGACCTTAGGAAATGCAGGTGTAGAGGCTGCATTAGCAAGTAAGATTACAAAAATATATTCTTGGTCTATTGATTTCTTCAAACTTAAAAAAGGAGATCGTTACGGAATCACTTTTACAGAGCGATTCATCAATGACTCTATCTATGATGGTGTGGAAAATATGGAAGCGTCATTCTTTGAATATAAAGGGAAAATCATTTATGCCTTTCCTTTTGTTCAAAATCAATCAACAGGAAAGGTGGAGTATTATGATGAAGAAGGAAAAACACTTAAAAACTTCTTTCTAAAAACGCCTATAAAATTCAGTAGATTAACATCTAGGTTCTCGATGAACAGGTTTCATCCCGTTCAAAAAAGATGGAAAGCACACAAAGGAACTGATTATGCCGCACCAAGAGGTACTCCTATCACAACGACCGCATCTGGTACCGTAGAAAAAACGGGCTATACAGCGGGTAATGGGAATTATGTTAAAGTAAAGCATAATAGTACTTATTCTACGCAATACCTTCATATGTCTAAAATTTTAGTGAAAAGAGGGCAACATGTTAACCAAGGAGATGTAATCGGTAGAGTGGGTAGTACTGGTTTAGCAACGGGACCTCATGTATGTTACCGCTTTTGGAAAAATGGAGTTCAAGTTGATGCTTTAAGACTTAAGTTGCCCAACGGTGAGCCAATGAATAGTAGTAATAAGGCTCGTTTTTTGAAAAAAATTGAACCATTAAAATTTGAATTAGATAGTATTGCTAATTTATAAAACCTAAGATTCGTAATTCTTTATTATAATTGAGAAAAGGCAAAAAAATATTTCAGTGAAATATTTTTCTGCCTTTTCTGCTTTGTAATTGGTATTTGATTTAAGATAAATTGTGATATAATAGGAATCACTTTATCTGTTAAAAGTAATTTAAGTATTTTTACCAAAAATATAATAACACTAGAATTTAAATACAATGGCCTTAAAAACGATAAATCCAACAGAAACAGTTTCTTGGAGTAAGCTTCAAAAACATTATAATGAAATGCAAAATGCTTCAATGCAAGAAATGTTTAAAGCGGATGCTTCTCGTACAGAAAAATTCAATATAAAGTGGAATGATTTTTTAATTGATTATTCTAAAAATATTATCAATCAAGAGACAATCACTTTATTGTTAGATTTAGCAAAAGAAGTTGGACTTAAAGAAGCAATTGAGGATTATTTTGACGGCGCATTAATTAATCAAACAGAGAATAGAGCGGTACTTCACACTGCTCTGCGAGCTAAGGAAGGTACTGTCGTAAATGTGAATGGCGAAAATGTCATTCCGGAGGTTTAC
>Ga0070748_1001291_pt1 | contig 11673 bp, 15 predicted proteins | sample VirMetDEL_Nov_12_FD_77015 | JGI IMG/M metagenome (GOLD analysis project Ga0070748, IMG submission 77015) | Aqueous microbial communities from the Delaware River and Bay under freshwater to marine salinity gradient to study organic matter... | ecosystem: Environmental > Aquatic > Marine > Coastal...
AGCACATGACTGAGCTGTTAAAAATTCGTCGCAGTTCTAAACTGTTCCGTTTAGAAGCCGCAGCGCAAATTCAACAGCAGGTGGCTTTTTATAATACCGGTGCCGCGCAAAAACCTGGCGTAATTGCCATGGCTCTCAAAGACAGCGACGCCAACCTAGATCCAAATGCTGAAGCCATAGTGGTTATTTACAATGCTAATACCACCAGCCAAACCTTGGCGATTGCCGACTACAAAGGCTGGGATTTTTCACTGCACGCGGTGCAGCAAGCCTCAAGTGATAGCCGCGTAAAAACCGCCGCTATGGACAAAGCCAAAGGCGAGTTTACTGTGCCCGCGCGCACCATGGCGGTATTTGTAGCCACTCAAAAACCCGCGGTAGCCGAGCCAACCGAGCCAACACAAACCGAACCTGCTAAGCCCAAAAAAGGTGGCGGCTCTAGTTCTCTATTTTTATTGCTGTTATTGGTTGGATTCTGGGCTGTGCCCATGGCTAAACGTAAAGTATAACGCCTGACGCTAGCGCCGGTTGCAACCTAAAACACGCCAGTAATCTTACTGGCGTGTTTTTTTATGGCTGAGATTCTTATGGCTATGAATGTTGGCCTGTGCGGTGGGGGGCTAAAGGAGGGTTTCACTAAATCAAAAGAAATTGTTGTAGTATTCTTGCGGGCGCTCCCCTGATAGCCGTTGTATCGCAATACTTTACGTCCGCGCGGGGCTAGTTATTGAGTGGGGCATATTATCCATAGGGCACAAAGGGAATCAGCGTGAATACAGCGAAAGATATTTGGGGCGAATTCCATATAAAGCTAGCCGCCTTTATTCGGCGCAAAGTTGCTGAAGAGGTGGTAGATGATCTTCTTCAGGATGTGTTTTTAAAAATTCATACTCGGATTGGTTCTTTGAAGGACGATGAAAAACTTGAAAGCTGGGTTTATCAGATAACGAGAAACACCATAATTGATCATTATCGCTCACGGCGGGCAAGTGAGCAGTTACCTGATTGGATAGAGCAACCTCAGCGTGAAGACGCAGAGATGATCATAAAAGAATTATCTGCATGCCTTGAACCCATAATTAAAGTGTTGCCGGAAAAGTACCGCAATGCAGTTCAGCTGTCCGATATTGACAATAAAACTCAAAAAGAGGTGGCCGAGCAGGAGGGAATATCAATATCGGGTGCGAAATCAAGAATTCAACGAGGGCGGGCTTTATTAAAAGGGATGCTGTATGAGTGCTGTCGATTTGAGGTTAACCCTAAAAAGCAAGTGATATCTTACGAGGAGAAGCACCAATCCTGTAAGTTTTGTTAAGTTTAAATTTTTTTGCGTCCTTTCTCTTTAGTCTGCGTCTATAGAAGTGTAATGAAACTATTTTTATAACTTCACGCAAGAGACGATTATGACTATTAAATATCAGCAACTTATAGACAGCCTGTGTAAGTACCCTCAGTTTTCAGTGGAGTTCTATTTGCCCAATGGCAATCCAATACCTGAATATTTTCATTTGACGGATGTTGGCAGTGTTTTTCGTTATTTTATTGATTGCGGTGCTCAAGTAAGAGATGAGTCTTTTGTGCAAATTCAATTATGGCTTGGCAAAGACATTGATCATCGTTTAAATGCTGCAGGAGTATTAAAAATACTAAGCCATAGCAATGTTGTGTTGGATAAATTACCCAACTTAAAAAATGCTGATGTAATTGTAGAATACCAAGACGAATTAACGTCTCAGTATCCGATTGCTCGAATCGAAAAGGCAGAGCAAGCAATTAGAGTTTATTTAAAGCCAGCGGAAACTCAGTGTTTAGCCGCTGTTAGGCATGAGCAAGAAAAAGTAAGCGGTAAATCTTGTTGCGGATCTAAATGAAGATGGCAGCTTCTGTGGTAAACATGCACGAGATTGACGAAAAGGTATTTTAAATCAAGTCTGCAACTAGGTGATTTTTACTATGGCGATAGAAATTGAGCGAAAATTTTTAGTGGTTGGCGATGACTGGCGCACTGCGTCTGCTGTGTTTTACTCTCAGGGATATTTAAGCCGGGTGCCGGAGCGCACAGTGCGGGTGCGTATTGCCGGCGAGCAGGCTTTTCTTACTATTAAAGGTAAAACCCAAGGTGCGAGCCGCGCCGAGTTTGAGTACGAAATACCGCTCGCGGATGCGCGCGAATTATTGTTGTTGTGCGAGCAGCCGCTGATTGAAAAATATCGCCGCAAGATTACTTATGATGATTTTGTGTGGGAAGTGGATGAGTTTTTGGGGGAAAACCAAGGGCTTGTGGTCGCTGAGGTTGAGTTGCCCACAGCAGATACCGCCTTCGCGAAACCGAATTGGGTGGGAGATGAAGTGACTGAAGATGCGCGTTACTACAACTCCAATTTGATCGCCTTACCTTATGTTCGATGGTAGCGATTTACTTTATTTAATAGTTTTAGTCTATTAATTGTATCCAGTTAATTGTCTTTAAGTATTTTCTCGGGTTGATAGTATGGCGCTAACAAACAACCAGAGGACAAGATCATGGCTAAGACAGCTTCTTTCGCTGCAATTCACTTCACTGTTGCTTTCTCGGTGGGTTATGCCTTTACGGGCAGTGCACTGGTGGGCGGTACCATGGCCTTGGTAGAGCCAGCGATTAATACTGTGGCTTACTATTTTCACGATCTGGGGTGGCAGAAACTGCAGGCGAATAAAGCGGTGTTGGAAGAGGTGTTTGCCAATAGCGTTTAGCCCTAGCTAAAATATTTTGGCTTAGTTTCTTCACTATAAAAAAGCTCCTTAGGCTTGCGCTTAAGGAGCTTTTTTTATCGCTATACGTTTTGATGTATTGCGCGAGGTCTTAACTACTTATCTTTTTCAACGATTTCTGCTTCTTCGGTTTCATTCTCGTCTTCGTCCGCGGGTTTTGCGATGAGTCGACCGAAGAATAGGCCTGCCTCAAACAATAACCACATGGGCACGGCGAGCATGAGTTGCGACATTACATCAGGTGGAGTGAGCATCATGCCCACCACAAAACATCCCACAATAATGTAGGGGCGCTTTTTGGCGAGGTTGTCAGGGGTGGTTACACCCGCGTGAATCAGCAGTAATGTGGCTATAGGGATTTCAAATGCGAAACCGAAAGCAAAAAACATGTGGAGCACAAAATCCAAGTATTTGGTGATATCCGTCATGGTGGTAACGCCCTCCAAACCTATGCCCGCCATAAAGCGGAAGATGGTTGGGAATACTAAAAAGTAGGCGAAGGCCATGCCGAGAAAAAATAGCAGAACGCTGGATACTAATAGCGGGAGCGCCAGACGCTGTTCGTGCTTATAGAGGCCTGGCGAAATGAATGACCAGATTTGGTAGAGAATAAAGGGCACAGAAATAAGCATGGCCACAAAAAAGGTGAGTTTCATGGGCGTTAAAAAAGGCGAGGCGACATCGGTGGCGATCATGCTGGCGCCTGCCGGTAAAACCGCTAACAGCGGCTTAGAGACCAAGCCATAAATTTTGGCGGAGAAGGGAAAGAGGCAGAAAAAAGTAATCACTAAAAAATAAATTAAATGCAGCAAGCGGTCGCGCAATTCGAGCAGATGCTGCACCAAGGGTAATTCTTTGTCGCTAGATTCGTTGCTCATAGGGCTTATTATTAGACCTTGTCGCGGATCATGACTGACCCTGTTTGGTGGTGTCGGCGTTATTGTTATCGGTGTTGCTCGCTACAGGCGCGTCGCTAATGACGGTCGCATTACTATCTGTATCGGTAGTGGATGCGATTTCTGCAGCGGGAGGTACCTGGTGATCTGCGCCGTGCGCATGGTCGGGCAGCTCTTCATGGTCGTAGGTTTGCGCTTGCGGCTTGGCGTCTGAATCCAGCGCCGCGCGGGTATCTGCGAGCATATTGTTGTAGGTGGTTTCCATCTCCAAGCGGGCTTTCTCGATATTCTCCATAATTTCTTCATTATGAAGCTGGCGACGAATGTCATCGGCGCCAATCTGCCGCTCAATTTCACTGCGCGTTTCACGCAGGCTGCGCTTGAGTCGGCCAATCCAGAGGCTGACGGTGCGCACTGTTTCAGGCAGGCGCTCGGGGCCAATGACCACCAGCGCGACTACCAAGCAGATAAGTAACTCTGTGAATCCAATATCAAACACGGCTTAAACCTTATTGTTGTTTGTGTTCGGATTTTTCATTAACTGTACTGGCGTCGGGTGTTTTCGCCTGCTGTTCCAGTTTTTGGGCTTCGACTTTTTGCTGCTCTTCTTTCTCAGCGTCTTCCGGTGTGCTCATGGAGTTTTTAAAGCCTTTGATGGCGTTGCCAAGGTCGCTGCCGAGGCTGCGTAAGCGTTTGCCGCCGAAGAGAATGAGTACAATCACCAAGATGATGATGAGTTGTGTAGGGCTGCCAAAATTACCTGCAAAGTTACCTGCGTCCATGATTATTTCCTCTTATTAGTCGCGTTTAGTGGGGATTGATATTGCGCGTAGCTTTTTCATCGTGTCCGGAGACATCAAAGCGACGCGCTAATTCGGCTAGCACTGCATCGGCATTTTCGCCGAAATGCGAGAGCATGACCAAACTGTGAAACCAGAGATCGGCGGTTTCGTAGATGAGGTCGTCGTGGTTGCCGCTGGTGTGAGCATCCTTTGCGGCTAAAATCGTCTCGGTGCATTCCTCACCGACTTTTTCCAGAATCTTATTAAGCCCTTTTTTATGCAGGCTGGCAACATAGGAGGATTCGGCATCGGCGCTATTTTTGCGCGCTTCGAGAATAATCGTCAGTTGTTTGAGGACGTCGTTATTCATAGCGGGGAGAACTCTTGTTGTTTTGGTGATCAGTAAATTTCGCTAGGGTCTTTGATGACAGGCTCTACCACGTGCCAGTCACCATCGCGCAGTACCCGGTAAAAACAGGATTCGCGCCCCGTATGGCAGGCGATGCCGCCAACTTGCTCTACCTTTAGCACGATTACATCTTCGTCGCAGTCCAGGCGAATTTCGTGGAGTTTTTGCACGTGTCCTGATGACTCGCCTTTGTGCCAGAGTTTGTTGCGCGAGCGCGACCAGTATACCGCATGGCCCTGCTCAGATGAGAGTTTTAGTGCTTCGCGGTTCATCCAGGCCATCATCAAAATGCGGCCGCTGTCGGCATCTTGCGCTATGGCGGGCACGAGGCCATCGCTATTCCAGTGTATTTGGTCGAGCCAGTCAGTCATGGTATGTCCAATGTGTTGTCGATGTTGTTTATCACTGATTCTGTTTATTACTGTTGATGCGCGCGCAGTGCTTTGAGCAAATTGTCGCGCAGGTGGTGTTCGTTCAGTGTACCTATGATGGCGCTGGTAACGCCGGTTTTGCTGTAGGCAAAATTTAACGCGGTTTGAATAGGGTCTTTTTCAGCTGCATTTTCGCCCGCAGAATGAGATGCCACTTCTGGAGGCGCATCATGGCAGATATGGCCGCTGGCGAGAACTTTTTTTAGTAAAACGCCGGTGCCGAGGCGCGCAGCTTCATCAATAACGCCTTCTTCATCGGTGTAGTTGATGTTGAATGCGGGCATGAGAACATCACACAGCGGCGCAGCGGCGAGGCCACCGGCTAAGGTTTTAGTGGATATGCCATAGGCGCGAATCCAGCCTTCTTGCTTGAGTTGCCCGAGCATTTGCAGTGCGCCTGAACGCTCCAGTATTTCAATATCATTGCCATCGGAATGAATGAGTACTATGTCGAGATAGTCTGTACGTAGGCGCCGCAGGCTGCGTTCGACGCTCATGCGGGTGTGTTTGGGGCTGAAATCAAAACTGGATTTACCCTGATCTGAAAATTTGTCGTGCGTAAACTCTTCGCCGGTTTTGGTGGAGATGATCCAGTTTTTGCGTTCTTTGCGCAGTAAATCGCCCAAGCGCTCTTCGCTGTAGCCGTAGGCGGGCGCGGTATCCAGCAGGTTGACGCCAAAGTCGCGCGCGCAGTCGAGCAGCCTGCGAATCTGCTCATCGCTTGGTAAATCAAAAGGAATCGGGTGCTTTAAGCCTTGGTTGCGACCGAATTTGACGGTGCCTAAACCCATGCTGCTCACGCGGATATCCGTGTGGCCAAGTTGATTGAGCGGCAGCATCAAGTGTTCTCCTTGTTGTTCTTGGTATTCACCTCCACCTCGATTTCATAATCCTCATAGAGTTCGTGTCTGAAGCGCAGCTCCAAAACCTCTTCTGGGCTCATGGCGGGAGGAAAGGCTAATTCCCACGGGGTTTTGGCGAGCGAGGGTAAGGCTAAGTGCTCACGCAGTTGCTTGAGTGCGACGTTTTTCTCCGTCGCGCTCACTGCGCCTTTTCCCGTTGCTGGCGCTGCGCTGAGGGGCGCGCAGGTTTTGATTAGCTGCGCGTCACTAAAGAGCTTAAGTGCTTCATTGGCGAGGTTGGGGGCCAGTGTTAGTTTGGTGGGCCAGCCGAGTAAAAGGTTGGCGGTGCCTTCAACATGCTGAATAAACGCATTATCGGGGCGTGCAAAGCCGGGCTGCTCGGGTTCTGCGCGCGCTATAGGCAAGGTGGCCCATTCGGCATTATTCAAATTAATCCAGGGTATAAGTTCTGCCAATTCGGTTTTGGCGAGTTCAATCAGCGCGGCTGGATCCATGGTTGCGCCTTTTTCTGCCAAGCTGCCGCCCAAATACCAAATGCGCGCGCCATCGGGTAGGCGATGGCTGGAAATAGTCAGGCGCGGTGTGGTCTCTGCACCTAGGCAGTGGCCGTAAAAATCGAAAGGGTAGTGGTGCTTTACCATCAGCTGCTGCAAGGGGCGCAGCTGCATAGCAGGCTGCGCGAGATCCAGTTGCTGCATGAGTTCGCCATTGCCTTTGCCTGCGGTAAACACAAAGCGCTGAGCGTGAATCTCAAGCGGTTGTTCGGGATTTTCAATAGCGAGCGATAGTGTGCCTTGGGTATCTTTCTTGAGGCGCGCTTGGGTCCAATCTAGCTGAAAGCAGTTGGCTTCAACATTGTTGGCGAGGTTGGCAATGAGGCTGGGAGTGTCAATCACAATGTCTTCGAGGCGATAAAGGCTGCCCTTGAAATCGTGACGGCGCAGCAGTGGTGGGCGACGATCTGGGTGTACGGCTTCCAGGCGGCCACGGGTGATTTTACTCGCTAAAAAGTTGGTGAGCTTGGACGCAAGGCTGTCGCTCGACCATAAAAAGAAATGGTCGCTGAGAATGCGGGTGTGGCGCAGGTCCACATCGCCTTCGCCGCACAGGCAGGCGCGCCAGTGCTTGGGCATGTCTGCAATGGCTTCAGAGGCGCCTGTGAGTGCGCCCGCGAGAGTGTATTTCATACCGCCGTGAATCATGCCTTGAGAGGCGAGGCTTTGGTCGCTGCCCAGTGCTTTGGCTTCAAAGAGCGCTGCAGAATAGCCTTCTGCTACGCAGCGATTCGTGAGCCAAAGGCCAGCGACACCGCCGCCAATAATGGCGATATCCAAATCAATGCGTATTGGTTTGGGCTTCATAAGCAGGCTCTTCAGGCTAGATAATATAAAAAAGAGACGCAGTATAAGGTTTTAGCGCGCGAATTACTCTTGTCGCACAGAGTGATTCTGCTGTTAATATGAGGCAGTTTTTTCGCAAACCTTGGATTTATGTCTTTGAAATTATTACTCACCCAAAGAGAGTCGGCGCTGGGCGGCGCACTTGAACACGAACTTGAGCGCGAGCAGTTCAACCTTTTGTTGCCTGCAGATACCGATGTGGATTGGGCTGATGCATCCTCGGTTAGCGCCTACCTGCGCAAGCAGTGCCCTGATCTCGTGATTAATTGCCGCGCTTGGGAGCAGCTGGGCGATGTGCAGGGGCGCCAATATTTTATAGAAGCTGCCGCACATTTAGCCAAGGTCTGTGGCGAACTCGACATTCCCCTCATCCACTTCTCCAGCTATGAAGTCTTTGGCGCAGAAAATAAAGTGACTCACAGCGAGAAAGATGCCGTTGCCCCACTTAATGAGATTGGTGAGGCGCTAGTCGCCGCCGAAACAGAAATCGCCAAATTGCCGAAGCATATTATTGTGCGCCTGAGTTGGGTTATTGGCGCCTATGGCGACAATATACTTACGCGGTTGTTAAGCGGGTTAATGGCGGGCGCAGCGCTTGACGTAAACCGTCGCTTGCGCGGCGCACCAACGGCCTTGTCTGATGCTGCGCGGGTTGCGGTAGCACTGGTTAAGCAAATTAACTGTGGCGCCGACAATTGGGGTGTGATGCATTACTGCGCCAGTGACGCTTGCAGCCAAGAAGAATTTGCTGAGCAGGTGCTGCAATTATTGATACAACAGCAGTTGTTAACGGCAGAGCCAAGCCTGAGCGTGGTAGAGCATGACCCGATCAATGAGCCTGTAAGTGCGATTCTCGGTTGTCGTCGTCTGCGCGATTATTTTGGTATACAGGCACGCTCTTGGCGGCCCAGTTTGTTGCCGTTGGTAAAGCAGTGGCTACACAATCGCGAGCAGCATTAATTCAGCTCGAAAAATAAAGAAGGCGCTCACTGAGCGCCTTCTTTATATCTGCTGCTGTAAAAACAGGGTAAAAGCTAATGAATTCAGAACTGAGGGCCGTAGGCTTGCATCAGCAAATCATTCAGAGGAAAGGATTGTGTTGGCATTTCAGCACCATTGTGATCTTTAGCGGTGATGCTCAGCATGTATTCAATGCCGTTGGGGCCTTCTAACGCATCCAATTTTAAACTGACGGGGCTAATAAAACCAAAGGCCTCGCGCGGAACACTGCTTGGCACATAAAGGGTTTGTGCACCTTTGCCCATCCAGTTTGCTTCTACTATAAAACCACCTTCGCCACTGCCGCTAAAGGGCGCAGGCGTGCTTAGGTTGCTACGCAATGCCAAGTTGAGGCGTTTGCCGCCAATCACTACTGATGCAGTATCGACAGTTTTGGCGGGCGTAATATCGGTAAGCATTCCAAACGTCATGAGCAAGGGCTGAGCTGGTTGTGCGCTGCCGCTGCCATTATTAATAAAACCTTCTTGTTCCGATACGCTCACGTCAATATTTACAGGTGCATGGTTGTAGGGGTTCAAGTCTGGGCTGTGCAATGTGACTGCAACTTGGCGATAGATCCACGCATTGTTTACTAGCGCGCGATATTCTCCGCCATCATGTTTAAAGTCACGCACGACTAAATTGTTGGCGTGAGGGAATTCGATGACTAATGATTTTATCTGTGGCTCAGCTCCTGGCGCATCTTGCTCCACGGTTAGTGTCGCAGCAGTTGCACCATTAAAGTCCAGACCTGGATATTGAATAACGCCATTGTTAGAGTTTATGTCGGTCAGTTCATATTTGAAGGTTTTGGCATGTGCAGTGGTGGCGGCCAAAATAGCAGAAACCAAGAGTGTGGTGTGAAGTGATAATTTCATACAGGTGAATTCCTTTGATATTAAATTAATTTTCCCATTCGGCGGGATGGGAAAATTAACAGGTTTTTGCTTGCAAATGCAACCTTAAGGAGTTCTGTGTATTAAATTTTCGGTCTGGTCATAAACTCGTTTCACGGTAATGGTATTAAAAACAAGTGTTGTTTATTTTATAAATCATGCGTTGTATGTTGTGGTAATGGCTGTAGTTTAAATATTTTACGTTGATGATGTTGCAAAAATTCAGGCCCCACTGGTAGCGTGGGATACTGTTGAAAAGCTGGTCAAAGCTGCCATCTTGTTGTGCAATCTTGAGTCCTTGGGTGATGCGCTCAGCGAGTGTGTTGTTATTTTTATGCACAAAAAAATAAACATAATTGGGGTAGCTGAGCATAATATCTTGTTCTATTTCCAACTCAAGTTCTGGGTAAAAGTCTACTTCTGATTGGATTTGATAAAGGCCGCGCGAGTAGTAATCAAATCGTTTCGCCGCGAGCATTTTGAACAGTTTTCCATAGCCAACTGCTTGTACAAGCGGCAGCTTGTTGTACGTCATAATATCGGCGTCGACCCACTGTGAGCTCATGCCGCCAGTTAGTTTGCGCAGGTCATCAAGGTTGTGTACGGCAGAGAAGCGCGGCTGGTCGTGTTTGCGAATTAAGAGCAATCTATAATTGTTAAGATCTTTTAGAAGCGAGATCCGCACCGGCAGCATTTTTTGCTCTAAGTGTTCGCTCGTAGGCGCCCATAAAATATCAACTTTTCCTTGAATTAAGGCTGCGTGAAGTCGTTTGTCTTCAGCCCTATAGGACAGCTGTTTGATAGATGCCTTGCCCCAGTCTGCATCCGTTTTGCGCAGTGCCAGCTCAAGCAAGCGATAGAAGTAGTAGTCTTCACTGGTTATATCTTGCGTTTTGGATTGGCGAATGATGATGTCTTTGACTGTAGGCTCTGCGGCCCACGCATTACAGATGCAGCCGAGCAATAGGATGACGATTTGAGACCAGAGTTTTTTGGACGTGAATTTCATAATGTTTAGCGTCTGTGCTGCGATCATTCGTATAGTGAATAGATGCGGTTTTATGGTATTAGATTGTGCTCTATTGGCATCAAGTATGGGGGCTAACGTGAGAGCTGGGGGTAGGATCTTGGAGATATAAGATATTTATATAGGGGTCTATTGATTCCAACCGTTCTCTCCATGTGAGCCATCAAAATCCTTAAACAGACCGAGGTGTCACTTAAGTCAGTACAGTTGTATCGTTTTGGTTTACTATCAGCGCCTTGGGTTTAAGGTGCTAATTAACGGGAGATCGCAATGCGAATTATGTTAACGTTTTTATTGATTGTTTTAGGCGGATGCGTGGCTATGAAAAATCCTGCTACGCCTGCGCCAAGTGCAAGTCTTAAGCATGCCGTTGTGTTCGATATAGATGGCACACTTACCCCAACGACTACGGCTATTTTAGGCGTACGTAAAGATGCAGCAGCAGCGGTTAAGTACTTTGCTGACAAGGGTTATCAAATCATTTACTTAAGCGCTCGCCAGATTGCTTTTCAGCGAACCATTCCTAAATGGATGGATGCGAATACGTTTCCGGTAGGTTTGCTTTATGTTCCGCAAACTGAGGCTGAGGCTAAAGATCCCGTCACCTTTAAAGCGAAGGTGCTGAGTGACTTTGTTGCGCAGGGTTGGAGCTTGGATTATGCTTTTGGTGATTCCACTACCGATTTTGAAGCCTATGCTCAGGCGGGCTTAGCAAGAGCGCAGGTGTTTGCGCTGCAGCGCCGCGAGGCAAGTGCATGTCAGGTTGGCGAGTGGCAGGCATGTTTAACGGGGTGGACGAATTTTCAGGAAGTTGTATTAAAGTAATCGCTGTGCCTACTTTTCTTTAGGTGCGTTTTTCGTTTTTCGGCGAGTGGGCAGAAAAATATTGCATATTTATCTATTTATCTATTTATCTATTTATCTAGCAGCCTACTAGCCTCCCTCGCCTCAAAAATAGGCTTGCAGCTGAGCAAGCCTTACTTCAGTTCTTGTTCAATAATGACAATCTCAGTTGTGCCCACATTTTTTATATTGTGCGTTGCTGCAGGCAAATAAAGCGCTTGGCCATCGGCAATGTGCATTTGTTTGATGTCATGGTTTTCGGCGTGAATTTCGAGCAACCCACCCTTTTCAAAATAGGCGGTGCGTGTGGCGTAGGCGTGGGTGTGCATGCCTGATTCTGCGCCGGCGGGATAGACGAGACGCACGACCATCACAC
>Ga0070748_1001293_pt1 | contig 11659 bp, 9 predicted proteins | sample VirMetDEL_Nov_12_FD_77015 | JGI IMG/M metagenome (GOLD analysis project Ga0070748, IMG submission 77015) | Aqueous microbial communities from the Delaware River and Bay under freshwater to marine salinity gradient to study organic matter... | ecosystem: Environmental > Aquatic > Marine > Coastal ...
CTTTGATAGACCTCTCGCGTATATTAAGGCATGTAGAAAGTATGGCCCCTTAGCTCAGTTGGTTAGAGCATCCGACTCATAATCGGCAGGTCCCCTGTTCAAGTCAGGGAGGGGCCACCATTTACACCAAGTCTTTCAGCGTAATTACCCACTAACATTTAGACTCTACCATTTAATTTTGTAGCAAATATGTAGCTTAAAACTATAAAATATTACTTCTACTGTTTTTAATAATTTTTTGAATTTGATTAGTGATAATTTAAAGGTAATGAAAGTGATCTAGGAAGGTTTTGAAATCTAGTGAACTGTTTTGTATAGTTCGATGATGACTAACAAACAACTAAGCTTAAACACCGAATTTACTCAAGATCAAAATAGGACTGATAAATAAAGTGACATAGTTTCTATATGAATTTTTAATTGCAATCCGCTTCTAGCGTTCACTTTAAAACTTTTACTAATTGCACTTTCTAGCCAAATCCCCTTAACAGGGTGTTTACTTATCAAATCACTTACCAGCCCCCTGTTAATGACTTTCAACCCACAAGTAAACACGAGTAAATCAATTACCTACGAGTAAAGAGTTGATAAAATCGACCGTGTTGTAGCACATATGTAGCCACTTAATTTACACACTAATGCTTAATATAAACTACATAAACGTAGCTAAATGCTACATTTATGTATGACTAAAAATATTAATGATTAGATTTTGTACTGATAATATCTTTTAAGCAACTTGTATGTTGATTGTACTCACATTTGATAAAACTAAATACATTTAAGCTTTGACTAATATATTAGAAACAATAAATTACTAGTGAATTTGCCTTATTTTCCAAAAGTAATGTAAAGGAAACCACTAACTAATTGTAATATATGAATTTAAATTGGCATTGTCTTGCGGGGAAACTTTGGGGGCTTTTGTTTTGAATCTCTCTACCCATATTGTTTTTTCAATATACTCTTTAAGTTATTTACGTTCCAAGCTGTCAATACTAATCCTTATATTGCACAGCCTGTTTAAGAAACACGACAGGCCATACAATAACCTACTGAAGCGGCAGGTTAGCAGGTATCAATTATCAAAATATTTAAATACCGAAATAGTTTGTATATAAATATGCAAAATCATAACGAATTTTACTTCCGACCATATAAGGTGTAATTATTTTATTTGCTATCAATATCTGCTTAAATTCCTCAATAGAACTAGCTTTAATAGCTTTATTATCTTTATGATTTTCCTTTATCTCAAGCAATAATTTTTCAAATACGCTCTCATCTAGCCTATTTTTCTTATAGCTTCTATTAACTTTATTATTTGAAAGATCTTGACAAAAATATCTAACTAACTCGTTACCTTGTTCACCCCATAAATCGCCCAAATACTGAATTACTGCATTTTTACGAACTTCTCTACTAGTACAATAGGCTAATCCTAAAATAGAATTTTTACGAAAATTCTTTTTGTAATCCTGTTCATGTTGTTCTTTAATTGCATATGTTATTAAATCAATAAAGGGGCGCAAATTTACTGTTTTATCTGCACTTTGTATATTTCTGTATAAGTCATCATATGCAGTACTAACTTGCCCGTTTCTCCTAGGTTTAGGCTCCCCAAAAAAAAGATTAATAATAGGTTTAATTAGATAAGTATCTAATGGTAATTGATTGTGCTCAATTGTTTTTGTTTTTAGTTTTTGTTTTATCTGTTGAATACTAATTTCAGAAGATAATGGATGTGTTTCCAAATAATTAAAAAAATCGTATTTACAGTTTAAGAATACTATCTTTAAGAAATAAGAAAACATCTCATTTTGAGACCATTCCAAATTGATAATTCTTGTTTTAAAAGAATTTTTATTAGTTAAATTACCAAGCCTTTCATATAAATCGCGTCGTAAAAATAATTTAGGGAAGATATGATCCCAGCGAAACCTTATACACAGTTTTACAAGCGGAGATATAATATCATTCCACAAGTAAGGTTTTACAATGTCATCCAATTGGTCAAAAGTGATTATTAATCTTTCATCAGAAGACTTTAAGGCGTTATTTATTTCCATTAATTCATTTTCTACTTTAGAAAATAATTCATTATTATTAATTAACTTTATTATTTTATCTATCGCATTTGTATCCTTTAAATCTATAATGCAATTCTTATTGTTGCTCGTAAAATCCCCTCGACTACAAATAGCATTCCAGATAAAAAACATCCAGAATTTCTTTATGAAAAGCTCATCTTTAATGTAATCATTAGAATCAAACACCTCAAAAGTATCACTTTCAAAATCAGTCACATTTAAAACTTTATATTTCAGATGTCTCTTTTGTGCTTTCTCTTCCAATAGATGAAAAAAAGTATCCATTTGTAAAGCTTTGTAAAAGGCAGTCTTACCTGTGCCTTTATCACCAAGTAATATTATTTTTTCTGGTATAAGAAAGTCTTCCATACAAGGGCGGACATAAAAAATATTATCTATGTATTCTTTATCATAAGTGATGTTTTCAGCATATAAATCAGGTAGTTTATTTGTAATTTCGTTTAAGATTTTATCTTGTAAACTAATAGTAGAATTTCGGGTTGCAGGTGAAATAGTTTCTTCTTCAGTCACAGGAGTTTCAGAGGGAGATAACGTTATATATTCCTCATCCGTTGGACTTTCAGAATTAGCTTCCCTCTCAGTCATGCCAATACCTGTTATAGCTGAAGTTGTTTCTTCTACATATTTAAAGAATTTTTGGTATTGAGCAGAGCCACTTTCACCATTAATAAAATCATCTAAATCGTCATCATCTCCTAAAGGAGTCCCTATGAATTCAAGAGTATTTACACGATCAAAATAGAAAACCTCCGAATCATAGCCATAAACACTTTGAATTTGTTTTACAAAATTATTGTATCTACGACTGTAGTTGCTAGTTATAATTGAAAGTACAAAACTAGCGTTAACTTCAATTTCTTTCAATAACTTACTAACATATTCAACACCTGGTTGGTTTTGAATATCATCACCTGCTAACACAACAACGTGTCCAGATATTTGTGCCAGTGCCCCAAAAATATTATTAAATCCTGTTCTAGAATCGATTAAAATAACATCAGGATTAAATTTTGATTGAATGTCATCTATTAAGTTTTCAAAAATATTTATTAAACGAAGACCTTGTAGGTCTATCTTAGCCAAACCTTCTAAATAACTATCTAAATCATTATCATTAGATAAAACATTTCCAGCTGGCATTAGATTAATTGTCCCAGTACCCGAATAGCTTTTTTCAATATTATAAACATAATCGTCAATATCATCAGATTTAGTAAATAATTGGTCATTCAGATATTCTACAAGACCGTTTTTTTGTTGCTCCGATTGTGAACTATTAAAAAAATTAATTAATCCCGGAGCTTCAAAATCGCAGTCCATAACAAAGACATTCTTGCCTTTTCTTGATAAATAGGTAGCAGTCATAGCTAAAGAGGTTGTTCTTCCTACTCCCCCCTTATAACTAAAAAAGGTCATTACATTTTGTTTCTTTTCTATATTTTTTGATTGGAGTAATGCACTAAGAGATCTTTTTAAACCCAATGAAACTTTCTCGCCTTCAAACAGATGTCTAAAATCATCATCTTGGGATTGCTCGACGGTAATAAAGGAAAATATTAAATTACTGTTTTCTAGTTCTTGAGGTTCCACGTCGGTTAATATTAATTTATTTTTATTTTGTACTAACTCACTAACCACATGAATACTAACTTTCTGATTTATTCTTAACTCAATAAAAAAATCACTAATAATGTTTGATGCAACATTTTTATTTAAATCATTCTCTAATCTATTCATTAGACTTATTGATTTTAACATTTCTATATCCCTACATTTCTTAAAAAACAAACAGCATGTTCATGAAATGAATTAACCTCTTGATAATCAAGACTTACATTCTCATACCTTACAATGGGATCCCACCTAACCAACAAGCATTCTATTTCTGTATCATCACTTTCATGCGTAATATCAGTAGATTTTGAATCCAAAACATCCTGTAGCTTAGCAAAGTCATGTATTTTAATTTCTCTACGGTAATTAATTCCGAATTTTGAACACTCATTATGATTTACCTCAAGTTCAGAATCAAAACCACTTAGTTCTAGAATTTTGAATTTTAATGAACACTCTATAATGTAGCCAGATAAATAATATAAACTTAATACTAAATAGTTGAAATTTTCATCATTAGAACTATCATTTTCATAAGTTCCAATTTTTTCTTTTAAAACTCTACAAGCTTGTTTGTGTCTTTTCGCTGCGGATAGGTATTCAAAATACTTCAAAACAACTCCTTAAATCCGTATAAATTAATCCATTTATTTTTATATACATAATATCCCATATTTTCAAATAATTAAAAACACTAAAGACCAGTGCTTTTTGAAAACATCTATACCTAGTACAGTTATTTACAGAACTCCAAGTTAAAACAAACTTCGTTTGTTCTTTCTAACCGCCAACTGAAGAAACGAGTCTTTATCATCTTGCCTTGATAGAGCTATAAATAAACCAAACTATTGCCGATTGGCTAGGCACTTTTAATTTAGGTGACTAAAGGAGATTGAGTGAATTCAACTTTCGAAAAATTCTCTTTATAAAAGCCACTGTAACGAATGGTATTAAAGGAGATTTTAAAAACTAAGACAATACCCTTTAATAAAGTTAAAGGGTCCATTTATATGATTCGAAATAAATAAACCACATTTTTCTACCTATCCCCTAAAGTTAAATAACAATAGCATTATTGGGCAATGCCCCATCTACTGCTTATATTATATTTTTCAATTAATTACGAAGAAAAATACAATACATTGAACTTGGCACCTTGCAATGCTAAATTACCAGAAGTAATAATTAAAATTATAAACGGAAAGTAGTTTGAAAAATGGATTTATCCACCTTGTAGATGGAAGGAATACTTATAGACTTGGATTTTCTGGTTTTTTGCTAAGAATTCGTGGTTTTGTAAGCACCAATTTTCTTGCTCTGCTATTAGCAGGTACTCCAATGTGGTGGCCATTGCTTCCGATTCAAGGCACTCAGATATTCTCAAAAGAATTAAATATCCAATTTTCCTTTGGGTATTTAATTTCTTTAATCTTCATTATTATCACCATCTTGTTTTCTTTAGCTTATAAATATGTAAGAGAAAGAAGTAAGAGGTCCTTAAATATTAAGCACTTTTTACATAAGCTCGCTCATGAATCCCGAAATTCAATTGATGAACTGCTGATAAGAATTAGCAAATCAAACGTTTTCAATAAGAATGACTCAGTACATGAAAGAAAACATTTATTAAACTACGCAAACTCCTCTTGTAATGTAATTGCAAATTATTTTTCAGAACTTACTAAGGATAACTCAGTTGCTTGTTCAATAAGACTATTGTCTAGAGAAAACAATACGGAGGTCTTCGAAACAATCGGTAGATCTAATAGAATGAATCCAAATAGAAATAAATCTACTGAAGTAATTCCAGCATCAGAAGGCGTAGCAAAATTCTTTAACTCTAATCATTCTCAAGGTGTTTTGTTTATTAATGATATACAAAAAGCATCAATAAATGGGGTATTTAAACTTACTGGAAATTGTAAAGAATTTTCAGACGATTATAAATATTTAACTGTCACTCCGATAAACGGCTGGCTTGGAAATAAGCAAGGGTTGATAGGTCTACTATTTGTGACCTCTAAAAATAAAAATATCTTGAAAAAAGTAAATATTGACCTATTTAGATTTAGTGCAGATATCTTGGCCTCTACACTTGTAAGTAAGTTATCCATTATTGAAGCTTATAGTCCAGTAGAACCAATTAAAAAGGAAATTAGATGAATGTTATAATTAGGTTTTTCTTAGGCGATCCCAAATCACTTGGTATAGAAGGTTATTCTGCTGACGAAATAAGTAAGCAACTAGGCCTAGCAAATAAAAATGTAGAAGAAAGAGCTAAGTATTCAAAATTAGTTGCAAATATATTACATACAGCTGCTGATCCAAATACAGAATCCAAATCGACTTAATAAACTAACCGGAGTTATTTTATGTTCAGGTTGGAAGTATATATCTCTTAGTGTCATTTAAAATTACTAAGCTCCTCTATTTCAAAACGGCATTTATACATACTCTATACTATGCATAACTAACTGAAAATTATTGTTGTAAATAAAGTAATACTAAAACCTGAAATGACTGCCCTTTAAATTTTTAGTCGGCATTCCCTACAACTTCTATTTTCGTATAATGGCAGTGAACATCAACTTCTTGGTCTCCATGCTCAATTTTCAGTATTGCATAATCACCAACTAATGCTTTTATTTTTGCTGGTGCTACACTAGCTCCAAACATAGTATAAAAACTAACCCCTTGGTCATACAGTTTTTTGATTAATATGTAATAATTAGAATCCATAATTAATTCCCTGCTAATTTAGTTATTTGATCATTATAGGTTTTTCTACAACTAGTCTTTTTCGCATTATCGTTAGCTGCATCAGTTATGCATGCATCATATTGATCCATAAATATTTTCAAAATGGTGTCATTTATATTTCCTTTAGGAAATACTTTCAGAATTTTTTCGTCCAGCTTTTCAACCGTTTTAAGAACAATCTTAGCCTCTTCTACTTTTGCTTCTGCTTTCTTTACTTCAGCTTTCACTTTCTGTGTTTCTATCATTGCTGATAATGCAGTAAATATATGTTCATGTTGTTTAGCCACAGGGCTATCGACACTATCAAGTTTACCGTTTGCCGCAGCTTCGCATGTTCTAAATAACATTTCTCTAGCTAATAATACAAATTGCGTTCTTCCTTCAAGAGCTACGATCTCTGTAACTGCATTTAATCCAAGATTAATATTTTGGTCTGCTTGTGATGTTGACCCGAATGTATTTTTAATAGTGTTTTCTGAGCCTCTAGAGCTAGTTTTTTCATTATTATTTCCTGAATTAGAGCTAATCTCCTCGCCACTAGTTGATTCATTTGTCGATGATCTATTATTCCCTAAGCTAGTGTTATTATTTCTTGAGCCTTCTAATGACCTATTTAAGGAGTTAGAAAGATTATTGACTGCGCTTGCCGTTGCGTTTAGTGAATTAGAAGCCGCAACATCTGTAAAAGGCTCAGCACAAACAACTTTTACTCCATCAGCACCCGTATATACGTATGCACCTCTAAGTTCAGCTGGAAATGAAGCTATTTCCAATCCTTTTGTTGTCTCTGTAACTTTAACTTTTACATTTCGCTGTGGTTGTAAATCTAACATTGAACAACCTGAAAGTAAGAGACTGCCAATTAAAGTAACTGTCATTAATTTCATTTTATTTCCCTTTAAGTTGATATCCTGTTGGTTTAGTTTTTTAATAACTAATGATATTCATGAAAGTACAAAGCAGAACAATATTTAATGAAGGAAAGAAGTATGATTTAATACAGTTCCCTCTGCTCTATTTGCAATCATAGTATGTACAAAAAACAAACAACAAACAACAACCATGGTTGTTTTATTTTTTAGAAATCAACTTAAAATCAACCAATCAAATTAACCGCAGCAGCCTTATGCTCTGGTGCTAAATGGGCATAACGCAAAGTCATTTTTAAATCACTATGTCCCATTAACTCACGTACGGTATTTAAATCAACGCCAGCCATTACAAGCTTACTGGCAAAGTGATGTCGTAAGTCATGGAACCTAAAGTCAGAAATTTCGGCTCCTTTAAGTAAATTTCCCCATGCTTTTTTAATATCCTTTATTGGTTGTTCATCTACTCCCTTAAATACAAATCCTTGGTTATTGGTATCGTTCAGCCAATTAATTAACGCCTCTTTAGCGGCTTTGTTGAGTGGTATATGACGGCCCCTTCCTGATTTTGAATTTCCAGAGATCACGGTTAAAAACTCTTTTTCAAGATTAACATGCGCCCACTCTAATCCTAGAATTTCACCTTTTCGCATACCTGTATTGACTGCCAAAATAATTAACGGCTCTAAGTGATCACAGTAATTAGCATTTCTCAATTCAGGCAGTAAGGCATAGTTACGTTGCTGTCGAAATAAATTACCATTTTCACGCTCATTTTTTACTTTGCGGTCACGACTTCGTAAAGCTTTAAACAATGATATTTCTTCACTATTAGAAAGATAACGTACGACAGCATTATCTGTTTTTAATGATTTCACTTTATTCAAATCATGACTATCAATAATGCCCCATTCAACCGCACGACTTAACGCTCCTTTTAAGGTATTTACATAGCCGTTAATTGTTGAAGGACTCATGCCTGATTTAGTTTTTGAGTTTCGCCATTTTTCGATATCCCAAGCCAAAATAGTAGAAAGCTGTTTTTCTAAATGATCAGGAAACCCCGTTTTTATGCTTTTAACTATTCGTCCAGACGTTTTAGCGTTTCGCGTGGTAAGCCAAGGTAAATATTGTTGGTCTAGATATGAACCGAGTTTGGTATGCTTAGCTAATTCTGTTTGACGCTTAGCTTCTTTTTTGACCTCTTGTACATCAACACCATTTGCTATTTCACCTAATTTAACCTTTGCTAAATCTCTAGCTTGCGATGGTGATATTTCAGGGTGAGAGCCAAGTTTGAAATTGACTTGCTTACCATTGTGTCGATAGAACAAATAATAGGTAATTTTTTCCTTAGGAGATATGCGAGCATGGAATCCTGATAATTCTGTATCATTGACCCTGCTATCACCCACGTTTAGGGCTTTAATACTGGTATTCGTTATTTTTAGGCGCTTTGTCATTTTTGACCCTGAATGTTATTTTGTAGCAAATATGTAGCGCGGTGATTGTGCTACAAAAAAAGATAATGAACAACAGCGAACAAACAAAAACCTATAACTAACTATTTTAAATGAAATTTAATTAACTTTGAAATATATACTTGTTCATCAAAGTTCACTGAAAAACACTATAAAATGCGACTCATAATCGGCAGGCCCCCTGTTCAAGTCAGGGAGGGGCCACCATTTCATTGTTCTCCTTCGTTCCAAATTGCCCAACAAGCCCAACAAAAAAGTTTACCTAAATCAATTCTAGTATCCAAGACAACCCGTTAGCTATTTCCAATATCCCCTGACTGATATTATCGAGCTTGTACTGAGAGTAAACCGAATAAAAGCATTAGCCCAATAGCTGTAACCTTTTTCAACAATCTTAACGTACCTCCAGCTTAAATTAGAAACCTTCAGCATGACTAGCATGAGATTTGTACTCACGTTTACTCTTCAAAACACCTCGCGATACGCTATTTGATGACTCAGGTAGAAATAAACATGTCATTGAGCATACGATAACTGACATTAGCACTCGGTTTATTATTTTATTCTGTCACGCAATGTAAATATTGGTGTCGGAATTTATAGCGATCAATACATTTTTTTAATAATAATAAGTAACTTACAGCATAATAATTTATTTAGTGACTTGTTTTTTTGTTACATCCATCGCTAAGTTCAATACAACTTTTCGGCTCATTTAGGCCACTATTAATAAGTACATTCAGGTACAAGCATGACAAAAATTTTAATTTGGAGAGTACTAATGAATAAACTAAATGTAATTAAATATATGACTTTTGCACTTCTTCCTTTGCTATTTACCAGCACTTCAAGTGCGGCAACTATCGACCCTACTTTAGAGCGAGCACTGGTAAATGTATGTGTTGCAGCCGCAAGTAACAAACCCGTAAAATTAAAAAATGCCCTTTCTGATTACAATTTAACTGAATATAACGTTGCACTGAACTTAATGTGTAATGACGTTGATGTGATCAGCTTTGCTGAACAGCACCATGCGACAAAAACAGCGGGACGTTTACAAAATAGTATTGGCCGAGTTGGGATTGTTGATGTAGCCGCCCTGACTAAGTTTAACGTCAGATTTTAAATGGTAATATATTGGAATATCGCTTGTTAAGATGAGCTAAGCTTAATGCATTCTTATTTGACTTGGTTAGTATCGGTTACCCTATCTCTGCAGCGCATACAAACTATCCATACAAAAAGGCCTTTGATCAATCAAAGGCCTTTTATTATGCTACTAATTATAAAATAAACTTTAGAACTTATAGCTTGCTTTTACGTAAACAAAACGACCTTGGCTGTTATGAGTTGAATTAACAAAGCCCATGAAGTCATGGTACGAAAACGGTGGTTCTTCGTTAAACAAGTTTGTTGCACCAATGCTCAATGTAGTGTTTTCAATACCAATATAGTTAACTGTTGTGTCAACGGTTGTCCATGAATCTATATCGCTCATCCCCTCAGTTGCAACTGATGCATCTTGCTTAAATTCACCGATATAGTTTACAGCCATGCTGGCATTCCAGTCACCTTGCATCCAAACTGTGTTGAAAGTCCAGCGTACTTCAGGTTGTTCAAAGTCTCCTTCACGTGTGTCTATACGCATACTGCCGTCAGCATTCGGACGAGCATCTTCATAAGATAAAACGTAGTTAACCACATAAGAAAATTTGAAGTCGCCCATATCAGTTTCTAAGCCGTAATTCGCTTCGATATCTAAACCAGACGTGGTGACATTACCTATATTTTCAAACTGATCAAAAATACGTACCACTTCACCCGGATCGCCAGCGATAGTTGATGGTAAACGTTCAACTACACTTGGATCATTACCTAAGGTACTGAATTTAAACTGGGTATCTTTCGTGATGACATTTTCGATATCATAGTTATAATAATCAATTGAAAAATCGAGATTTTCAGCAACTTCATAAATTATACCTAAGTTATAGCTTTTCGATTCTTCCGGACCTAAGTCATCATTACCTGACAGTACGGCGGTATATTCTTGCGGTTCACACGCTTTATTGATATTACCCACTGCAGCGCAGCGTACAGTATCAACTAGGTTAGGCGATTCATCCGTATTACCTAAGCCAATTTGATGTAAAGATGGCGCTCTAAACGCGGTGCCATATGAACCACGTAATGATAAAGACTCTGTTGGTTGCCAAATAAAGGCGACTTTCGGATCAGTGGTGGTACCAAAATCACTGTAGTCTTCAAAACGTGCCGCTATCTGTACTTCTAAGTTATCAAGTACAGGAATGGCCAATTCGGCGAAAACAGCGGTATTGTCACGCGAACCATTAGCTTGCGTTGCCTCAGTACCAAATACTTCGCCACGTAAAAATTGATCATCTGGATTATCAGCAATGCTTTCTTCACGGTATTCAAAGCCAACCGCTAGTCCTAAATCACCATGAGCCATTTCCATCAATGAACCACTGATTTTACCATCGAATGACTTACTGGTTGATTTACCAATACGTGAAGTGGTTGTTTCAATAAAGTCTAATGACTCTTGTGAGTTGCTTGAAGGCTCAAACGGATTCCATAGACCACTGTCTATTGCTTCTTGTGTTCTTCTTGAGTTTGGAAAACCATTTACGCCACGCTCAGTAGAGGTACTTTTAATGTAGTTATAGGCAACTTCCCAACTCCAATCTTTTATTTCACCTTGCAAACCAATAATTGCACGATAGTAATCTGAAGTGACACGTTTTTCTCGATTACCAATATCGACCATACGACGACGCATGGTTAAATCTTGCTGATAAAA
>Ga0070748_1001294_pt1 | contig 11659 bp, 6 predicted proteins | sample VirMetDEL_Nov_12_FD_77015 | JGI IMG/M metagenome (GOLD analysis project Ga0070748, IMG submission 77015) | Aqueous microbial communities from the Delaware River and Bay under freshwater to marine salinity gradient to study organic matter... | ecosystem: Environmental > Aquatic > Marine > Coastal ...
AAAGATTCTTCTATTTTCCAAATCAATAGATTGCAGCTTTCGTTAACGAGGATCCTTTTGTAAAGCGCCATAATTTTAAAAGTTATTTTGTAACTTTGCAGTTCGAAAATATGATATTAAACAAAGATAAGAATATGAGCACAAAAACAGCTACCTACACACCGTTTAAAGTAAAAGATATCTCTTTAGCCGAATGGGGTCGAAAAGAAATTGAATTGGCAGAAGCAGAAATGCCAGGATTGATGAGTCTAAGAGAAGAGTATAAAGATTCTCAACCTTTAAAAGGAGCTCGAATTGCTGGTTGTTTACACATGACCATTCAGACAGCTGTACTTATTGAAACCTTAATAGCTTTAGGAGCGGACGTTACTTGGAGTTCATGTAATATATTTTCTACTCAAGATCAAGCTGCTGCTGCAATAGCTGCTGCAGGAATTCCAGTGTATGCTTGGAAAGGAATGAATGAAGAAGAATTTGACTGGTGTATAGAACAAACCTTATTTTTTGGTGAAGACAAACAACCTTTAAATATGATTTTAGATGATGGTGGAGATTTAACCAATATGGTTTTAGATCGTTATCCAGAATTGGCTGCAGGAATCAAAGGATTGTCAGAAGAAACAACAACAGGTGTGCATAGATTATATGAGCGTGTAAAAAACGGAACTCTACCTATGCCAGCGATTAATGTAAATGACTCTGTGACAAAATCAAAATTTGATAATAAATACGGTTGTAAAGAATCTGCTGTTGATGCAGTTCGCAGAGCAACAGATATTATGTTAGCAGGGAAACGTGTGGTGGTTTGTGGTTATGGAGATGTTGGCAAAGGAACCGCTGCCTCTTTTAAAGGAGCAGGAAGTATTGTTACAGTTACAGAAATCGATCCTATTTGTGCCTTGCAAGCGGCCATGGATGGATTCGAGGTAAAACGTTTGGAAACTGTATTAGCTACTGCGGATATTATAATTACAACTACAGGAAACAAAGATATTATTCAGTCTCAGCATTTTCATGGGATGAAAGACAAAACAATTGTTTGTAACATCGGACATTTTGATAATGAAATTGATATGGCTTGGTTGAATAAAAATTATGGATCAACTAAGGTTGAAATTAAACCTCAAGTAGATAAGTATACTATTAATGGGAAGGATGTTTTAATTTTAGCAGAAGGACGTTTGGTGAATTTAGGTTGTGCAACTGGACATCCTAGTTTTGTAATGTCTAATTCATTTACCAATCAGACTTTGGCTCAAATTGAGTTATGGACTAACAGTGCGGCTTATAAGAATGATGTATATATGTTGCCAAAACACTTAGATGAGAAAGTTGCCAAATTACATCTAGAAAAAATTGGTGTGGAATTAACAGAGTTAAGAAATGATCAAGCGGCTTATATTGGAGTTGCCGTAGAAGGACCCTTCAAGCCAGAATATTACAGATATTAATTAGAAATTAGAAAAATAATAAAAAACCTTCGCATTTAATGTGAAGGTTTTTTTTTGGTCTTAAAAATTCTGCTACCTTTAACAATCAATTAAAATGTTTTAAGATGAAAAAAATAACTTTAGTCCTTTTTTTAGGATTGCTGGTAAGCAACTTAAGTGCTCAAACGGAAAAAGTGAACTTATATAATCCAGAAGCAAATGCTAAAATGGATATAAAAAAGGCCATTGCAAAAGCTAAAAAAGAAGGTAAAAATGTGATGATCCAAGCAGGAGGCAACTGGTGTGGATGGTGTATTTTATTCGACAAAAAAGTAAAGGCTGATCCAACTCTTAAAAAAGCCTTGGACGACAATTATGTTTCGTACCATTTAAATTATTCTCAAGAAAATCAAAACACTGAAGTTTTTGCAAGTTTAGGGTATCCTGAGCGCTTTGGTTTTCCCGTTTTTATCATTTTAGATGGAGATGGAAAGCGTTTACATACTCAAAATTCTGCCTATCTGGAAGAAGGAAAAGGACACAGTGCCTCGAAAATTTTAGAATTTTTTAAACATTGGACGGTGGCCGCAGTGCATCCTACTCCAAAAAAATAAAACGAGTATAAAACAGCCTTTATCTTTTGATATGGGCTGTTTATTTTTATAGAAATCTCTTGCGTTTCACTTGACATGGAATACTCTAAAAGAATTGGCTTAGTTTTAGGTCCTTTATTATTCACTATTATTTTAAATCTTCCTAGCGATTTGATTTCTTCAAAGGCAGATGCAGTGATTGCAGTGGGACTTTGGATGGTTATTTGGTGGATTACCGAAACTGTTCATATTGCGGTCACCTCTTTGTTACCCTTAATATTGTTCCCATTAGTATCAGTTATGAATATTTCTGATGTGGGTGCAAATTATGGCAGTCCAATTATTTTTTTATTTTTTGGAGGTTTCGTCTTAGCGCTGGCCTTGGAAAAAGTAAATCTTCACAGACGAATAGCCCTTACAATTATCAAACTAACAGGAACTACTCCCAATAAAGTTATTCTAGGTTTTATGATTGCTACTGGCTTTATGAGCATGTGGATTAGTAATACAGCCAGTACAGTAGTGATGTTGCCGATTGCTATTTCTGTTATAAAGTTACTTGTAGACGATGAAGACGGATTTACGAAAGGAGATCAGAATTTCGCCTTGAGCATAATGTTAGGGATTGCCTTTGCTGCGAATGCAGGCGGTATAGCTACAGTGATAGGAACCCCACCAAATTCAGTACTTATTGGTTTGCTTGAAAGCCAGTATCAAATAGAAATTTCCTTTTTAACTTGGATGAGTTTTGGCCTGCCTTTTTCAATAATTATGTTGACTGCGGTTTACTTTGTTTTGGTTTATTGGATGTTTCCGTGCAGAAACATCAAGTTTTCTTCCTCGGCAAATCTCATTAGTTTGGAATTGGATAAACTGGGAAGAATTTCAAAGAATGAAAAAAGAGTGCTCAGTATTTTTACTCTTACGGTTTTGTTGTGGGTGACGAGAACCTTAATCAATAAATTTTTTCCGGGATTGAATTTATCAGATACCGCAATAAGTTTAATAGGAGCAATTTTATTATTTGCCCTTCCCTTAGATTTTAAGAAAAATACCTTTATTCTAGATTGGAAGGATACAGAAAAATTGGCCTGGGGAATATTGCTTTTGTTTGGAGGAGGTTTGGCCCTTGCAAAAGCCATGGATGCAAGTGGGGTGGTTTCACTTATTACAGATACCATCGCTAAAGGAGCCTTTAATGCCACCTTGACAGTAGGTCTACTTATTGTATTAATGCTGTTCATGACAGAATTAATGAGTAATGTTGCCTTAGTAGCTGTACTAGCACCGGTGGTTGCAGGAATCGCCATCGGCTTGAACATACCTCTTCTAAATCTGTTAATTCCTGTAACGATGGCTTCTAGTTGTGCTTTTATGTTGCCCATGGCCACACCTCCTAATGCCATTGTATTTGCAAGTGGTTATGTCAAAGTGAGTCAAATGGTTCGAGCAGGAATTATTTTAAACCTCTTCGCTGTTGTGTTATTGGTTTTGTATTACCTATATGTAATACCATTATTTTTTTAGCCCAACCAACCCTCTCTATCTAAGCTTCTGTACTGAATTGCCTCCGCGATATGATGAGAGGAGATATTTGGAGCAGCATCTAAATCGGCAATGGTTCTTGCAACTTTTAAAATGCGGTCATAAGCCCTAGCAGAAAGATTTAGTTTGTCCATGGCAACTTTAATTAATTCTGTGCTTTCATCAGACAACTTGCAGTAATTTCTTAGGTGTTTTACATTCATTTGAGCATTGTAATGCACCAGTTCCAAATTTTCGAAACGAAGACTTTGTATTGCTCTAGCTGCGGTTACTCGCTTGCGAATTTCTAAACTGCTTTCTGATTGCTGCTCTTGGGTTAATTTTTCGAAAGGAACAGGTGTTACTTCAATATGCAAATCAATTCGGTCCAATAAGGGTCCTGATATTTTACTCAAATAGCGCTGCATTTCTGCAGGAGAAGAGGTCATAGGAGCATTAGGATCATTAAAATAACCCGATGGGCTCGGATTCATGCTAGCAACCAACATAAAACTACTTGGATAGGTAACCGTAAATCGTGCTCTTGAAATAGTGACTTCTCTATCTTCTAAAGGCTGACGCATCACTTCTAAAACAGACCGTTTGAATTCTGGTAATTCGTCTAAAAATAAAACACCATTATGCGATAGGGAAATCTCACCAGGTTGTGGGTATTGACCGCCACCAACTAGAGCAACATCGGAAATAGTATGATGTGGTGAACGAAAAGGGCGTAAACACAGAAGTCCATTATTTTTAGTCTTACCGACTACTGAATGTATTTTAGTAGTTTCAAGAGCTTCTTGCAAAGACATGGGCGGCAAAATAGAGGGCAATCTTTTTGCTAACATTGTTTTTCCAGAGCCTGGAGGGCCAATTAGAATAATATTATGTCCCCCTGCAGCGGCTATTTCCATGCAGCGTTTAATGGAATCTTGGCCTTTTACATCGGAAAAATCAAATTCTGGAACTTCTAGATTTTTTTCAAAAACAGCTTTGATGTCAACTACAGTAGGCTGAATACTTCTTTTTGAATTGAAATGATCGATTACTTCTTGGATCGTATTAGCCCCCAACACATTAATTTTGTTCACGATTGCGGCTTCTTCTGCATTGGATTTTGGAACTATTAAATAGTTAAACCCTTCCTCGAGCGCATTCAAAGCAATGGGCAGCGCCCCTTTAATAGGTAATAAGCTACCGTCCAAAGACAGCTCTCCCATAATTAGATATTCTTCCAAGCAGGGTGTTTTAATCTGGCCTGAAGCAGCCAGGATTCCAATGGCAAGGGTTAAATCATAAGAGGCTCCCTCTTTGCGCAAATCGGCGGGTGCCATATTGATCGTAATCTTTTTTCCAGGTAACTTTAACTGATTGTTCTGCAAAGCAGCAGAAATTCTATAGGAACTTTCACGAATGGCATTGTCTGGCAACCCAACCAAATGATACCCGATTCCTTTGTCGATATTTACTTCGACAGTGACGGTGGTGGCCTCTATACCGAAAACGGCAGAGCCATAAACTTTAACTAGCATTTTTTTTCTTTTTTTAAAAATACTAAAAATTATGAAAACCTTGTTAAATAGTGTTAAAAACTAAGCAATACTGCTGGACATCTGTACTTTTGCGCTTTTATAATCAAGTAACTAAGTTTTAATCGGAACGGTTAAATGTTAAAGAAATATTAAAAAGAGTAAAAATCAAAGATTGCTATTAAACCTTATAGGTTTCCTAGTGTCTAAGCAAGTGTTGTGAAACAAGGATAAAATCAATTTAAGAAAATCAATCAAATTAAAATAGAATGACCAAAAAAATTACTTTACAAATCGTATTATTTTTTGCCTTAGCTGCACCAATGTTGACTTTGGCTCAAACTATCAATGGAAAGGTTATTGATAGCGATAAAAACCCTTTAGAATTTGTTTCTGTTGCAGTAATCAACTCTGCAGATTCTACCTTAGTAAGTTATACAACTACTGATAAAAATGGTTCATTTAGACTTACACAAGTAACGAACGGGAAGAGAATTTTTCAAATTAACTTAGTAGGATTTGTAACATTTCAAAAAGTAATAGAGATGAAAGGCGAGCCTATTAATATGGGAACCATAACTTTATTAGAACCAACAAATACGCTTAATGAGGTGAATATTACCGCTGTAATTCCGATTACGATTAAAAAGGATACAACAGCGTTTAATGCAAAAGCTTTTAAAGTAAGAGTAGATGATACGGTAGAAGATTTGTTAAAAAAATTACCAGGCGTGGAGGTGGATGCTGATGGAAAAGTAAAAGCACAAGGAGAGGATGTTTCAAAAGTATATGTAGATGGAAAGGAATTTTTTAGTGGAGATCCTTCTGTGGCCTTAAAAAACTTATCGGCTGATGCGATTAAGAGCATTGAATTGATTGATGAAAAAAGTGATAAAGCTCGTGTAACTGGTGTAAACGATTCGAATAGATCTAAGGTGATCAACTTGAAATTGAAGGATGATCGTAAGGTAAATGACTTTGGTAAATTTCAAGGTGGATACGGTACTGACAATCGTTATTTAACAAGTATTAACTACAACCGTTTTAGCCCAACATTACAGGCTTCTGTAATTGGACGTTTTAACAACATCAATAGTTCAGGCTCAGATATTTCTCAAATTATGTCTTTCGGTGGTGGCGGAGGCGGTGGCTCTTTCAGAATCTCTAGAGGAGGTGGTGGAGGAACTTCTTCAGGTTTCGTTACGACAGGTGTTGGAGGTTTAAACCTAGGATATGAATTAAAACCTAAGCAAAACTTAAACGGAGATTATTTCTATAATTATTCAAACACTGAATCTGGAAATGTATCAACCAAAAGAACTGAGTTCGTAGGAAACAATACCTTATATTCTGAAACAGAAAGCAATAGTTTTAGTACAACCAACAGTCACAGAGCAAATTTTAGCTTTATCGATAGATCAAGTACCTTAAGAACCATTAATTTGCGCGGTAGCTTAAACGCCAGTGAAACAGATGGAAATAGCACAAATACTTTTGTTGGTTTTGATGGAAACAGAATAAAAGAATTAGAAAACAAAGGAACTTCAAACAGTAATAATACAAGTACAAGAGGGAATTTAAATCTTGACTATATTACTCGATTCAATGAGAAAAGCACTAGAAATATTCAAGTTGAATTGGATATGTCTTTTTCGAAAAGTAACAGTGAAAGCGGAAACAGAAACGACAAAGATTATGTAGATGCTGGTAGACAAGATGAGTTGGTTGTGAGTACTCAAAAACAAAAAGAAACCAACAATGATTTTGGTCTTGAAGTAAAATATACAGAGCCTCTTAATGAGAAACATTTTATTGAGTTAGGAATTGGTTCAAAATTTGAAAACAATAGTGAATTTACAGATCAAAATCAAACCCTAAATGGAGCGAACAATGGAGGTTCAACCTTTATGGCAGATTTGTTTGAGAACAGAAAGACTTTGCAAGGGAATATAGATTATAAATACAACAATGACAAGTTAAACTTAACCATTGGTACTGAGTTCCAAAATGTAAAACAAGACTTCGGTTTAGAAGGGTCTCCAGAGTTTAATAAAAATTATTCGAGCTTTAACCCTTCTGTACGTCTAAGATACAGACCTAAACAAGGAAGCTGGATGGTAGTACGTTTGGATAAATCAATGAATTTGCCAAGTTTAAATCAAGTATCTCCAGTAATAAACAACTACAACCCATTGTTTATAAGTACAGGGAATCAGAATTTAACGCCAGAAGATCGATATAGTGCTTTTGTAATGTATGGAATGTTTGATTTTGTTTCTGGATTCAATTTCTTTTCAAACATCAATTATAGCTATACTGAAAATGCAATTATAAATTCTCAGAACACAGATGTTGCTACACGTGTAAGAACTAGTAGTTTTGTTAACCTTGGAACAAGAGACAACTTTAATGGTGGGATTAACATGGGTAAACGTATGAAATCTGTGGGAATGCGTTATAATGTTGGTGTTGGTGGATCGATAAGCAATTACCAATCGGTTATCAACGGTATCAACAATAAAACCAATACAAAAGGTGTTAATATGAGTTTGACCCTAGAAAATAATAACAAAGACAATATTGATTTATCAGGGGGAGCCACTTTAAATAAGAGTTTTACCACATTTTCTGGAGCTACTTCTAAAAGAGATGTATTGCAACAAACCTATTTTGTAAAGTCTGACTGGAATATTACCAAATCATTCAACTTTACAACTCAGTTTAAATATGATATCTATACAGATAGTACTTTTGGAAGCGACCAGGCGGTGCCAATTTGGAATGCTTCAGTATCTTATAATTTCTTGAAGTCTAAAAACTTAAGTTTAATGATTACGGCTCTAGATATGTTAAACAAAAACGTTGGTTTTGACAGAAGTAGTTCTGATAACTACTTCCAAGAAACTACTAAAGAAGTATTGGGAACCTATTATATGGTTAGTTTAACCTATACTCTAAATGGAAATAAAGGAAAGGGGCAACAAGAGAGAGGTCGTGGTTCTATGAGAATGATGAGAATGTAAGCAATTTATAAAACAAAAAAAGGCTGGTTTATAAACCAGCCTTTTTTTGTTTCGAAAAAGAGTTTTAATATTTGGCTGCTTTTCCGTTGGCCGAGCTTTTTTTAATAAAGTTACGAATGTCTTCATTGGCTGTTTTTAAATCAGCTCTTCTCAAATACATCATGTGACCACTTCTGTAGCCTTTAAAATTCATGCGGCTTTTTAATTTGCCACTTGGATCTATTTGCCACATGGTGTATTTTGTATTAAAATAGGTGGTAGCTCCATCATAATAACCCGCTTGAAACAAAAGATTTAAATACGGATTGGCAGTCATTGCTTTTCTTAGGTCATCTCTGGTGTTGTTGTTTTCCCAATTCCATGGATTTACAGGACCAAACATATTGTATTTGATATCTGTTTTAAAGTTTAAAAACTCTTGAATGTATTGATTTATAGCTGGGGTAAACGAATGCAGCCAAGAGGTTAATTCCGCACTATAGTCTGGTGACATTCCAGCTTCTTTTTTATCAATCCCGAGGTATCGAGAATCGAGTCTTCCGATGGTCTGACCTGTTTTGTTTCTTAACAATTCTTTCCAAAAAAAGCTATTAGGAATTTCTAAATTGTGCTGTAAAATAACTTTTTTAGAGATGCCTGTATAGTAGGCCATCTTTTCAGCAATACGTTCTTTTTCTTGTTCGTTGATAAATCCTCCTTTGGCCAAAGCAGGCATTAAGATATTGATGGCAAAGTGTTCAGATTCTGGAAGAATTGCTTCTAAATCTTTATTTTGAAGCGTAGGATCTAACATTTTATGATACCAGGCCGCTGCAGTGAAATATGGAAAATCAATGGAAGAAGAAACTGCTTGATCTGAATTTTTAGCAGCGTAATCAGCAGGAGAAACCAGAATGACTCCATTTAAATACATCCATTGGCTGTTTTGCAACTCAAGGGCCAAACCAGAAACGCGGGTACCTCCATAACTCTCTCCAATAAGATATTTTGGACAAGACCAAAGATTGTTTCTAGTAACAAAAGTGTTCACCCATTCGGCCAAGTATTTAATATCGGCATTTACCCCAAAAAAATCGGCTTTATTTACTGTATTTCCTTTTTGTTCTATGATTCTAGAATAACCCGTATTTACTGGATTGATAAAGACGATGTCTGCAACATCTAACACCGAGTACGGATTCGACTGATAGCCATAGGGCTGCACAGGATAGCCCTCTTCGTCAATGTTTAAGACGTTGGGTCCTGTATATGCCAAATGCATCCAAACAGACGCAGAACCTGGCCCTCCGTTGAATGAAATGATCAAAGGTCTGTTTTTGTCTGAAGTATTGGTTCTTTTGTAATACGTATAAAATAGGGTTGCTTTTGGCTGTCCTTCGGCATCCCAAACAGGTTGCGTTCCTGTAGATGCTGTATAGTTTATTTTTGCGCCATTAATAGTAGTGGTATGGTTTGTCACTACCAGGGTGTCTGCTGGGATAGTTCTTGATTGTGCGTAAACTGATAAGATACCACAAATAAAAACCAAAAGAGTTAACGAATTTTTAGTCATTTTTGTACTTTTTTTTATAAAAGTAACAATTTAATTCGTAACTCTTTTGGCCAATCACAACCAAAAAAAATGAAAGCTTATTTCTTAAATTTTCCGATACCGTCTTTTAACCAGTTGTAATATTCATCAACATCTGGAGTATAAGCTACAGGATCATTTAGATTTTTTTCATCAAGATTCATTAATACGTAAAAAGGTTGCGCATTGGTATTGTATTTAATTGCTTGTAATTCACTCCATTTTTTTCCAATGGTAGTAAGCTTTTTACCAGGCTTTAATTTTGAGTCTACAATATCACTTTCTGCCAAAGGTCTTTTATCATCTACATATAATGAAATTAAAACAACTTCATTTTTTAGGAGGCTCAACACCTTCGGTTTTACCCAAACATTTTGTTCCATTTTACGACAATTTACACAGGCAAATCCTGTAAAATCTAGCATAACTGGTTTTCCAACCTTTTTAGCATAGGCCAAACCTTTGTCATAATCATCAAAAGCCATAATATCATGAGGCGCTAATAAATGAGCTCCTTCTGGCAGGTCTGAATGGCTTGTACTTCCACCATTACCTAGTTGTGTAAAACCAACTCCATACGGAGATTCACTATAGTGCTGAGGTGGTGGGAATGCGCTAATTAAATTTAAAGGAGCTCCCCACAATCCTGGGATCATATAAATGGTAAAAGAAAGTGCAATTAAACCTAGACTCAATCGACCAACTGAAATATGTGTTACAGGTGAGTCATGCGGCAATTGTATTTTTCCAAATAGGTAAAAAGCCAAAGCTCCGAAAATAGCAATCCAAATTGAAATAAATACTTCTCGCTCTAACAAATGCATTTGCAATACCAAATCTGCATTTGATAAAAATTTGAAAGCCAAAGCGAGTTCTAAGAAACCTAAAACTACTTTAACGGTGTTTAACCAACCTCCTGATTTTGGCAATGAGTTTAGCCAACCTGGAAAAGCTGCAAACAAGGCAAATGGAATGGCTAAGGCCAATGAAAAGCCTAACATACCCACGATAGGACCTATTTGGCTGCCACCAGCTGCTGCTTCAACCAATAAGGTACCAACAATAGGTCCAGTACAAGAAAAGGAAACAATTGCTAAGGCAAGTGCCATAAAGAAAATGCCAATGAAGCCACCTCGGTCTGCCTGGGCATCTACCTTTGTCCCCCACGAACTAGGAAGTACAATCTCGAAGGCTCCTAAAAAGGAAACCGCAAATATAATTAAGAGTAAAAAGAATATCATATTAAACCAAACATTGGTAGAGAGTGCGTTTAAAGCATCTGCACCAAAAATCAAGCTCACTAGGGTTCCTAGTAATACATAAATGACAATGATGGATATTCCATAAATGATGGCATTTTTGATTCCTTTAGCTCTCGTTTTACTTTGTTTGGTAAAGAAACTCACCGTCATTGGGATCATAGGGAACACACAAGGTGTAAGCAATGCTGCAAATCCAGAAAAGAAGGCTATAAGAAAGATACTAAACAAACTTTTGCTTGATGAATTTGTCCCATTTTTAGTAACAGTAGCTTTCACCTCTTTTTTTGAATTGGCAGCACTAGAATTGATTTTGAATGAAAAATCCTCATCAATTTGGATACAAACCTGCTTGCAAACTTGGGCAAATAAATTAATACTCACGGTAGTTACATCTGAATTGGCTAATAAAATTCGCTGCTTTAAAACTGCTTTGTCATTAAAAAAAGTTTCCGTTACTTCAAAAATATCATTGAATTTTTTAATGGTATCACTTTCGATTGCTTTACCAACTAGTTTAAAACTTTTGTCATTTTCATCTTTAGAGATCACCATTGCTTGAGCCCCTCCTGGAGCTGAATATTGAGAGTACAAATGCCATTCTCTTTCTATGTTAGCAGTTAAGATGATGTCATATTCTAGCTCACTAATTTTTTTTATAGTGGAGCTCCAAGTTACGGGTTCTTGAATTTGAGCATTCATCATCCAGCCTGAGGTGAATAATATAA
>Ga0070748_1001295_pt1 | contig 11658 bp, 13 predicted proteins | sample VirMetDEL_Nov_12_FD_77015 | JGI IMG/M metagenome (GOLD analysis project Ga0070748, IMG submission 77015) | Aqueous microbial communities from the Delaware River and Bay under freshwater to marine salinity gradient to study organic matter... | ecosystem: Environmental > Aquatic > Marine > Coastal...
CATTTATTAGTTGATCATACTTTGATGGTTATATTATTAACTATTCCAATAGTGATACTTTTTGTTATGGCTAAGATGGGCAAGTTATAATGGCATGGCTTTTGAAAGAATAGTAATACTAATTTATGAACAATTTAAAAATAAAAAGAATATGAAAAAAGCAGTACTATTGCTATCGATGATGTTTATGACTTTATCGTATGCACAAGAAATCAAGCAAGTTCCTCAAATAAATGTTACAGGTGAAGCTAAGATAAAAGTAGTTCCAGATCAAGCGACTATCAATGCTACGGTGGAAACTAAAGGGAACAATGCTAAGGAAGTTAAAAAACAAAACGATCAGCAAGTAGAAGCAGTTCTAAAACTGATTAAAAAAATGAATTTAGCTCCTGCTGACTATAGAACACAGCGTGTTTCTTTAAATCCTCAGTACGATTATGAAAAAAAGAAAACATCGTACAATGCTACACAAACTATTGAAATCATAGTAAGAGACTTATCTATGTATGATAAATTGATGGATGGTTTAGTTAGTCAGGGTATCAATAGAATTGACAATGTAGTTTTTCAATCCTCAAATCTAGCGAAACACGAGTCTGACGCTAGAAAGTTAGCGATGAAAAACGCTAAGTTAAAAGCAGAAGATTATGTGTCTGTTTTAGGACAAAAAGTGGGACGTGCCATGACTATTAATGACAATACACAAACCTACCATCCACAGCCGGTATATGCAAGGATGAAGACAATGGAAATGAGTGATGCTGCTATGCCAAGAGAAACTCTTGCAGCTGGAGAAATCGAAATTACCGCAAACGTTACTGTAAGTTTCATTTTAGAGTAGTTTAAAATTCATTCTAAAAAATACAAAATACCCGCATTTTCTAAATTGGAAAATGCGGGTATTTTTTTTGTATCATTCTAGAATACTAAATGCCTACGGTTTAAAGTAATTTGCAAACGTCTTAAAGAGTATTAATATGCGATTTTATGAAAAGAAGCATTAAATGTAAGTAGGTGAGAGTATAGCCATAGAATGCCTCAGTTTTAAAGATAATTTTTTGCTGAGATCGTTCATCCAAGGAATCATCTATAACTTTAGTTTTATCTTGAGGAGAGGCATAAAAAAAACGCTTCAATTACTTGAAGCGTTTTGGTGGGGAGAGTAGGATTCGAACCTACGAAGACGTAGTCAGCAGATTTACAGTCTGCCCTCGTTGGCCGCTTGAGTATCTCCCCCAGGCCTTTGATAACAACGTTTGTTGTTGTTGTTAGCGGTGGCAAATATAGGAACACTTTTCGTTTCTACAAACTAATTTTACACTTAATTTTAGATTATTTGTTAACCTATTGGTATTGAATAAAATAAAAAAATCTCCACTAGGGAGATTTTTTTATTCTTTGTGAATTTTTACATTATTTAGCTAAAAGTTCTAAGATTTTAGCTCTTAATTCTTCTCCTCTTAAATCTCTTGCAACAATTTTACCTGAAGCATCAAGAATAAAAGTAGCAGGAATAGCTTCTACTTTATATTGCGCTGCAATAGGTTCATCCCAAAATTTTAGATTAGAAACTTGGTTCCAAGTTAACTTGTCTTTTGCGATAGCTTCCTTCCACTTAGCAGCATCTTTATCAAGAGAAACACCGATGATGTTTAAACCTTTTGAATGCAATTCTTTGTATAAGGCCACTACATTCGGGTTCTCCTTTCTACAAGGAGCACACCATGATGCCCAGAAATCTACTATTGTAACTTTTCCTAAACTTTCTTTAAGAGAAATAACTTTTCCTTGCGGGTTAGGCGCAGAAAAATCTGCACTTCATTTAGCGTCACCAACAGCTGGAGCAGTAGCACCAGTTGTAGGCGATTTCATTTCGTCTAATTTAGTTTTAATCGCTTTACCTGGTTTAGTACTTTTCAAAGACTCATCAAAACTATTATAAATAGCTTCGGTCTTTTTAATGTCAGCACTAGGATCGTTTACCATACCTTGAATTATTAAAGCACTGATAAAAGATTTAGGGTGTGTCTCTGCATACGTAATGTATTTAGATTTAGACGCAGTAGCAACTTCTTCTTGAAGCTTTGTAAATTGTTGCATTAAATTGTTAATGACAACAGTATCCTTCGTTTGTTGTGCATTGTTCATTGCCTGCATGTTGTTCGTTTGAAAATCCATTAGTTTCTTTTGAACTACTTTGATCTCTTCATTGAACTTAACATATTCGTCATTGTTGTACGTTCCAGAAACTTTAGATTTTTGGATACTATCTTTATCAATAGTAACTTCAATATCTCCATTTTCTAAAATGAATGGTACTTTTCCTTGAATTCCTTCTACTTGTAAAGTATGGAAAGCTGGCTCTAAAGCTTTACCTGTTATTTCAAATTTCTCGTTTTCAACTTTTACTGTATCAACAGCAATTAATCCCATGCCATTAGCATCTTGTGTTTCAACGATAATTGTTTTTCCGTTTTCGATTCCTTTTGCGGTTCCAGAAATAGTGTACTTGTCTTTGCTACATGATGCTAAAAGAACTGCAGCTGAAAGAAATAAAATTATTTTTTTCATTATAAATTAGTTAATTGAGTTAAGTGTGCAAAAGTATTTAAATTTATCAAAGTATAAATATTTTTGTAACCTAAATTTTTGTTATATTTTTTATATCTGTTTTTTGAATTAGCGTATGTATTTGTATTTTTATTACATTGCATGTATTTGAAATTGAATACATTATCTTATTGTTCCAAATAGTAAAAAAGTGGATAATGCTAGTGGATACAACAGAGCCTCTGTAATTATTTGTTATTGAAGATGATATAATTACTTTTTTTTAAAAATTGCAACGCTATTTAAGCGATATGGAGATAAGTTTTATGGCAAGAAATTGCCTAAGCTAAAAAAGGGTAATTTAGCTTAATCTGTAGTTAAATTTAGTCTCAATTGGAACTAAATTTCAGATAAATTTTTTTGAGAATCTGTTTTGCTAATGTCAAACTCGGCTTGTTCGATTTCGTTTAAGGTAATTTTGATATCCATATTAACGGTTCGTAATTCCTTGTGTAAGGTGGCGCAAATAGGATCATTTTCTAAATTTGAATTAATCTCCCGTCGTTGTTTTTCCAGTATTTCCAGCATTTCTTTAGCTTTCTTATACTGCGCTTTGTATTTGTGATAAAATTGAGTCATTTTGGTTGTTTGAGTTTTGGTTTGTTTGGTTTGCTAAAGTATTAAAAACAAGTTGATTATGCAATAGTAGTTTTTTGTAATTTAATAATCTATTTTAGTAATCTTTGGTAAGCAGTGGAGGAGGTGAAATACTACGGATTTTTAAAATACTTTAATAAAAGGAGATAGAGCTAAAGGTGATCGACGTAGTTATGAAAGCGATTTGTAAATAGTGTTATTGTATGCCTTAAAATATAGTGTATTTGCGTACTTCCTTCTTACATTCAATAATTATTTACCATCGAGAATTTAATATAAAAAACCCCGATTATTGAAAATAATCGGGGTTTAATGCTTTTCTTTAACTTTAAATCAAAAAAAATGAATTTAGAATTTAATCTTGATTCAACGTTTTTCTCCAAGTAAAAGAATTTAAGATATGTCTTTTAGCAAATCTTCCAGGAGAATCTGCATTTACCATTTTTACGTAAGTAGCTTTAGGAACACTGATGTATTCATAAACACTTCCGTTAGAGAAATTGATAATCAATCTTCCTTCTACAAATTTGTAATCTGTAATAGTTGAAGTAGAAATCGTTTCAGTGTATTCCGGTAAATTTAGTTTAATAGTTTCTGGATTGATGCTCACTAAGAAGTGGTATGCTTCAATAATTTTTTTACTGTTTTCCTCAGCAGCTTTTAAACCTTCCTCATCACCTTGAAATTTATCAGGATGAGCTTCTTTCATCGCATTACGATAAATGGTTTTTAAATCTTTTAATTCTGCAGTTTTATCTACATTTAGCAACTTGCGATATTCAACTATTTTTTTCATAAATAAGGTAACTACTTGTCTTTAAAGAAGAAATTAATATAATTCACTTTCAAAAACAACAATTTTTTGCAAAGGTACACTTTTTTTTAATTTTTTACTTTATCTAAAATAAAAAATAAAAAAAGCTATTCTAAAACGTTCAATTTCTACAAAAAGCTAATCTATTGTTCTGGCTTTTGATTAGCCTTATCAAAGTTTTTTGATTTTTTTGGATATTTGTTATGACTAATGTCGCTGGGATTTTCGATGATAGATTTTATTGTAATTAGATCACCAATTGCATGCTTCGCCTGAACCATTTTGTAATCTAGCAGATAGATTCCACAAAAGAAATTGTTATTTTCATCTTTTTCAATTATCCCTGTATACACCCCTTTTTGTAACATTTTTTCTTCTGAACTTTTCGTCATAATCTTTCTTTTTATAAAATTCTAAGCTGCAAAGTTAATCATTTATTTATTGGTTTTTTCTCTTCTAGACTTTCTGATTATATTTGCACATGGAAAAAAATTTTCGACCAAGCCATAATTCTTTTAAAAATACTTTTTGTGTATTTAATGAGGTAGCAATGTGTAAAATTAAAGGGCTTACACTACAGTTTCAAAGTAAAGCAGGTAGTAGTTATTATTATACTAATGAAGGAATGTATAGAATTTCAAATCATTGGGGAAGATTAGCTAATAGTAAATGGCGTTTAATTCCTTTGCAGCCAGAATCAGAATCAAAGTATAAATTAGGTTTTGCTACTTGGGAAAGTTTTTATCCAGATAACCCAACTGATAAATTATATTATTTAGAGGCAGATTATATAAATCATACCGTAAATTATCAACATAAGAACAATCCAAGTTATGATAACAAAGCGGTTTTGCGAACTAGCTTTGATACAACTAAAAAAATCAAACAAATAAGGAATTTATTTAATTTAACTTCATGGGCAAAATATTATGACTATGAGGATTTAGATAAGTTGCGAAAAGAAATTATAGATCAATTAATATATACTGATACGTCTTTGGAGGAAATCAAAGCAGCTTTATAATTTAGTAATACACTTTAATCAAATGCAGCAATTAATTTCAGGTCATTTAGGCTAATGGGTTTGGACATATAACCTAGAATGTTGGGGTTGTTTTTTGCTTTCATTTTATCTTCCACTGCTATAGAAGAGCTTGATATGTAAATTTTTATTTCAGAATTTATCTCTAAGTTAAATTTTGCAAATTCAGCCATGAAGCCCCAACCATCCATAACTGGCATTTCAATGTCCAAAAGAATGATATCTGGAGGTAGAACTTTATTCTCTATAGCTCCTTTTAAAGCATTGATAGCTTCTTTACCATTTGAAAAAAGTAGCGTAGAATGAAAAATCTCTGACTTTTGAATGATCTTTTTCATGATGGTTTTGTAAATGATATCATCGTCAATTACCCATATTTCTCTTGTTCTCATGAAATGTAAATTTTGAAGGTAGTTCCTATTTCTGGTGTGCTCTCTACTGTAATGCTTCCACCCATGGCTTCAATTTGATTTTTAGTAATAAACAAACCGATGCCTTTAGAATCAGGATTATCGCTAAAAGTCTTATACATTCCAAAAATCTTATTTCCATATCTTTCTAAGTCAATTCCAATTCCATTATCCGAAATTTCGAGTACCTTCATATCATTTTCTAGGTAATAATTGATCGTAACTTGTGAATCACGATCTTTGTGACTGTATCTTATTGCATTTGAAATAATATTAAAAAGAATACTTTCTAGATAAGCAGGATTGTAATTTACTTCAATATCATTTGCTACTTTATAGTTTATAGTTGCATTCTTTAATTTTATTTGTTCTGTAAGAACATCGAGTGCATTATCTATGTAGTTTTTTAAATTTACATTTTCAGTTACAAGTCCGATGTTGTTTTGAATATTGACTACTTCATTAAGATTATATAGTGTTTCATTAAGAGAGTTACTTACTGTTTTTAGTAAGTGTATTAACTCCTCTCTTTCATTATTAGATTCAACTGATTCTAATAATGTCGTCAGGGAAGTAATATTGCTAGTGTGTGATCTCAGATTATGAGAAACAATATAAGAGAAATTGAGTAGCCTTTTATTTTGCTCAGATACTAAATTAAAAGAATTGTTCAAATCTTTTTGCACGTCCTTAGTTTTGGTTATATCAATCATAATTCCTCTAAGACTGACTGCTTTATCCTCTTTAGTTATTACGTTTACAATATCCCGCAACCATACAATATTACCATTTTTAGCAATCATGCGATACTCAAAATCATGATTTAAATTTTTACTTGTCTGCTCTGAACAAAATGCCATTACAGAAGCTTTATCTTCTTTGTAGATGTGGTCAGCCCAAAAGGTAGGACTTGAAAGCCATTCTTCATCAGTATAGCCTAATATGTTTTCTACTTTTTTACTAATAAATGTGAACTCAAATGTTTTTGCGTCACACTCCCATACAATACCATCAATGGTGTTGATTAAGGATTCGATACGAACTTGAGAATTAATAATTATTTGTTCTTGTTTTTTACGTTCGGTAATATCTTCATTAGATACGATAATGCGCTCTAACGATTCTTCATATCCTCTAATAATGTTCCATCTTAAATCAATGTTGCGAAATTCATTTTCAGAATTTTTTATTAAAGTATCCAACGAATATTTAGTCTTATTCTGAGTTATAGCCACGAGGTGTTCTGTAAAGTCAGTTAAGAATTTTGTGTTAAATAATTCCGATTTAGTATTTAACAATTCCTCTAAATTTTCAACTTTATAAAGATTAAAACAAGCTTTATTTATATTAATCAATTTTATGTAGGAGTGGCATTTATGCACAATTTGTGGATTGTTAGTAAGGTAGTTTCTTACTATTTCTTCCTCTTGATTAATCAATTTTAACTCCTTGAGATAATTTTTAACTTCAGAGAAATCCTCTTCTCTTAAGGGAAGGGGAGAATCATCAAATAAGCTTTTGAAATGATTTTCACTTTTCTTAATTAGTTCTTCGGCTAATTTCTTTGAAGTAATATCTTCAATAACTGCAATATTACTCGTAGGTTGTTCACCTTTTTGCCATAGAGGAGACACAGAAAGATTGACCCAAGCTATAGCACCACTTTTAGTAATGTACCTTTTTTGCATTGAATAATCACGCATTTCTCCATCCTTTATTTTGACAAGGTTAGAATGATCATTGATTAAATCTTCTGGGTGTGTTATAGACTGATATGTTTTTGTCTTTAATTCCTGTTCTGAATATCCTAATAAGGTACAAAGTTGATTGTTGACTTCGAGAAACTGACCGGTAATAGGATTAACATTAGATATTCCAATGGCTGCTTGTTCAAATATAGTTTTGAATTTTCTCTCACTTTTTAAAAGCTTTTCGGTCTGTTCATTTACTAATAATTGTAATTCAGCGGGTTTTTTTAGTATTAGTGTGGTAAGTAAACCAAATAGTGCTGCCAATACGAGACCTAAAATGGTTGGAGCTACAAGCGATGAATAAAAACTATTAGGGTTTTTAGAGATTAAATACAATTTAAAGTCACCATCAGGAACTACACTGTACACATAATTGTTATCAGTGAGTGCAACTTTTTCTGGTAAGAAAAAAATTTCCTCTAGCGTAGAAGGATTTTTTTTAGAAAACTGAAAATAGTATTCAGAATTATCAAGGGAATTTATACCTGATACTTTCAGTAAAGATTCTAATTTTATTACCACTGCCGAAAATCCCCAAAACAAATTTTTATTATAAACGGGTAACCTGCCCACAATACCTACACCGCCTTGCTTTAAATTAAAAGGGCCAGCAAAGTACATTTTTTGAGTACTCAGTGATTTTAACGCTTCTTTATTATGTGATTCAGATTCTAAAATATTCAAACCCATGGCTGCTTCGTTCCCTTCTAGCGGGTAGATGTATTTTATAATTCCATTTGGAACGAGCTGTACGGCACTTAGACTAGGGTTTGACTCTATTAATTTCTTCCCAATATTATCAAAATCTTCTGGAATCCCTTCGTCATTTATGGTCAGGGCTAAGGTTAGTGTAGAAGTGTAACAATTTTTAAGGGACTGTTCAATATTTTGATGAATGACATGCAGTTTATTACTCATGTCATCGTACTTAACCTCTTTGGCTATCAAAAATTGTTGCAAGACAATAAAACTCACAATTAGTGTAAGGATTAAGAAAACTAATAAACCTGTCGTTTTTGGTCTTGATATAAACCAATTAATAAATTTTGACCAACTTTTTTCAGATTCCATCTTCTAGTATCTATATTTTTATGTAAGTTTTTATCGAAGAGATAAATTATTAGTAAAATGAAAGATTAAATTACGATTTTATAATTTTACACAAATGATAATTCCTCAAATATTATAAAATCTCAATTAATATACAAATTTTTTATATTTTTTTAAATCAATTACAAATTAAAAAGAGCAAATATAGCTTATTTAATGTTTAACTGTATTGATATATAGTTTGTTACGAACAAATATATACTTTGGTTAGTTTGGCTTCCTTCTAGAATAAATTTCCGAACTTTGTCAAAATTAGTATTAGAATACTATTCTTTACTAACTGTCTGCGCTAGTTTTATTGTAGCTAAGCGGTTATTAGATTATTAAACAATAGATTATGAGTAGAAATAACGAGAGAAATATTAAAAAGCACAATGATAAACTTCATAAAGCGCAAGACAAAGCTAAATTAGCGCAAGCGCAGCGGAAAGAAAAATTAAAGCAAATTACTAAAAAGTTTAATGAAAGTAAATCTTCTGACGAAAGTTAAATAATAGAGATATGGAACAAAATAATTATGAGTTTTTAAAGCAAAATGTTCAGGAAATTATAGATTTGATTGCAGAAAAAAAAGCTAAAGAGGCAAATAATAAACTGGTAGAAGTAAGCGAACAACTAGATGATTTTTTAGACTTTTCAGATGATGATGCTGACTTAATCGAAATAAGTAAATATCAAGTTTTACTGAATCAGTTGCAACAAAGAATCATTGCACTTAATGGTCAATTGTAATTAGGTATAAATGATAAAATGTTATTGTGGCTCTGAACAACTATTTGAAAGATGTTGTAGTCCTTATATTAAAGGTGTAATCAAGCCACTCACTGCAGAGGCGTTAATGCGTTCTCGCTATTCAGCATTTGCCACTCACAAAGCAGATTATTTAGTCGCCACTACACACTTTTCCACTAGGAAACATCATAAAAGGGCGGATATTTTAGCTTGGTCTCAAAGTAACCAATGGATTAAATTAGTGGTGTTAAATGCGACTGTTAATACGGTTACTTTTAAGGCGTATTATTTGGATCACGAACTTAAAGGACAAATACATCACGAACATTCTATTTTTAAAATGGAAGATGGTTCCTGGTTTTATGTCGACGGTGACTTCTATTAATTCTATTATTGGCTTAATGAACTATTTTATCGGTCTGGATTAATTAATTTAAATAGTATAAGGACTAATTTGAATTTCATAGCTGGGCTGGCAACTGTTTTAACTAAAAATTAATAAACGTTTGCCGCAGGTTTATTTAAAATAGCTGTAATTTTAATGGCTATGGAAAATGATAATAAAAAAGGTTTTTATTTCAAGCAATACGAAGCGCCAAATCAGTCTCCGTTTGACAAACTCTTTGGTATATTCAAAGAATTAATCACCCATACTTCAGGGGATTTTGATGAAGCAATCGACTGGTTGCGGGAATTGGACAAGGAATATAAACTCACTGATGAACACTACACTATTGATGATTTTATAGAGGATTTAAAGAAAAAAGGCTACATAAGAGATGAAGTTAAAGAGGATGGATCTTCTGGATTGGGAATTACAGCTAAGACAGAGCGTGCCATTAGGCAACAAGCTTTAGATCAAATTTTTGGTAATTTAAAGCGATCCGGAAGTGGTAATCATAAAACAAAACATTCTGGAAACGGTGACGAACATACTGGGGAATTTAGAGAATTTCATTTTGGTGATGGTTTAGAGCGAATTTCGTTAACAGAAAGTTTGCGCAACGCCCAAATTAATAATGGTGTCGCTGACTTTATGTTGACTGAGAATGATTTGGTTGTCGAAGAAACGCAATATAAATCCCAAATGAGTACGGTACTGATGATTGATATTAGTCACAGTATGATTTTATATGGTGAAGATCGAATCACACCTGCCAAAAAAGTTGCCATGGCGCTTGCCGAATTAATTACGACACGCTACCCTAAAGATACTTTAGATATTTTAGTTTTTGGTAATGACGCATGGCCCATTGCTATAAAGGACTTACCCTATTTGAAAGTTGGTCCTTTTCATACCAATACTGTGGCAGGATTACAATTAGCAATGGATTTACTGCGAAGAAAAAGAAATACCAATAAGCAAATTTTTATGATTACTGATGGGAAACCTAGCTGTGTTCGTGAACGTGATGGTTCATACTATATGAATAGTAATGGTTTAGATGAATACATTGTTGACAAATGTTACAGTCAAGCACAACAAGCCCGCAAACTCCATATTCCTATTACGACCTTTATGATTGCAAATGATCCGTATTTACAAAAATTTGTCAATAAATTCACCGAAGCCAACCAAGGAAAAGCTTTTTATACTGGATTAAAAGGTTTAGGCGAAATGATTTTTGAAGATTACGAAGCGAATAGGAAAAAAAGAGTGAAGTAGGTTTCAGAGTTGTAAAGTAAAATAATAAATAAGTTGAATTTTTAAATCTAATTATTCAATTTTTAAATACAAAATATGAAAATAGAGAATATAAATACATTAGGTGCATTAAAAGCTGCAGGATATAAAAGCTTACCAATCAAAGAGGAATTACGAAATAACTTACGAGAAAAAATAAAATCAGGCAAGCCCGCTTTTGAAGGGGTGCATGGATTTGAAAATACTGTTATTCCAGAATTAGAGCGAGCTATATTATCGCGTCATAACATCAATCTATTAGGACTTCGTGGTCAAGCCAAAACTAGATTGGCACGTAAAATGGTTGATTTATTAGACGAATACATTCCTTTTGTCACAGGCTCTGAGATCAATGATGATCCATTTAATCCTATTTCTCGTTTTGCCAAAGAAATTATTGAAATTAAAGGAGATGAAACACCCATCTCTTGGTTGCACAGAAGTGATCGTTTTTCTGAAAAACTAGCAACACCAGATGTTACCGTCGCCGATTTGATTGGAGATGTGGATCCTATCAAAGCAGCAAATCTAAAATTATCATATGCTGATGACCGTGTAATTCATTTTGGAATGATTCCGCGTGCGAACCGTTGTATTTTTGTAATTAATGAACTACCTGATTTACAAGCACGTATTCAAGTAGCTTTGTTTAATATTTTGCAAGAAGGGGATATCCAAATTAGAGGATTTAAATTGCGTATGCCTTTGGATATGCAATTTGTATTTACGGCGAATCCAGAAGATTATACCAATCGTGGTAGTATTGTCACTCCATTAAAAGATAGAATTGGTTCACAAATACTAACCCATTATCCTGAAACAATTAAGGTAGCTCGTACCATTACAGAACAAGAAGCTAAGCTAGATGCAGTACAAAGTGATATGGTTTATGTGCCTTCTTTGGCTAA
>Ga0070748_1001296_pt1 | contig 11657 bp, 9 predicted proteins | sample VirMetDEL_Nov_12_FD_77015 | JGI IMG/M metagenome (GOLD analysis project Ga0070748, IMG submission 77015) | Aqueous microbial communities from the Delaware River and Bay under freshwater to marine salinity gradient to study organic matter... | ecosystem: Environmental > Aquatic > Marine > Coastal ...
AGTCATGTAAGTTGTATTGCGTTTATAATATTTCAAAAAAGATTACTTCAACGAGTATCTTAAACCAAAGAAACTGCGAATTCCTTGATTAGGACCATACACATATCCTGGGTCAAAAGTCAGCGCATACGGATTATCTGGTGTGGATTGCACGTTTCCATTTGTGTCGTATTGTATATTTTTATCGAATGGATCATTGGCTCTAGCGATAATAAATGGATTTCCTTTGTTGGGCGTCCAGTTCAGTATGTTTTTTACTCCGCCGTAAATTTCGATATTCTTGAATTTATTAAATGTAAATTGGATGTTTTGAATGCTCCAAGTTGGCGAGTATTCATTTCTTGGATCTAAATCTCCCAAAAGGGGTAAACGCATTGGGCCATACACATTTCCGGTGTAATCAATGTCTAAAGACAATTTATTGATTCGGTACGAAATCGCCCAAGTAGCCGAGAATTTTTCGGTTAGAATTTGCTGGGTCGTAACCTTGTTTTCAGTTTTGGAAACATCCATGTACGTTGCGCCAAGGATCATTTTCAAACCATTATTGAACACAAAATCGAGGTTAGTACTAATTCCCTTTGTCACCGCATGACCCTCTAGATTTTTATAGATAATCTGGTTGGGATTGGTATCATAATCTGGAATAATCGAATTGCTGAAATGCGTGTACCAAGCTGTTGTTTCAAAGCCTATGAAATTCCCGTTGTTGGTATAGATTTTTTTCAAATAATTGATGTTTGCGTTAATTGAGCGTTCTGGTTTTAGTGTTTCTAGAACAATTACGTCTCTGGAACCCGTTAATGCGGCATGCTCTTCGGTAAAAATATTCACAATTCTAAAACCTGTCCCTGTATTGAAACGCAGAATATTATTGTCGTTGATTTTCCATTTATAAGCAAATCGTGGCGTAAAGATATTTCCGTGGTTGTTGTTGTAATCGTAACGTGCTCCCAATAATATTTTGTGATTGTCACTGAAGGCTATTTCGTCTTGAACAAATAGACTCGGAATCCAGTTGACATCTTCAGTAACCGTTGCGGTAGTGTTGTCATCATAATATTGATAACGCAATGCAGTTCCAAAAAGTAAATCGTGTTTGCGCAGTTTTTTGTCCCATGTCAGTTGCCCAAAACCAATGCGCTGTTTCGCTAAATAAGGTATATTTCCATAAACCGAGTTTTGATCATGGTCTGTGTAGGAGGACGAAAACAACATTTTCTCTACTGTAGGTAATTCATAAGCACCTAGTAATTCCCAACGTTTCGTATAAATGCTCTCACCATAGACTTCGTCACCTCCGCGGTATTTCTTTTCCCATTGCAGTTCACCACCCCAGCGGTCTTCATAGAAAAAACGGCCTGCTAGTGAAAGTTGCTTTTTGCTCTTTCGATTAAAATTCCATTTTTGAAAAACCGAGATACGGTCTTGCAAAGTGACATCAGTAAAATTATCGTTGTTGTTGTCAATAGGATTGCTGTAATTAAAATAATTCACTCCCGTTAAAACCGAAGCCGTTTTGCCTAGATTCCCTTTGAAACCTAAATCCACATTGAGTTCGCCCCAATCAGCCATAAAAGCATCCGCCGAAAATAGGGGAGCGTTGCTCGGATTTTTCGTGATAATATTAATCAATCCGCCCACAGCTTCGCTACCGTATAGGGAAGAAGCAGGACCTTTTACAATCTCGATACGTTGTAATAGTGAATTCGGAATTCCAGATAATCCATAAACGGTTGACAATCCACTCACGATAGGCATACCGTCAATTAATACTAAAGTGTATGGCCCTTCGAGTCCGTTGATGTGAATATCTCCCGTATTACAAACATTACAATTTAGTTGTGGTCGGACACCATTTACATTTTGCAAGGCTTCAAAAATATTTGCTGTTGGATTTTTCTTGAAAAATGCAGGTTTGTAAACTTCTACAGGAACAGCGCTTTCTAACCGACTAACTGGTTTTAACGTTCCAGTAATGACCACTTCATCAAGGGTATTGTTTTCTCTCAGTATAAAATCAAGAACCGTTTCGGTGCTGTCAATAAGGGTGATCGTTCTTTTTTCAGACCTGAATCCAGTGTAGGAAACAGCGATTTCATACTCCCCTGCAACCAAATTATTTATAAAATAATTTCCGTTGCTATCTGTAACGATGGATTTTGTTGCTTTTTTGATCAAAATATTAGCCTGCGGCAAAGGTATTCCATCTGCGGAGACGTTTCCTTTTATAGTCGCTTGCGCAAAGGATAGGCTTGAAATTAGTAGGAAATATAGAAAAATTATGTTTCTCAAAGTATTATTTTTTTTGTTGTGTTTAAATATAAATTTAGGCAAATCTAAAAATTATATTTGATATAACAAAAAAACATAATTATATTTGCCTCAAATAGTTATCAAATGGGTAAGTCGTTAGAAGAAGTAAACCAGTCGGTTTCCACTCAAAATAAGAAATCAGTCTTTCGCAAAATATTAGCGTTTTTTGGTCCTGCATACTTGATAAGTGTAGGATATATGGACCCAGGAAACTGGGCTACTGACCTTGCTGGAGGAAGTCAGTTTGGGTATTCATTACTCTGGGTTTTATTGATGAGTAATATCATGGCGTTGCTTTTGCAAAGCTTGAGTGCTCGATTAGGAATTGTAACCCAACGCGATTTAGCGCAAGCTTCTCGTGAAACCTATTCGCCTTTTATCAACTACATTTTGTACTTCTTAGCCGAAGTTGCCATTGCAGCCTGTGATCTCGCTGAGGTATTAGGAATGGCCATTGGTATTAACTTGTTGTTTGATATTCCGTTGATTCAAGGGGTGATGATTACGGTTTTAGATACGTTTTTGTTATTGTTCTTAATTAATAAAGGGATTCGTAAAATGGAAGCATTTATCATTGCCTTAGTACTGGTTATTGGAGTTTCATTTGTTTTCGAAATGTTCTTTGCACAACCAGAATTAGACAAAGTGATGTTAGGATTAATACCTTCGATGCCTAATGAAACAGCCTTGTACATCGCAATCGGGATCATTGGAGCCACGGTGATGCCGCACAATTTATATCTGCATTCTTCTTTAGTGCAAACCCGTAAATTTGATAGAACGACTGCCGGAATCAAACAAGCTTTAAAATACAATTTCATCGATTCGACCATAGCTTTGAACTTAGCGTTCTTTGTCAACGCCGCCATCTTAATTTTGGCAGCAGCCACATTTTATAAAGTTGGCATGCATGAAGTTGCCGAAATTCAAGATGCCCATAAATTTTTACAACCCTTATTAGGAACCAAGTGGGCCCCTATATTATTTGCCGTAGCCTTAATTGCAGCGGGACAAAGTTCGACAGTAACAGGAACTTTAGCCGGACAAATCATCATGGAAGGGTATTTGAATTTAAGAATTCAGCCTTGGGTACGTAGAATCATTACGAGATTAATTGCCATCGTTCCAGCAGTCATTGTAATCACTATTTTTGGCGAAGGTGTAACAGGAAAGTTATTGATTTTCAGTCAGGTGATTTTGAGTTTACAATTGGGATTTGCCATTATTCCGCTGATACATTTTGTGAGTGATAAATCAAAAATGAAAGGTTTTCACATTGGTAAATGGACACAAATTGCTTCATGGATTGTCGCTTCAATCATTGTAGTTTTAAACGGGAAATTAGTTTTGGACGAAATTAACGGTTGGCTAGAAACTTCTGACAACCCAATAGTGCTTTGGCTTACTGTAGTTCCTTTGGCGTTAAGCTTTTTGGTTTTATTGTTATACATCGTAATTAAACCTTTTATTTCTAAGTCTAAAACAGCTTTTCAAAATCATTCGCCACACAATTTAAAACTTCGCTTTTCTAAATCAGAAGTGTATACTAAAAAGAACATTGCCGTTTCTGTAGATTTTTCAGCTGCTGATGAAGTAGCTTTGAACAGTGCATTTGAACTAGGTGGAGCAGAGGCTAATTATACATTGATTCATATTGTTGAAACTGTGGGTGCCCTTATGTATGGAGAAAACATTGATGATCATGAAACCTTAGTAGATGAGAAGTTACTGGAAGAATACAAAGAAATGTTGTTTGAAAAAGGATTTAAAGTCAGTACCCAACTAGGCTTTGGAAAACCTAATAAAATAATTCCCGAAATTGTTAACCAAGGTAACTTTGATATTTTAGTAATGGGAACGCACGGTCATACCGGTTTCAAAGATTTGATTTTTGGAACTACGGTGGATAAGTTGAGACACAAAATCTCTATTCCGTTATTGATTGTTAGAGATTAAAAAAAATGAGAAGCTATTTCCCGCTATCCGCTATATCTTTATCTTTTTAAAAACCTGGAATAAATTCAGTTTACAATAAGATAAAGGATGTCGCTGCTATCGGGGCTAAAAAAAAGAACATGACACTTTCAGAAGAAAATTATCTTAAAGCTATATACCATCTTACCGTTATTTCAAATGCCGATGTAAGTACAAATGCCATTGCCGAAATGATGGAGACCAAGGCATCATCAGTTACTGATATGCTTAAAAAACTGTCCGAAAAGGATCTGGTTAATTATAAAAAATACCAAGGTGTTTCACTAACCGATGCTGGAAAGCTAGCCGCCAAAATGATTGTTAGGAAACACCGTCTTTGGGAGGTTTTCTTGGTAGAGAAATTGAATTTTTCTTGGGACGAAGTACATGATATTGCAGAACAATTAGAACACATAAAATCCGAGAAATTAGTAAATAAACTAGACGATTTTCTGGGCAATCCCACAGAAGATCCCCATGGTGATCCCATTCCCAATGCTAAAGGAGAAATCTTTAAAATAGACAAACAATTGCTTTCAGAGCTCGTTGAAAAACAACAGGGCATTTGTGTAGGAGTGAAAGACACTTCTTCAGAATTTCTTAAATACTTAGACAAACAGGAGATTGCTCTGGGTTCTAAAATCGAAATAATAGCAAAAGAATCCTTTGACCTGTCGTTAAGAATAAAAGTAGATGGCAAGAACTTGACAATTTCTAATAAGATAGCCAGCAACCTTTTTGTTAAATTGAATTAAGGTTTTCTTTCTACCTTTACTACAACGCTTTAAAATGTACCAATGAAAAAAAATATCTTGTTAATAGTATTGTCTTTTAGTTCTGGCTCTTTTGCACAAAATAAAGAGAATAGTTCTTTCAAGATTACTCAAAAAGAGTGTTTGAAAAATTCGGGTTTTACGCTGGTTCTTAAAAGTGTAATTACTGACTCTAGATGTCCAGAAGGCGTTACTTGTGTCTGGATGGGAGAAGCGCAAATCGTGGTATCTGTTTATAAAGACAAAAAATTAATAGAAGATAAAACGATAGTACTCTCTGCTAAAAAAGAGCAAGAGAATCAGCAATGGTTTGCAACGTACCTTCCTGCAAAATATAAGAAAGTGCAAACAATTGATTTGGAACCTTATCCTAAAAAAGACAAGCCAATTGCGGCTAAAGACTATTATTTAAAAATAGGGTATCTCAAATAATTTTAGTGGCAACCACAATCGTCGCTTCCACAGTTTTTAGCTGATTTTTTCTTTTTAAAAAAATACTTTTTAATTAGAAAACCAACCGCAACTGCTAGGATTATAAAAGCTATTATTTCTTGTAACATCATTTATTTATTTTAATATTTGGTACGCTAATAGTGCTAAGATATAAGCAAAACCACTCATAAAAATTAACTGTCCCACAGGCCATTTCCAAGAATTAGTTTCCTTCTTAGTTATAGCAAGCGTACTCGCGCACTGTAACGCAAATGCATAAAACAATAATAACGAAATACCAGAGGCAAAGTTGAATATTTTGTCACCGGTTGCTGGATTGATCTCAGCAGCCATTTTGTTTTTAATTGTATCTTCATTGTCAGTACCACCTACACTGTAGATCGTTGCTAAAGTCCCTACAAAAACCTCTCTAGCGGCAAATGAACTAATAATAGCTATTCCTATTTTCCAGTCGTAACCCAAAGGAGAGATTGCAGGCTCGATGGTTTTACCCATGATTCCTATATATGAATTCTCTAGTTTGTAAGAGGCTATCTTATTGTCTAACTCTTGTTGTGGTAACGAAGTATTCTCAATTTTAGATTGTACAATTAGTTCAGCGTTCTTAAATTTTTTCCCAGGACCATAAGAAGCTAAAAACCATAAAATAATAGAGATCGCTAAGATTATTTTTCCAGCACCATAAACAAAGGCTTTGGTTTTTTCCACTACATTAATCGCAACGTTCTTAAACATGGGCAACTTATAATTAGGCATTTCTACCACAAAGAAAGTTTTGCCTTTTATTTTCATTACTTTGTTTAAAACATAAGCAGATAATATAGCCATTCCAAAACCTAATAGGTACAATAACATTAATGTTAATCCTTGTAGGTTAAAGATACCGAGAACATGGGTGTCTGGAATAACCAGTCCAATGATAATAGCATACACAGGCAATCTTGCTGAACATGTTGTAAACGGAGTGACTAATATGGTAATCAAGCGCTCTTTCCAGTTTTCAATGTTTCTAGTTGCCATAATAGCAGGAATCGCACAAGCAGTTCCAGAAATTAATGGTACTACACTTTTACCAGATAAACCAAATTTACGCATGATCTTGTCCATTAAGAAAACCACCCGACTCATATAACCGCTTTCTTCTAGTATCGAAATAAACAAAAATAAGAACGCAATTTGAGGAATGAAAATTAAGATTCCGCCTATTCCAGGAATAATTCCTTGCGAAATTAAATTAGTCAATACTCCTGCTGGTAAGGATTCGCTAGCCCAAGTACTTAAAGAGGCAAAACTACTGTCAATAAAATCCATAGGAATGGTTGACCACTCGAAGATCGACTGAAAAATGATGAACAAAATAGCAAAGAAGATCGCGTAACCCCACACTTTATGTGTTAAAACGCGGTCTAACTTAGATCGGAAATCCTTAGCAATTGATGAGTCTACTTTTAAACCTTCTTTTAAAACATCATTTATAAACTGATAGCGTTTTATAGTTTCTTTTTGTTGCAAACGTTTTAAATCAGAATGTGATTTAGTAAACGAACTGTGAATTTCTTTACGTTCTAAGTTCAGGAAGTTCACATCTTGGGTAATCACTAACCACAGTTTGTATAATAGCTGGTTAGGAAAGGCTTTGCGTAAGCTATCAAAATATTCAGGATCTATGCTTGATGCATTCAAACAAGGTTCACTCGAAATAGTTTTGTAAGTGATGATCATTTTTTTCAATTCATCTATCCCGAAACCTTTTCTTGAACTGATTAATGCGATTTTTGTTTTTAAGTGCTCTTCTAAATACGGAATATCGAGTGTAATCCCTTTGTGTTCCATTCTGTCCGCCATATTAATCACTAATATCGTCGGAATTTCAAGGTCTTTTATTTGGGTAAAAAGTAGTAAATTACGCTTCAGGTTTTCAACGTCAGTTACTACTAGAGCAACGTCAGGATATAGTTTGTCATTTTTGTTCAACAGTAACTCAATAACAACATTTTCATCAATCGAGCTTGCATTTAAGCTATAAGTTCCTGGTAAATCTAGGATGTTAGCTTTGATATTATTAGGTAGTTTACAGAACCCAATTTTTTTTTCAACAGTAATACCAGGATAGTTTCCTACCTGTTGGTTTAAGCCAGTTAATTGATTAAAAACGGATGTTTTACCTGTATTTGGGTTGCCTATTAAAGCGACGTTGATATTTTGGTTAATCATTTTAAAGCTTAATTTTGATTACTTCAACTTCAATCTCTGTAGCGGTTTCTACCCTAATGGCAAGGTGTGAACCATTTATATTTAAATATAAAGGATCGCCAAAAGGGGCTATTTGTAATAACTCAACAGTATTTCCAGGCAAACAGCCCATTTCGAGCAGTTTCAACGGAATAACATCAATATCAAAGTCTTTGATAATGGCTTTTTCGCCTTTTTTTAGTGAATTTATCGTAGTACGCAAGTCTTATTTAGATTGAATTAAGATTGCAAAAATACATATTATAATACAAAAACGACGTATAATTACATTTTTTGTAGCATTACTAAACAAATAGTAATGACAGATATGTACAAGTAATACTTGGCTGTCTACTAAAATTGAAAATTAGATTAATTTCTTATATATAACGGTTATTTGTAATATTGATGATGGATTTTATTTTTGAGAACAACGTCCTAGTTTGCCATGTCATATCAGCGTTGTGGATATGAGCGAGGTACTCGAGCTAGGCCTATTAATTCAATACGACTAGTTCAACAGCCTCGATTCATGGGTTTTTTTGACAAATATAATTGCGTCAAATGCATCTTTTAATTTTTCGCTTTCAACCATTTTAGAAGAATAATTTGAGCCAATACCTCTGCGAAAAGATCTTGACTTTAGAAATTTATTTAATTCGTCATAAAAGCTACTTTTATTAAAAGCTAAAAAGTATATGCTAGGATCTGCACTATTGAATATCTCAGTACTTGTTTTTTTTAAAGGTTCATTAATAGAATACTTTTTAATTTTATTACTTTCTAGGTCAAAAGCATTAAAGCTACCGGATCCAAAGTCAAAACCAACGCTGTAATATTTTTCAGAATATTTGTTTTTTAAGTGATATCCTAGTGGGTCAAATAAAGTGTATTGATTGCTAATATGGTTATTATGAGCGCTAATAAATATATTGCCATTTGTATTTTCTACTAGCCAATTTATATTTTCAAACATAAGTTTATCTCTAAGATTTTGGGTGTAATCCATCCTCATAGAAATATACTGTAAAATAGAATTGTTAAGTTGCCATAAATATGGATCTTTTAAATTTTTTAATTCTAATTCTAATGATTTTAATACTAAATAGTGTTCTTCAAAATCTTTTTTTCTCAGATTTTTTAAGTTCTTGTTTAAATGGTAATAGCTTAAAATAGTAAGATATTTTTCATTATCTGGAAAAGAATTTTTCTGAAGGTAATTGTAAAGTATGTTTGAAGCATTTTGACAATTCGTAACATCTATTCCTACAAAACTTAACTTATTTGCTTCAGTTTGCTTAGAATTATATAGTTTCATCCATTCAATTAGAGATAATATTTCGTTCGTCTTCCATACCCAATATCCAATGTTATTAAGAGCATCTCTCGGGTTTCCCTCACCATTTTGTATATAAGAATTTATTGCCAAACAATTCCCGTAAAAAGCTTCTAATGCAAATATCTTTACATTACAATTTAAAACGAGGTACTTAAAAAACTTAACTTTCAAATCTTGAAATTCTTTAGTGCCATGCGTAGCCTCTCCAAAACCAAATATTTTGACATTTTCAAATACATTTTGAAATTTGGATGATTGGTTTAGAGAATAATCTGGATTTGAATTATCAATGTCTATCAAACTTGAATTAATAGATGATAGCAATTCTTTTTTTTGGGACTGTACTAATTGAAAAGTAAAACACAAAATAAGTGTTAAAATAATATTTAATTGTCGCATTTTTGATGAGTTGTCTTAATAGATATTTATAATTGAAATTCATCGCATCCTAGCGGATATATTTCCGTAAATATAGTTCGAATATGCTATCTGGGCCCGCAAAGTATTTCAGAAATCTAAAAAAAAATCTAACATTCTATCCGATAAAATAAAACAACTGCTGGCTTTACGCAATAAAAATATGAGACTATTAATATAATACAAATCTGCTCTATTGAGTTAGTTTTGGAGCAAATTAAATTTAGAATTATTCTTGACTTAAAAAATTAATGTCCTCTATTAATTTCTGGATATCTTCTTTTTTAGTGCCGTCATAAAATCCTCTAACTCTTCTTTTGGCATCTACTAAAACAAAGTTTTCAGTATGCACCATATCATATAATTCTTCGGGTTTTCCTAGTTTAACTGCTAGATAAGATTTTCTGGCCATCGTATAAATTTCTTTCTTATCGCCGGTAACTAGATTCCATTTTTTATCATCTACACCGTACTTTTTGGCGTAAGCCTTCAAAACAGGAACACTATCCGTTTCAGGAAAAACGGTATGAGAAAGCAGCATCACTTTTGGATTGTTGCTAATGGCTTTTTGAACATCAAATAAATTAGCAGTCATTTTAGGACAAATAGAACCACAAGTGGTGAAGAAAAAATCGGCCACATATATTTTACCCTCATAATTTTTTTGAGTAATGGTTTTGCCATTTTGATTGGTAAAAGAGAAATCAGCTATGGTATGGTATTTACTAATGTATTGTACTGTACTGTCAACCAATTCAGGGTTCACATCTGATGGATTGTATATTGGTAAAGTTTTGCTGGGTTTAAGAGCAACATAAAATAGGTATAATGTGATAATGGAGAATACTAGGAAAATACCAATGAATATTCGGTATTTCATAAATATAGATTTCATATACAATTAATTTGTTTTTTAAAGACCAAAATATGTTTGACTTAAAGTTAATAGCTGTTCACTATTATAATTTTATCGATTTGGTCTTCTTTTATTTTTTTACAAAAATACAAAAAAACAACGCTCTTTTGTGCTGATAATCAAAACTGTAATTTCGATAAAAATTTAACAGTTATTAAAACTTTTATCAATAGCTTTGTGATAATAACTAAACCTTAGAAAAAAATGAAAATAAAGTTGAATAAACAACTGCTTTTTGTGATTCCTGCAATTATAGGATTTACAGAAGCGCAAGCTCAAAAAAAACCTACTGTTAAAGAACCTGGAATCAACATTTCTTACTTTGATAATAAAGTAAAACCAGCTGATGACTTTTTTAGATTTGTCAATGGTACTTGGTTAGACAAAACGGAAATTCCGAATGACAGAACCTCATGGGGAAGTTTTAATGAACTTCTTAAAAAAACAGATAAGGATGCGCTAACGATTTTAAAAGAGGCATCTAAGAATCCGAAATACAAATCGAATACTGATCAAGGCAAAGCCATAAATCTTTACAACAGTATTTTAGATACAGTTACCAGAGACAAACAAGATATTATTCCGTTGTTGCCGTATTTAGCTAAAATTGATAAGGTTAGAAATACTACTGACTTACAACAACTTTTAGTAGAAATGGAGCCTATTGGTGGGATTGGTTTTTTTGGTGTTGGTGTTGGAGCCGATGATAAAAACAGTGCTAAAAACTCATTAAGTGTTGGTGTCGGTAGATTAGGTTTACCAGACAAAGATTATTATTCTTCTGAAGAAAAAGATACTAAGGAAAAGCGTCAAAAATACGAGCAGCATATTGCGAGAATGCTTCAATTTATTGGAGAATCTCCAGAGCAATCTAAAGAAAGTGCCAGTAAAATCTTAGCGTTAGAAATTGAAATGTCTCAACCTCGTCTAGATAGAGTAGAGCGCAGAGATGGAAGATTACAGTATAACCCGATGACTGTTGCTGAGTTACAAAAAATGACTCCTGCTATTAATTGGAATAACTATTTTAATGCGCTTGGATTTACAAAATTAGATACTGTTATTGTTTCGCAACCAAAATACATGAAGGCATTGCAAAACATTCTTGCTGAGAACAATGTGTCTGCTTGGAAAGAATACATGAAATGGAACTTAATTAACGGTTCTACTTCAGTATTGTCAACAAAAATTGAGGATGCTAATTTTGATTTCTACGGAAAAACAATGACTGGTGCGA
>Ga0070748_1001300_pt1 | contig 11637 bp, 5 predicted proteins | sample VirMetDEL_Nov_12_FD_77015 | JGI IMG/M metagenome (GOLD analysis project Ga0070748, IMG submission 77015) | Aqueous microbial communities from the Delaware River and Bay under freshwater to marine salinity gradient to study organic matter... | ecosystem: Environmental > Aquatic > Marine > Coastal ...
GCTTCGCTATCCGTGAAGGTGGTCGTACAGTTGGTGCTGGTGTTGTATCTAAAATCATCGATTAATTTCGAGATTTAAATAACACTATTAAAAAAGACGCTTCGGCGTCTTTTTTGTTTTTAGAGGGGGAACTAAGACAATTACTAATTGTGGTACTGGTCCAAGTGTTGAGTTGGCCTCAGAAAATCGTATCGTTCGTAGTTAGGTATAGCGACAAAGAATAAATTCATTATTGAAAAATAAACAATATCTTTTCTAAAAATCTTTCAAGTACTCTTTTATCCTTCGTGATTATTTTCGCAGTTCCAATAAGATTAGGTGTATATTCGATCGTATGACCATATGTCGTTACTAGGGTTTCGGGCAGTGAAATATCAACAATATATCCTTCATTGCTAGGCACGGATGACATGGACTTTACACGGCCTATTAGTTGACCGAACTCTATTGCAGGAAAACTCGTCAAGCTAATATTTGCTATTTGATTAGGCATTATTTTTCCGGCCCCAAAGTGGGCGATTTTCACTTTTCCAATAACAGATTCTTCTTTGCTTGTAATGCTTAATAATGGTCTGGACTTTTCAATATATTGGTTTTTACTCCAATAGTTTAATAAAGAAACACGCCCAGTAACCGGCGCGAACAATAAAAACGTATGTTGCCAATCTTTAATTTTACTTTTTAGGCTAAAAAAACTACTGTTTAGGTTGGTGAATGCTTTTTGTTTTTCTTCGTCACGTAATAGGTGAAATGTTGCTAGCTCTTGGCTTAGTTGCTTAATCTTTAATTGATAAAGTGATAGTTCAATATCAATATCATTAAGACCAAGTAATTGATCTAAATATTTGTTTTTTACGGCGCTTATTTCTGTATTAGATAAAGCTCCTTTTTCAACCAGTGCCTTATTCGATATAAAACGTTGTTTTTCAATTAGCAACTTTTCTTGCCAGGTTACTTTTTTTTGTTTTAGCTGTTTGATTAATGTACTGTACTTGTGCTCTAGCTCTCTTGTCTGGCGAGTTTTTATTGCTAATTGTTGAGAATTTAAGAGTAAATCATAAGCTTTTATATCTAGTACCAATTTGTTCAACGCAGGCTGAAGGTCACCCAACTCCTCTAATGCTAGTTGCGATAATAATTTATTATCGAACTGGGTTATCGAGAGCTTATTTTCTAATGTTTGTAATGTCGTTTGTAATGCGGTGAGCTGTGAATAATTTACAGGGCTCTCTAATAAAGCTAATGGTTGACCTACAGCTACAAGTTCATTCTCTTGAATAAAAAGCTCTATTATTCTGCCATTAGCCTTAGATACTACTTTGACTGGGGGATTAACAGCGGTGATAGTAATCGGCGCGACAATGGCGTCGGGATATTTAATGAACCAGCTTACCGCAATTAAAAAAATAAAAACAATAAACAGCAAACTAATACCGCTGCGAATTAACCATGACGGCTCTCTGCCAATAATTGCTTCAATAGGCTGTGAATCTCTTAATAAAGTCTCTGGCATGTTAACTCCCTAACTCAAGCTGGTTTTTAACGAGCTCATAATAATGCCCTTTCTGCTGAGTTAACTGCTGATGATTACCTTGTTCTACAATATGCCCCTGATCAAGCACGATTATTTGGTCTGCATTTTTTACAGTACTAAGGCGATGTGCGATGATAACGACGGTTTTTCCCTCGAAAAAATGTTGAAGGTTACCTTGGATTTTTTTCTCATTATTGGCATCTAAGGCTGAAGTTGCTTCATCAAAGAATAAGTAGTTTGGGTTTTTATAGACAGCACGGGCGATTAAAATTCGTTGGGTTTGCCCGCCACTGAGTCCAATACCTTCCATGCCTATTTTAGTTTGGTAACCTTGTGGAAGCTTCTCGATTTCATTGTGAATATTAGCCGTTTTTGCAGCATGTATTACACGCACTAGATCTGCTTGTTCATTGCCCATAGCAATGTTTTTTATTATGCTGTCGTTAAATATAAAGCCATCTTGCATAACCACACCGCAATGACTACGCCAAGCATCAGGACACAGAAATTTTATATCTTGATTAATGACAGAAATATGACCATGTGATAATGGGTAAAACTTCAATAGCAGTTTCATTAATGTCGTTTTACCACTACCGCTAGTGCCAACGATAGCGGTGGTTTTCTTGTAGGGAATGGTTAAGTTAATGTCTTCGAGAATAGGCACCGCATCATGGACCGAGTACTTGAAACTCGCATTTTTTAGTGTGATATCGCCTAAGGGGATATGTGTTAAAAGTGGTACACCCAATTCGTCCTTCTCGTCTTTCATATCTTGAATTTCACCTAGGCGTTCCATGCTGATTTTAGCGTCTTGGGCCTGTCGTATAAATTCCAGTAATTGCTCTATGGGCGCATTCATTTGCCCAAGTATATAGGTAATGGCCATCATCATACCCAAGGTGAGCTGCCCAGAAATGACTTGTTGTGCAGCGATAAAGGTAATAATGATATTTTTTCCTTCATTAAGGAATAATATACCCGCTTGCTGATATTGCTCTACAGCCAAAGCATTGAGCCTGACTCGAAATAACTTTGCTTGAATTTTTTCCCACGCCCAGCGTTGACTAGACTCGGATTGATTTAGTTTAATTTCTGGCATGCCATGCACTAATTGTACTATGGCATTTTGATTGGCGGTCATTTGTGTAAATTGTTGATAATCTAATACTTTACGTTTATTAAGAAACAGCAACACCCACGCAACTGATGCAATACTACCGAAGAAGAAAATAGTGAAAATGACTCCACTATAGATAGCCATTATGATGCTAAAAATAATGAGATTTAGTAGCGCGAAAACGATACTTATTGAATGTGAGGTGAGAAATTCTTCAATTTTTTTATGATCTGACACACGTTGGAGCACATCGCCTAAATTACTGTTGCTAAAGTACGATAAGGGTAATCGCATTAGCTTCATCAAAAACTCAGACAATATAGCAATATTTATTCTTGTACCCATATGCACGAGTATCCAACCACGAATAAATTCACTGGCAGTACGGCCAAAAAACAACATGAGTTGTGCAATTAATATTGCGTAAACAAAGTTTAGATCGCGATTTCCAATACCATGATCTACTAATGCTTGAGTTAAAAAAGGGAAGACTAAGTTCAGCAATGAACCGAGCAAAGCGCCTAAGCTCAATTGACCGAGAAAGCGTTTAAAGTGAAATAAATGGCTTAATAAACGGCCGATACCATTTTTGGTTTGGTTAGTGTCATTAGCCTCATTGTTGGCTTGATAAAACTTCTCGGTTGGTTCAAGGAATAATGCCACACCATGGGGATTGTTTTGACACCAAAACTCTTTGAATTGTGCTATGGTCAGTGTTAGCTTGCCTATTCCAGGGTCAGCAATATAAAATTTATTGTTTTTTATTTTATAAACAACAATAAAATGATCGCCTTTCCAATGCACTAAACAAGGTAAGCTAGCTTGTTTAATTAGTAAATCGACGGTTAGTTTTGCAGGTAAGGTTTTAAAACCTAAGCTTTCAGCGGCACGATTAATGCCTAACAAAGTGACACCTTGCTGACCTTTATCGCATAAACTTCTTAGAGTGTTGAGGCTGATTTTTCGCCCAAAAAACCGAGAAATCATTTTAAGACAAGTTGGACCACAATCCATGATATCAAGTTGGCGGATCAGCGGAAATATTTTTGACATATAGATTTACAGTTACCTTTTGCAGTAGCCCTAGCTACAAAACTGCAACTAGGGCAAATTTACTAAATTAGAATTCTAATTTAGTGTTTTTGAGTCAAACATCCCCACACTGGTGCAGAAGTGCCACCCCCACCATTATTGCCATCAGTGTCGTTACCACCAGTAATTTGCTTTAGTTCGTCATCTTTAATTTCAACTAATTGCTCAGCATCGTTCAATTCAATGTTAGATAACTCAAAGTTATTTTCATTTTTCATTATTATTTTTCCTTAATATGATTGGTCGGTTAATGGTATTTTGACGATGACCAATCTAAATCGTCAAAAGGGTTTTACTCATCAAAAAAATCTAACAGCAATACGTTAGGAATTTTCTCAGGGTAAGCAAAACGTAGTAACTGATAACCTAAGCCTGCCCAACCGGTCATAAAGCCGAGGTTTAATAGGTTGTTGTGTTTTGGGTGATTTATGCCTTTATTAGTGATTACTTCCATACGCTGAGCTATCAGTGAATGTAAATCATGACTGCTCAGGTTTGTGACGTGACTATGCTCGCAGGCAGACAAATAAAGTTCATAATTGCCAAAATTACCATGGCAAAGGCAGTCATCTTTAATACTACTGTTCTTGAGCAAATTCAAACCATGTTGAATATCTTGCTTTATAAAAGTTGGCGTATCAGGGCCTAATATTTTTTGCATTTTTAATCGACTGAGGCTAATGCCTATGGCTCCATGGCACCAAGCGGTCATTGCTTCTTTATGCTGTTGTAACTTAGTGTCAAAACGCATATCGGGCCAATTATTAAGCTCGTGAGAAAATTCGTTACTTTCTGTTTCGAGTACTAATAATGCTGATGATTGGAATACTTCAATTTTAGTAATATTTGCCAGCTTAATCAGGGCATAGCCAATACCGGTCGTACCATGGGCAAAACCAGAAAGAGTATGCTGGTGTTTTACTAGTTTATTGCCCAATTTGGTTGCTAAGGTAAGTGCACGTTCATTTTTTGACTGCTGATAAAAGCAAAGCAACGCTAGAATAGCACCGGCACTGCCTGAAATTACATCATGTTCGTTGCCTGCCCGTTCACCAATAGCAGTCATTATATTTTCGGCATATTGCGCTAACCAAATTTGTTCTGGCCATAAATGGATGAAGTGACTAATAGCATAAAGAGTGCCGCCGAGGCCGGAAAACCCGATGCAATTTTCTTTATTGTTTAGCTGTTGCTGTAATATATCTTTCGTTTGACTGATGAGTGATACCGAGTTAATCGCGTCAGGAAATACATGATGTAAATGGGCTAAGAAAAATTGAACACCCAATGTACCATCGTAAAAGGAGCGATTAGTTGGATCTAGGCAAGTTTTGCCCGTGCCATCACTTTTATATACTGGCCATATTGCGCTATCAAGATGAGATATTTGTTGTCGGTTAATATATACCGCAATGTTTTTGGCGTAGTTAGCGAGTAAGTTATTGCTGTTTTTTTCATCATGACTATTGAACGTGACCGTTGATTTTTGTGGTTTCGTCAAATCGAATGACAAACGAATTAACTTGATTTGTCCATGCAGATCATTCTCACACATCCCTTTAATTTTCTGATAACAAAGCTCAATACCAGCGTGAGAGAAGTAACCCGGAGCAATTAGTTTGTCATTTAAATAAAGGCTCTTTGTTGAGATGTTATGGGTAAAACGAGGTATTTCACCTGCGACAAGTGCTGATTTTTCAGCTGCGATTAAGGGCTTTAGAAAACTTCTATCTTTGGTGTCAATAGAAAGTTTTTCAAATAGTTTAGCCTGATTTTCTAATGATGATTGATTGGAAATATGCTGTGAAGCACTGATGAGACGCCCATAAATATGAGTTGATCGAGAAACATAACGCGCAGTACATGAGGTGAAAATATTTAATGGACTATCGTCGCTAAGTAGCAATGTTTTGTTAGCCAGAATACGCTGGTAACCTTGACTAAAACCATCGACGAATTGTTGGATATACCTATTTACAGCAACAGTTTTACCTTGATATAACGGTCGTGAGCTGCTTTCCTGGATTTCATCGCTATGCATTGGCGATATAGCTGCTATTTCTTGATTTTCAATTAGATATTGCGGAATAAAGTGTGCTTTTAATACGGTATGATTACCTAATTCTAAGGCTATATTTTTCTCTCTACTTTGTTGTACGGAGTCATCTCGGTGATGAAAAAGCGTTTCTAAGTCAACTACCACAGGGTGTGCGCCAAAAGCGATGACATTTTCGTGATGAATATCTTCTGCTTCAAGTGTGTATAGCAGGCTAAGCAGTAAACCAGATCGTACATAATACTCGGCTAATTGTGCTTCGCTTTCACAGCTTTCATGAGCAATAAATTCCATCCAGCCATAATCTTTCTTCGCCAGATATTTAACCTTATAAAGTTCGTTAAACCCTAAGGCGTTTGCGAAAGTATAAAAAGCTTGCTCTATCTTTATACAACGAGGTTTATAGCAAAGTTTTCGGCCACAAGATAATTCTAGGATGAGGCTTTGTTCGCCACCTTGATGCTCATCGCCTTTGTGCTGACCGAAACTTTTTATATGGCCAATAGTCGAGCTAGAAAAAAGCACCTTAGCAACGTCGTCTTTATCAGTTTGCCAACGCTGTAAGATTTTTGTGGTGTTATTTTGCCAGTTTAGATTAAAACTATTTACTTTATTATCAAGTAAAGGTAAAGAATTTGAAATTATTCCCCTAATCTCTTGAGGTTCTTTTTCTTTATTTTTCGGGTCATTCAACAGATGTGCTAAAGCATATTTACCGTGTGCAAAAGTTCGTTGCAGTAGTAAAGGCACAAAAGCATTGATTTCAGCATCTTTATATACATAATTATCGACGCTTTTTGAAGCGTCCACGATATCGCGAGCAGTATTTAAGCTGATTAGAAAATCATGCTTAAATACTTTTAATACGCCTAAATCGTTATCGCTGGGAAGTCCCATATTTATATCCATAAAGCTATCAATCCTAATTGCATAAAATCAAAAAATTTAATCTTAAAAATTTATCGATTTTTCCTTGCTGTAAAATTCTCAGTTACTTAATCACAAGTTGCTAAAATATTGTTTTGAATTTGAGACAGATTTTTTAAATAATGAGACTGGTGAATTAAAATCAAATAAAAACAAAGTGTTATAGTTTGTTTTTATTCTGATTAATATGAAAAATGTAATTTTTTGGAAATAGTATTTGAGGGCTGTTAGTTGATATTGTTATTGTATATAATTTGTATCTTTATGGTTAATAGGTTGTGTCGTTATTGTAAATGCCTGACAATATCCGAAATTTATTCTTCTACATTAGAATCTCTCCTTATAATGCTTAAATCTATTGTCCGTCTCACATTAGGTGTTTTACTAAATTTTATTTCGATATTTAATAACCAACCATTTGCCAGTACCTATAATTTCCAATCATTCAATTTCGATAATGCTTACATATCGAATAAAGTGAACAGTATTATTCAGGATGAATCTGGTTATATTTGGTTAGCAACAGATTTGGGATTAAATCGCTTTGATGGCAGCAAACTAAAAGTATATAAAAATATTAAAGGTGACGGCACCTCTTTATCTGATAATTTTATTACCGATTTGAAAATTGGTTCTAGTAATGATCTTTGGATTGCAACTGATAATGGTCTAAATCGTTTAGATCTAGCAAATGAGAAGATAATTCGTTATGTGCATGATAAAAATAACAAAAATTCGTTAATTCATAATCAAGTAAAGTCAATAGATATTGATAGTGACAATAATATATGGATAGCAACTAAAGGTGGACTGGCAAAGTTAAATACAGCAACAAATCAGTTCACAAATTATGTTGTTACACAAGGGATGAAAAATACGGTAGTTTCTAACCGCCTAAGCCCAATTAAAGTTGACCATAATAATAATGTCTGGATTGGTTACGAAAAAGAGGGGCTTAGCTATTTAGATACAACAACTGGTATGTTTCATCATTATGCAGAGGAACTGCTTCATGATGAAGTCAGCAATTTAGCATTAGATGCAGATAATAATTTATGGTTAGGATATGGACTTCCTGGGTTATCAAAGTTTGATCATAATACTGCCCAATTTAGCCATATGCCAATGAAAGAGTTTTTAAATCGTACGGAACAGATATCGGCTATCCACACCCTCAAAAATGGGGATATTTGGTTTGGTACATTTAAAGATGGCATATTTATCAAAAGAGCTGGTAAAGTTGATGATTATGTTGCTGTAAATAGTTCAAATCTAAATGTAGATGGAATAGCACCAACCCAGATAACAGAAATATACCAAGATAGAAGTGATAATATTTGGCTCACAACGACAACTAAAGGTATTTATTTTATAAGTAATAATAACCTTATCTCAAATACATTATCCAAATATAGCAGTGAATGGAATCAACTTGTAGACAATACAATATGGAGTGTCACAGAGGATTCGAAACAAAGAATATGGGTAGGTTCGGATAGTAAGGGAGTGCAGCTATTTTCAGCAAAAAATAAATCGACTTTGGTATTTGAACATGATGCGAATAACAATAATTCGTTAAGTGATAATCGAGTTTTGGATATTATTGAAACGAGATCAGGCCACATATGGCTAGCAACAAGTAGAGGGGTCAATTTATTTGATGAAGAAAAATTACAATTTAAGCGATTCTTTTATAACGATGATGACCCACTTTCATCATCTGTGTTTTCTCATTTAACGGAGGACAATGAAGGTAATATATGGGCCGCGACATTTTCCGCAGGTGTGGTCAGGATTAGCAAAGATTTTGAGTTGGATTTTTTTCAACAGAGTGAAAAAGAAGGTGCTATTTCGGGTAACGCTGTTACGTCAATGGTTGTGGATCGTAATGGTACACTTTGGGTGGGAACACGTAGTGGCCTCAATAGTTTCAATAATGAGACTCAGCGTTTTACACATCATGATCTTCCGATTAATAGCATTTGGTCGCTAGCATGGGATCAGCACAATGAGCAACTGTTAGTGGGCACTTCGGATGGCCTGATAATATTTAATCCAAATGATAAAAAACTTGATTTGATCGACGTTGATAAAGGGCTTGTCGGCTCTATGGTGTATTGCATATTGCAATCAAATCAAAAAATTATCCTATCAACAGATCAGGGGATTTCAACAATAGACTCAACTCAAAATGTAAATAATTATTCATATCTTCATGGGTTACAGCAAGGTTATAACTTAAACTCATGTGAAAAACTAGACGATGAAACACTGTACTTTGGTAGTGATAAGGGACTTTCATATTTCACAGAAAAAGCGTTAGAAAAAAAAGCACCGGAGCCTAAAGGCTTAATTAGTAACTTTAAAGTTTATGATGAAGGGAAAGGCCGATATATTAGTCAGGTAATGGCAGATGACGAATTACAGCTACCTTATTCAAAAAATAACTTGAAAATTTACTTTGTCGGAATTTTATTCGAACAAACAACATCGTTATCATTCGAATATAGACTTATTGGGCTAAATGATAATTGGAGTCGCCAAGATTCAAACGAAGCTAATGTATTTTCGATAAGTAATGCCGAAGCTATTGCAACGTATACTAATTTATCTCCGGGCGAGTATAAATTTCAAGTTAAGTTCCAGTCTGAAGAAGGAAATTGGTCCAATGTATCAAACTTGAAATTTAAAATTTTTGCACCGTGGTGGCAAACAAAAACTGCCTATGTTAGCTATTGCGTACTAATGCTTCTTGCGATATTTTTGATCATAAAATGGCAGACTAAAAGAATAAATAATGAGCGTATAATTTTAGAAAAAAAAGTTAAAGTGCGAACATTAGAGTTGGAAAGTATGGCGATAAAGGCTGAGCAGCTCGCATTGGAAAAAGCAAGGCTGTTCGCTAATGTTTCGCATGAATTCAAAACGCCTTTAACGCTAATATTAAGCCCACTTGAACAGTTAATTACTAAGTTAGAATATGAAAGTATAAAACCTACGCTAACTTTAATTCAAAATAATGCTAACAGATTGCTGCATTTGGTAGAGCGGTTGCTGTCATTCTCTAAGATTGGAGAAGTTGATAGGACAGTGAGTATATGGATTGACATTAGCAAGGAAATGAAAAAAATTATTGATTCATTTCAGCCTATTATACTTAATAAAAAGATAAAAGTAGAGTTCACGTCACTTGTCGACGCTAAGTTGAAATTAATTGATGACTCTTTTGATACTATATTTATAAACTTGCTTTCAAATGCTCTTAAGTTTACTGAAATAAATGGTTTAATATCTGTGAAAATTTATCAACTAGATAATTATCTATATATTTCAGTAATCGATACCGGAGTTGGTATCAGTTCGAACGATATAGGGAAGATGTTTGACTATTTTTCTCGCGGGCAACTCGCTATTGATAATAATATTCCAGGAACGGGCATTGGTTTAGCATTGGTTCAACAGTTAATTAAAGCAAATGATGCGGAATTGATTGTTAAAAGTGAACTTGGTTTAGGTAGTGAATTTACCGTTAAATTTGCAATTAATCAGGGAGATAACTCGGAAAAGTGTGCAATAACTAAAACAGACAACATTAACGTTGAGCATGAAATTATTGATATTTTAGACTGCTATACTGCGTTTTCGAGCGAAACAGATCAGCGCTTAAGTTTGTCGCGATCTATATTGATTATCGATGATAATACTGAAATGAGTGGCTTTGTCAAAAGCCTCTTTGAAAATGAATTTATCTGCTATACCGCCAAAAACGGAGAGCTTGGAGTCGATATAGCGCAACAAGAATTACCAGATATTATTATCTGTGATGTCATGATGCCTGGAATATCAGGATTTGATGTTATAAAACAAATAAGAGATGGGGAGCTAACCTGCCATATCCCTATTGTGATGTTAACAGCTAAAGGAGACTTTGAAAGTAAACAAAAAGGCTGGCAGTTACAAGCAGATGAATATCTTTCGAAACCATTTCAAACTGAAGACTTAATCAATAGGATAGATAACTTACTTTCAATAAGACGTACCCTTAAAAAACGTTTTAGTGTAAGTATCGGAGGAGAGATTACTACGAACGATACATTTGGGCTCACTGAAAAGGATCTTATTTTTATTTCAAAGTTTGAAAACGTTATCCGTGAAAACTTTCGTTCCCCAGAGTTTAATCGCGATTTAGCAGCGAAAGAATTAGCCATGAGTGAGAGACAACTCAATCGAAAGCTATCTGCCTTAGTTGGTCATAATTTTTCAGAGTACTTAAGAAAGTTCAGGTTAACGTATTCATTATCACTAAAAAGTAAAGGCATGCAAGTTGCACAGGTTGCGGAGGAGGTCGGATTCTCTTCATTGAGTTACTTTAGCACTTGTTTTAAAGCTGAGTTCGGAAAAGCATATTCTAAATACTCAAAAACTTAGTGTGGCGCTCTGCAAATTTGTAAAACGCATGACAATTTTGGAATTACCTCTCTAAGGTAAATATTTAGTACGTTAGGCTGTTATTGAAATTATAATCCGTATGTCATTTTGATTCAGCGCTTTAATATGAGCATCCTTAATTACTGCTAGCCTGGATGATTAAATATAAATTTCTGATTTCATTTGGTTATTGTACATATTTGGTAATAATTATCGCTGTAATCAGTAATATTGTGAGTTTATATTGATTTGGGTCACGTCAAATATAATAAATGTGATGTTGTTGATGATGAAGAGTTATTAGAATTAGTAGAAATGGAAATCCGTGAGCTACTTTCTGAATATGACTTCCCAGGCGATGATTTACCGGTAATTCAAGGTTCAGCTCTTATGGCTCTTCAAGGCGATGAGAAATGGGAAGCGAAAGTACTTGAGCTTGCAGAGCAATTAGATACTTACATTCCAGAGCCAGAGCGTGCA
>Ga0070748_1001305_pt1 | contig 11614 bp, 6 predicted proteins | sample VirMetDEL_Nov_12_FD_77015 | JGI IMG/M metagenome (GOLD analysis project Ga0070748, IMG submission 77015) | Aqueous microbial communities from the Delaware River and Bay under freshwater to marine salinity gradient to study organic matter... | ecosystem: Environmental > Aquatic > Marine > Coastal ...
AATTTTTCACTTGAAGAATTGCTTAACATGCCCGTATCCATTGCCTCTCGCAATGAAACGCCTTTGGCAAAAACCCCCTCTTCAGTCTCATTATTTACCCGTGAAGATATTGAGCGCTTATGTCTACGTACCCTAGGTGATTTGCTCACCAAGGTGCCAGGGTTTTACAGCATGATGGACAGTGTTGAAGGCAACTTATCCCACATGGTGATGCGTGGTCATGCACAAAATTATGCCAATACCCTACTAGTACTGCTCAATGGTCAACGCATTAACGATGATTACACTGGCGGTCTTAATTATTTAATTCGTTATTTCAGTATTCGTGACGCCAGTAAAATAGAAGTTATCCGTGGTCCAGGTTCTGCTTTATATGGCTCCAACGCCTATTCCGGGGTAATTAATATCATTACTGACGCTAAACCAGAGATTAGCGCCACAATCGGCAGTTTGGGCACCACCGCACTTTATTTGAGTGAGCAAACTAACCTGGCTGATTGGCAGCTAGGCGCCACGTTTAATTGTTATCGGGATGAGGGCTATGATTTTACTGATGTATTTGATCGTAGCGGCCTGCAAACTAGCACCAACGATCCTAGAACGGTAGAGCAATTAAACCTCACAGCAAAAGACGAACATAGCAGAATCAATTTTCAGTATTTACATTCCAAACGCCAAAATCATTACCTATTTAGACGCTTACGCGATGGGGTTGCCGAGCTAGAATTGACCCATTGGACACTCTATGGGTCCCATCAACTGTGGCAAGATGATAAGTGGAAAGTGGATATTTCTGCTGGCTACCAAAATGCGAGTAGGGAGTCATTGTCTGCTTTGGAGGCAGGTGGCGAAGCTCCATTTGAACAAGCAGATTTTTTATTTGGCGTGGACTTTGAGTACCAGTCGGCCAACATCGCGTTGGATGCCACTTATCAGTTTTCTGATGCAGTCAAATTTAACTTAGGCAGCTTTTTCTCCAACAGCGATATCCCCCGCGCCTATTTAAAAAGTAATTACAATTTATATGGCGAAGAAGAGTATTTAGGCCACTTGGTCACCTTTGATGCCGATGTCTCGCAGCGTACCGTGCTAGATAAAACCAGACGTATCCAGAGTGTGTATGCCCAATCCGAATGGCAAATGTCACCCCAAATAACCCTAACCGCTGGGCTGCGTTTGGACAGTTATAACGACATTGACAATGCCTTAACCCCACGCTTGTCGTTAGTGCACTCCCTAGATGAAAACCAAGGTTATAAACTTATTTTTGCCGAAGCTTATCGTGCTCCTTCTCTTGGTGATTTATATGATGAAGAGAGTGGTTTAGTGGTAGGTAATAACTCACTACGTGCTAATGAATTACGCAGTATGGAAGCAGTATATTATTGGCACGGCTCACAAACAGCGGTCACTGCCAGCCTGTTTGCCAATGAACATGAGCACATAGTTGGCAGGTTCAACACCGACAATTTGTCATTTTTAGCCAACATTGGCAGCAATAAAGCAAGAGGATTAGAATTGCAACTTCAATGGCAACCCAATACATATTTGTTATTGAAGAGCGATATTACCCATTTATTTAAAAATGAAACTTGGTTGGTTGAAGGTGCCGGTGCCGGACTGACGCCATCAGAGATCATCACTCCAAAAACTTACTTAAACTACGAAATTCAATATGTGCCTTCAGACTGGTCTATGGGCTTATCTGGTAACTGGCGCTCAGAAGTGGCAAGCCTGAGTAAAAAAGGTCCATTGTTGCTAATCAATGCCCATCTGCGTTATCGCTGGTCTGAGCATGTGCGCTGGGAGCTTAGTATTAAAAATCTCAGTGATGAACGTTATTTCACATCGACTTATTCACCACTTGGTACCACTGACGATGGTCAGAGAGTGCAGGAAATGCCAGCCAGAGGTAGACAAATCAGCTTAGAAGTGAATTACCAACTATAAATCTGTGCTTGGTTGTTAGTCATTAATAGCAAACATCACAGTATGATATGCACTGAGTGATTAATAAGAGGAATACCATGAACAATTTGTGCCACAACCTAGTCTTTTTATTGGCCACGATAAACCATGATAATCGTGCAAAATAGACGGCCCAACACTATGCCTAGTGTGAGCGAGTAATAGACTTTATGAATTTAAAACGCTTAGCCTATAAATGTTGTCTCGCTGTAATACTTGCAAATTTAGGCTTATTCAACGCCAGTGTTAATGCTCAAGAGGATCTTAATCACAAGGCACAATTGACCGCTGCGTTTATATATCAAATAACCAAATTTACCTTGTGGCCAAAAACACTTTTTACTCAGGCTAGTCCTTCGTTTTCCATTTGTGTATTAGGGCAAGTTGACGTCGAACTAAATCAGTATCTGGCCGAGTTAGAAACAAAATCGACCCAAGGCTACAACATTGAGGTGTTACAACTGCAGGATAAACAGCAACTGTTAAATTTATCTGAAAAAAACTGTGCCGTGTTGTATGCCACCGATGAGCAATGGGAAAGCCTAAATAAACAAGAAATCACACAACTAACCCAAACCACCTTGTTAATTGGTACGAGTAAACGCTTTCTGCAACAAGGTGGCATGTTGGCCCTGATCATCATTGATAACAAAATGAAAATATTCATCAATTCAAACAATATAGACAATACGCCGATCAAACTGGAGTCACGACTCAAAGCCTTAACTAAGTCAGTTTGAGAGATCGGTATTAATGAATCCACTTAACAGAATCAAATCCTTTAAAAGCAAACTTTTGCTGTTAATTGCTGCAATTATTTTCATCGTATTATTAGTGGCTACCATCAGTTTAGCGCTGGTATTAAATAGTAATTTTAAGCAAAACTTGGACACTAGCACCCGCTCTAGCTTAGCTATCTTGGCCTACAATTTAGCTCCAGCAGTAACCTTTAATGACAATGAAGGTGCCAAACAACTGTTGTCGTCATTTAAAACCTCTAGCGAGGTAGTTAATGCCAGCGTATATGCACTTAATAGTAATGACGAACTGGAATTGCTTGCCAATTATTCTACCGACTCAAAATACTTTGCAGACCGTGATATAAGAGACTATCAGAGTGGATTATTTAGTGCAGATCATTATCAATTAACTATTCCTATTCAAGTAGATGACGAAATAGTGGGTTACTTGTATCAGTATTCTATTTTCTCTCAATTGAATAAATTTCAGCTGCAAATGTTTGCTATTTTTAGCGCGACTTTGCTTATTTGCCTCTCCCTTGGCGTGTTTATTTTCTTGCACTCACAACGTATTTTACTTGCGCCCTTGTCTCAGCTAGTAGCCGCGACTCAAGTGATCAGCCAACAAAAAGATTATTCAATTCGTGTGGCACAACAAGGAGAAGACGAATTTGCAGCACTGTCTGTTAGTTTTAATAAAATGCTCGATGAAATCGAAGCCCATAATCACAAGCAAACGGCTGTGGAAGAAGAAATTCGTCAACTGAACCTTAACTTAGAAAAAAAAGTAGTTGAGCGCACAACCGAGCTCGAAGGTGCAAACCAATATCTGCAGAATGCGCTAAGTGAACTTGAACTTTCCAATAATCAATTAGTGGAACAAGAAAAAATGGCTTCACTGGGTAGATTAGTGGCTGGTATCGCCCATGAAATTAATACGCCAGTAGGTATTGGTGTAACCGCCATTAGTCACTTGAGTTACCTGATTAATGCTCTAAATGAAAAATTCACAAGCAAAACGGTAACTAATACTTATATGCGTGAGTTTTTGGCTAATGCAGAAAAAGGCACAGAAATAAGCTTGTTCAATTTGGCCAGGGCGGCTGATGTCATTAGTAATTTCAAACTCATTGCCGTTGATCAATCCAGTGATATATTGCGCACCGTAGACTTAAAAACCTATTTAAATGAAATATTATTATCCTTACACCCCAAACTAAAAAATCTCCAGCACACTATTTGCGTAGAGTGTGACGAAGGCTTACAGGCCTATTGCCGGGCGGGAGCCTTAGTACAAATTATCACCAACCTCATAATGAACTCCATTATCCACGGCTTTGAAAATATAGAGCAAGGTAAAATAAGCATTATGGTAAAAGCCAAAGGCAACCGCATTCACCTGTGTTACGCGGACAATGGCTGTGGCATACCTAAAGAGGCTATCAACAAATTATTTGAACCTTTTTATACCACCAAACGTGGCAAGGGCGGCAGCGGCTTAGGAGCACACCTAGTCTACAACTTAGTAACACAGGGCTTAAATGGCACCATAGTGGCGAGCAGTGGAATGGGCATGGGGCTTAAATATGATATTGAATTTCCTATCAATAACTCAGCAAAAACCAGTGAAGAAATGAAATAGCTATACAAGTCGACTAACTACCTTGTTCGTTATTAGGCTTTTGTTGTTTTTGTAAATACATTCTTTGATCTGCCAAAGACCAACATAGAGAGGTACTTTGGGTTTCTAAACTGATGGTAACGCCAAAACTAATACCCGAATTTGGCCACTGGTTTTTTAGTGCGTGATCAACGTATTGTTAACTATCAATAATAAGTGCAGTGGCGTCTTGGGCTAAACCCTTATCTGGTATGCCTTGCAGCCACTAAAACTCATCTCTTCCACTGCAAAAAATCTCTCCTCGCTTTTTTACTTTTTACTTAAACAATCGAAAAAACAAATACTTAACAAGTTAATTACAAAATACATACAGTTTTCTTTGAAATATTGTTAAACTAACAATATGTAACCGGTTACTAAGAATAAAAACCCATAAATTCGAGATAATTCATTGATTACATGACAATAATTGAAACCGGTTACTAACGTTTTAAATTTATGTAACAGCACCAATCAACATTAGGTTTTATTAGGAACCCATCAAAATGATTACATCTATTCGCAACTCTATAAATTTTATTAAACTCCAACACCGTCAATTCACCTTGACGTGTGCCGCGCTGATGCTGACTTCTTTATGTTTATTGTCTTTTCAGGCAAGGAGCACCTTAATCAATGGCGATTTCGAAAGCGGCGATTTAAGTGGCTGGCAGCAAGATAACGGCGTGTCTTTTAATGACGGGTTTTCGGTTGTTAACAATGGCAGGTCTCAAGTTGCACAAATTCAAGCGCTGGCAGAAGATGGCGCCAACGGTTTTACTTTATTTCAAGATGTAAGCGCAACAGCCAATACTGACGGCCAATTCAATCTAAGTTTTGATTGGTTTTTTTCAGGTATGGATACCGGTGAGTTTTTTGTAGTACACCTGTTTAACGGCACTGATTATTTTGCCGCTGATGGTAGTTTTGGTGAGCTATTTTTTTCTGACATTCACGGCAGTGGTTCGGTTAATCTACTGCTCGATTTTGCTCGCCTACCTACATCCCCTATGTGGTCTTTAGAGTTTCAACTTAATACTGGCTTCGATTTTTTTGACGACAGCGCCTTATTACAAATTGATAATGTGCAACTGATGGCCAATGTTGTACCCGAACCGGCTAATTATTTGGTTGTTTTACTGGCGCTTTATGTACTGTGTTATTTCAGCACACAAAAGCACAAAACTAACCGCCAAATAAGCAAACGTAGCACGCATAGAATACCTGTGCGATTTGCTACAGTAGGTTATTAATATGAACATTCAACACACAGTTTTCGCACTAACAATACTCGTAGTTGGTTTATTTTCCCCTAATGTCAATGCTCAATGGCAAGATATTTCAAAGGATTTTGCGGTATCACAAACACGTGTTCAATTTGATCGCATTAACAACAATTTTTTCAGTTATACCAATGTTAAAAACAACACAACTCAGTCCATCACTGGCCCATTTAGAGCCGTGATAGTTAGCACTAACATTCCGCTTATTGGCCATGATGGTTTAACGGATAATGGTCTACCTTTTGTGCTTTTTACCCAGCAAACACTAGCGGCCAACGGAACAATTGGGCATAAAATCAACTTTGAGTATCAACGTACTCGTCTTGAGTATGAGGTGCTCATTCAGCAATGGCATGTCGCTGAGGTGTCACGTTTTGATTTAGTAGTACCTAACGCCACTGCCGAAACCCTGTCTTTGTTTGCCGCCATGCAACAAACCTCCAATGATCAAATTATGTTTGGTCATCAACATGAAACAACTCAGGGTTTGAGCATGGACGATTTTTCCGGCTATGAATCAGACACCTTCAATACGGTTGGCGATTTTGCCGCCGTGGTGGGTTGGGATACTTTATCTATCATTAAACACCGTGATAAAAACGGTAATTTAATTTCCAGTGAACAAGATATTTTTGAACATGTACGTTTGGCCTATCAACGTGGCAGTATTATCACTATCAGCGGTCACTTTGATAACAAATCTTACCCCCGTGATGGAGGACAAAATGGCACTTCTTGGGATAATCGTGTATCTGTAAAACACGTCTTGCCCGGTGGTAAAGATCATGCAGCCTACAAAGGTGATTTAGACCAATTAGCTGATTGGTTAAATGCCATGACAGTGTCGGCTGACGACTCTACGCTTATTCCGATTGTATTGCGTTTATTACATGAAAATACCGGTAGCTGGTTTTGGTGGGGCAAACAACAATGCACACCAAAAGAATATAAAAGTCTATTCCGTTTTACCGTAGAATATTTGCGCGATGTTAAGCAGATTCGTAATGTTTTGATCGAATATTCGCCCAATGAAGACGCGGGCGTCGATGAACAAACATATTTAGAACGTTACCCTGGTGACGACTATGTGGACGTATTGGGTTTTGATACCTATGGCGCACCCAACGACAATATTTGGCTTAATAAGGTCGTGCAGGCCGCGGCAACTGTGTCAAAAATGGCCAGGACGCGAGGCAAAATTGCAGCAATTGCAGAAATAGGGCTGTCGTCGCAATACATTAGCAACGAAGAACTAGACACCGATTGGTACAGCACCCTGTTAAATGCACTAAAGGCGGATCAGGACGCGATGAATGTCAGTTATATGCTGGTATGGCGTAACGGTTCATACAATCATTTCTGGGTGCCTTATGTCGGGCCTTATAATCATGGTGAGTCAAGCTCAATGGCAACCAAAATTGCTGAGTCTGTGCTTGATTTTCAAGCCTACTATGCCGATCCCGCGACTCTTTTTAATGACGATTTGGGTAATATTTACCACTTAGAAAATATCGCCGCCGCCATTGAAAGTCCCTATGCCTATATAATCTCGCCCACTCGTTATACCGCATTGGCGCAAAATGGTTTTATCTATGTTGGCGTAGGTTTTGAGCAACCACAAAGTGTCATTTTTACGGTAGGCGAACAAAATATTGCGCTAACCCACGCTGTAACTTCAGGTTATTATCAGGGGCAGCTCGATACCAGTAGCTTTATTGAAGATACCCTTATCAGCGGACAAATGACGGTGACCTTTGCAAACGGCAGGGTATGGCAGCAATCGGTGGATTTCTTATATGATCAAAACCAGCCCCTTGCTGACATTCGCTTGGTTGATGATTTTGAGGGTTATTTCGGTCTCAACGAATTGCTGTTAAACACCTATAACTTTACCTCTGGTGATTCTGCTTCAGCGTATCTCAGCGCCGAGCATAAAAGCGGCGGCAACTACGGCTTAAAATTTCAATATGATCTCGCAGAAAAGGGCTGGACTGGGATCACACATAATATTCAACTCCCTGATTCTGTGGTGGATTGGAGCGAATTTAACACCCTTAATATGTGGTTAAAACCTGACAATTTATCGCAGCGTTTAGTTATCCAAATCAAAACTGCAAACGGTTATTGGGAAGCCTATAAAGTATTGGGGGCTGATGCGTTCATCACCACAGCGCAAATCAATCCAGTGCACGGCGACAATAGCCAGATAGAACAAGTCATTGCGCCTACTTGGTTAGAAATTCCGTTTTCAAGCTTTATTCGTCCGGCGTGGGATAACAGTGCTGGCAGTATTGATGTGACAGAAATTAAAGAAGTAAATTTTTATATCAATGCCTTAGCACCCGATACAAGCCCAGAGACCTCTGTCAATATTGATAATAGCGCGATTTATTTCGACGATATTCAAGCAAGTTATATTCAAGGTAATGGTGATTTTTCAAATAGAGCTGCACTGGAATTTGATTTTGAATACAGCAACCATGGCTGGCAAGGTCAAATTGACTGGAATGGCAGTACGGCAGTTATCCCCTCCCTCAATTGGTCACAAGATGGTGATCGAGCATTGCAGGGATTGGTGGATTTAACCACCGTCACTGGTGCTTATGTCATGCAGGTGTTTGGTGAATTTGATGTAAGCAAGTTATCAAGCTTAAGTTTATATGTGAATACGATTAACGCGGGTGAGGCGGTAAAAGCCAAATTATTTGTTAAAGATAATAATTGGGCTTGGTCAGATGGAGGTCAAGTTTCGTTATTGCCCAGTGGTAATCGCCTGGATATAGACTTGTCCAAGCTCGATGGTCTTAAATCTGTTGGTGTGCTGTTTCAGGGCTTTGATACTACTAAAACTGCTGCGGAGTTTTTTATTGATACTGTCAGACCTATTGCAAATAACGACAACATACAACATGTTTTGTATGACTTCGAAACTACCCTAAACGGATGGCACGGTCAGATAAACTGGAGTGGCTCTACAGCAACAAGTTTAAGTTCAAATTGGGCGGCGGCGGGCAATAAAGCAGCACAAACAGTTGTCGATATATCGTCCGGTGTAAACAGCTTTGCTATGCAGGTCTTTAAAGACATTGATACCAGTAAAATGAATACAATTAGTCTGACCGTCAATACGTTCAATGCGGGACAAAATGTCAGAGCTAAATTATTTATCAAAAACCAAAACTGGAGTTGGCAAGACTCAGGCTCAGTAAGTGTGGACAGCGGCGGGACTACCTTGACCATCGATGTTTCCCAGCTAGATGTAATCAAATCGATAGGAGTACAATTTATTGATTTTGATAACACAGCGCAGGCAGCGGAATTTTACGTCGACGACGTCAATTATAATTAGTCGAGCGTCAGTTTTACTTTCGAGTAAAAACTGACCTTTGTTCATCTCTGAAAATGACCAATACCCATAGAGGGCATTGGTCATTCCTTTCTTCAACCTATGGCTTGTGTTCCAAGAGTAAACCAATTTACTGCCTTTACGGTTAATGGAGTACTGCCCCTAAGCCAAGGGTTAGCCTTATTTTTTTACTCCCCTTAGCGGCACAAAAATGGCATACCACCTTGTTAAACCATGAGCCGTGCTTTTAAGTATGGCCTTATAAATGGCACTGTAGATTTTAATAAGGACAAGCTAATGCGCCCTATACGTGGTCAGAACGCTGACACACCACAACAATTTCCCTTACTCGGTTGGTGGGATATTTTACAACGTACTGTGAAAAATATGCTGGATGATAACCTTTCGTTGATCGCAGCCGGAGTGGGTTTTTATTTTCTATTGGCGGTGTTTCCCATGATGGCAGCGCTGATTTCGGCTTATGGCTTGTTAGTATCACCTGCTGAATTACAACAACATTTATCACTGTTAATTGGCATTATTCCTGAGCAAAGTCGCGAGCTCATTCAAAACCATGTTTCACTTATCATGGATAAATCAGAAACCGCTTTAGGCACGAGTGCACTTATCAGTAGTTTATTTGCGGTGTGGAGTGCCAGTAAAGGCGCACAAGCCATGATCACCGCCAGTAATATTGCCTACAAACAGAAACAAAAACGTGGTTTTGTGATGATGGTCATATTACGTTTTAGCTTAACCTTAGGTGCCGTGTTAATACTTGCCTTGGCTTTATTTAGCATTGCTTTAATGCCCATGTTATTTAGCTATATTGGTTTGAAAAACTACAGCGCCTTGTTAGTGCAATGGTTAACCTGGCCGTTTTTGGCAGTGTTGTTTAACCTCGCCTTGGCGGCATTCTATCGTTATGGCCCTCATCGTCACTTAGCAAAGTGGCGTTGGGTTACACCGGGTTCAGTGGTTGCCAGTGTGTTATGGATCATCTTTTCCTTTGGTTTTTCATTTTATCTCAGTCAGTTTGCCGAATACGACAAAACCTATGGCTCCCTAGGTAGCGTAGTGGTGTTGTTAATGTGGTTTTATCTTACGGCCTACATCATTTTGTTGGGCGCTGAATTTAATGCCGCTATGGAACACCAAACGAATCGCGACAGTACTCGTGGGCGTAACAAAGCCATGGGCCAACGCGGAGCTTATGTAGCCGATACCATACCCACAGATTTACAAGATAAGACATAAAATATTTAATCCATGTTTGCTAAACACGAGTAGCAACTAGCATGTAGGCTAGTTTTGTAAGGAAAATAGCTATGCAAATTATTCGTCGCAAAAGCACCTTAATGCTATTTATCATTTTATCCTTGGTACTGTTGTTACGTTTGTTGGCACCCTACGCCCTCAAACAAGGAGTTAATTACGCGATAGATACCACTCCTGGCCTAAGTGGCCATGTGGGAGATGTCGACATCGCTTTGTATCGGGGTGCCTATCAAATAGATGATATAGAGCTGTATTTGGTTGATTATGGGGTGGATGGTGAGCAGCAAAAACCACTGATAAAAATCAAACGCTTAGATATTTCGCTTCTTTGGTCGGCACTCTTACGTGGCAGTATTGTGTCTGAAATGACATTTTTACAACCGCAGTTTTATTACGCCGATAACGCTGAGCGTGAAGAACACATTAATGCAGACGTTCAAGACGAAGATACCTGGATCACCTTAGCTAACCGCTTGGTACCCTTTTCAATCGACCGAATCGATATAGTGTCAGGTAACTTATTGTTTGCCACCATTAGCGCCGAACAAAATACCAACACTGAAATTCAGCGCATTAACGGGCAAATCACTAATTTGACCAATAGTAAACGGCATTCAGGCTCACTGGTAACCAATATGCACCTGGACGCGCTTATCGCAGGCAGTTCTCCTATAACATTAACCGGCTCCTATGATCCTTACGCTAAAAAACCGACCTTTAACTTTGATGTGGAAATGCAGCGTTTACCAGTGCAAAAAATTGATCATCTAGTTAGTTTTTATACACCTTTTGATGTTGAGGCGGGTGAGATCGACTTTGCGCTGGAGTTTGCGTCGAATCAAGGTAAAGTCGAAGGTTATATCAAAGCGGGAGTATATGATTTGTCTGTTTTTGATTGGCAGGAAGACGTGATAAAAGACGGAGATAACCCCTTTCAATGGTTGTTTGAAGCACTAATAGGTGGTGTGGCCGAACTATTTGAAAATGGTAAAAAGGATTTAATTGCAACAACTATTCCTCTTGAGGGCACAATAGATGACGTTGAAGCACCCATTTGGCCTGCAATTGTTGGTATTATTAAAAATGCTTTTGTTAAGGCCTTAGACATTAAAATTGATAATATTGTGCAACACAATAAGGCTCAGCTCAGTGTCGTTAAGTCAAACACAAGCTCTGCATCGCGGTCAATAGCAGCTGAATTCATAGCAAAAAGTTAAACTTCTGGTCATGAAATAAACCAGCCTCTCAACCTAACAATTGGTTACTACACTCATGTTAAGTACTTTTATTATTTCAAGTTTTTTTCTTATCTTGCTGACCTTGGCACCAATGCTACCAA
>Ga0070748_1001306_pt1 | contig 11607 bp, 12 predicted proteins | sample VirMetDEL_Nov_12_FD_77015 | JGI IMG/M metagenome (GOLD analysis project Ga0070748, IMG submission 77015) | Aqueous microbial communities from the Delaware River and Bay under freshwater to marine salinity gradient to study organic matter... | ecosystem: Environmental > Aquatic > Marine > Coastal...
CATTTATTTTGGTTGGAGGATAAAAATAAAAAAGGATGCTAAAAAATAAAAGCAAACCATTTACCGAAAGGACATAAACATATGGATTCATTAGTTTTTCTTTTTTATAGGTCTAATCAAACCTTCTTGTGCGACAGAAGCTACCAATTTTCCTTCACGAGTATAAATATGACCTCTTGCAAATCCTCTTGCGCCGAAAGAATTTGGTGATTCCATATCATATAAAAGCCAATCGTTAAGATCAAAATCTCTAAAAAACCACATAGAATGATCTAAACTGGCCATTTGAACATTGCCAAAATGAGCTGTACTTCCGTTCGGAAATAGTGTAGCGTTTAAAATATTGTAATCAGAAATATAGGTTAATATTTCTTGTTTAGTACTTACCTTTAGGCCTTTGGCCTGGCCTTTAATTCGAAACCAAACTTGATTTAGTGGCGGCAAATCCTTTTTATCTAAAGGGTTGACAATGAAGGCTGGTTTAAAGTCTATGGGTCTATCAATTTCTAGAAAGGATTTTAATTGACTCGGCAAAAAATCTCCCATTTGCGCTAACATATCCTCCCAACTAAGCAAGTCTTCAGGCTGTTTTATGGAAGCTTTAAAGTCCATTTGATGCTCAAGACCTTCTTCTTCTTTATGAAAAGAAGCAGCTAAAATAAAGATGGTTTTCTCATTTTGCAACGCAGTAACTCTTCGGGTAGAAAAACTACCTCCATTTCTCATTTCGGTAACTTTATAAACGATAGGAACTTCTAAATGTCCTGGCTCCAAAAAATAGGCATGTAATGAATGCAATATTCTTTCATTTCTTATGCTTTTATAGGCGGCATTAATGGCTTGAGCCAATACTTGGCCGCCAAAAACATTAGGGCTTCCAATAGTTTTGCTTAAGCCTGTAAATTCATTTTCGTTGGTCTCGTTTACATCCAGCATGGATAATAAATCAGCAATTCCAGTCATAAGATTTTAGAGTTTAGAAACACAAAGATACTTCGTTTAGTTTTTAGAGCCTTCTGATTTAAACGGAAATTTCTGATGAAAGACAGTGGGTTCAATATGCCTTAAAAAAGGTTTTAAAAAATGATTGGTCAAGGTTTTTTTGTGCCGGATATAACAGGTCAACTCTTGAGGTACCGCACCAATAGAGCTTTTTATTTCACTTGCTGTTCTTCCAAAATAAATATGCTTTAAGCCATTAGAAATACCAATAGAAACATAGTCATAGAGCATTCGCTGATAAATTCCTAAGCTTTTATTTTTTGAATAATCTATACCAACAAAATGAGCATCAACGCAATTTTGATTGCGCATTCCAGACATAAACCCAACGATGAGATCTTCCTCCCAATAGGTGTATAGAAAATAATTTTCAGGCAAATTTTTAAGCAAGTCTACATAGGTGTTGATGTCAAACTCACCAATATTAAAATCTGCTTTGCTCGCAACTTTTTGATAGAGTGTCGAAATTTTGGGAAGGTCTTCTTCGATATTTTCTATGGTTGCTTTTTTTAGAGTTAAACCTGCACTTAATTGAAGCGCTCGTTTTGCTTTTACTCTAAATTTAGTTTTCATAGCTGTCAAATAATCTTCAAAAGTCTTCCAATTGGTATCTAAATGCAAAACCATATTAGGCTCTGCATTAAAAGAATAATAATTTAGATCATGCAGTTCATCAGAAACAACAAGAGATTCTTTGATGAAATCTTTCATTAAAAACAAGGAAATATCCTTTTTTAGTTCTTCATCTGAATTTATTAAACGCAGCATGGCTTTGCCTATTTTTTTAATAATCTCTTGTTTGTTTTCATCGGGCCTTATGTAAATGCCATGTTCTCCACTTACAAAAGAATTTCCGCAAACAAGAACTTTAAATAGCGTTGTTTTTGGATAGATTCCTAGCCGTCGCCCCAAACATTTAAATTGATAAAAGAACTTGTTTTTATTTAAAGATTCTTCTAAAGTATTAACGGGTACATCGATTAATTGTAAGCTAGCAAAGGCATTAGCAAGTCCTTCATTATTGAGTAAAATAATGTAAAAAAACTGTATTTTTGGATTGTTTTTTTCTAAAGAAACCAAGTAATCAGGATGAAAATACAAGTTTTCTGAACAATTTAATTGCGCCCAGATTTGTTGCGGAATTTCTTGTATAGAAGAAAAAAAGAGGCTGTTTTTAGTGTTTTTACAGAGCATAAGTAAAAGTAATCCATCCAAACAATCAGCTTGGTTGGGTGAAATTACAAAAAGAAAACTATTTTATAAGGCTCATTTTAATTGTTGTATTTTTAATATCTAAAATTTCACTCATGAATATAGACTTTAATCATAATTTTGGACACCTTTTTGAAGACGAATTATTAAAAGAAATTCAAAAATATGGTGTTTATAGAGAAGCCGAAGAAGGGGAAGAACTTATAGACATAGGAACCTATATTGAGTACATGCCATTAATTATTCACGGGGCCATTAAAATTCTTCGAGAGGATGAACAGGGAGATGAATTGGTCTTATATTTTATTGAACAAGGAGATACTTGCGCCATGACCATTACTTGTTGTTTGGGTAAAAAGAAGAGTGAAATTAGAGCCATAGCAGAAACAAAAGCTCAATTGATAATGATTCCAATTGAAAAGGTTGGAGAATGGATGCAAAAATACCACTCGTGGCAGAGCTTTGTGTTGCAAAGTTATCATGAGCGAATGAAAGAACTTCTAGAAGCCATAGATACCATCGCCTTTTTGAATATGGATGAGCGTATTTTAAAATACCTAAAAGACAAGGCCGTTGCGAACAGAAATGAAACCATTCAGGTTACTCATAATGAAATCGCCCAAGATATGCACACTTCCAGAGTCGTAGTTTCAAGACTACTAAAGGCGTTGTCTCTTAAGGGAGAAATTTCTTTATTACGAAATCAGATTACTGTTCATAAACTCTAAGACTTTGCGTATTCATGTAACTAAAGTTACCAAAGGAAGACATGTTTTAGACTAACTTTACCCTAAAAAAATGAGTAAATTTTCTGAAATTATTCAACAAAACAAACCGGTCTTAATAGATTTCTTTGCAGACTGGTGCGGACCATGTAAAATGATGAGCCCTGTTTTAAAGCAGGTGAAGGACACATTAGGTGATGAGGTTGTTATTCTTAAAATTAATGTAGATACCAATCAAACCTTAGCAGCACAATATGCCGTAAGAGGGGTGCCAACCTTTATTTTATTTAAGGGAGGGAAGCAATTGTGGAGACAGTCAGGGGTTCTTCAAAAAGAAGCTTTGATTAAAATCATTAAAGACCATCGCTAATGTTTTTAACTTCTGAATTTTGGGAAGAAAAATACCAATTAAATAAAACAGGCTGGGATTTGGGCGAGGTTTCACCTCCAATTAAAGCGTATATTGACCAATTAACCAACAAGGAATTAAAAATTTTAATACCTGGTGGAGGCAATTCGTACGAGGCAGAATATTTGTTCCAAAAAGGGTTTCAGAATGTTTGTGTAATAGATCTTTCGAAAACAGCCCTTGAAAATTTAAAAAAGAGAGCTCCAGATTTTCCTTCTGAAAATTTAATTCACGGTGATTTTTTTGAGCTTCAACAATCCTTTGATTTAATTATTGAGCAAACATTTTTCTGCGCTATTGACCCAAGTTTAAGACCTAAATATGCTTTGAAAATGCATGAAATCCTTTGCCCTAAAGGGAAGTTAGTAGGGTTGCTTTTTGAGGCGAAATTAAATGAAGACCACCCACCGTTTGGAGGGACATTAGATGAGTATTATACTTGTTTTTCTCCTTTTTTTAATTTTTCTCGCTTAGAAAACTCCTATAACTCCATAGAATCAAGAGAAGGAAAGGAGCTGTTTTTTATTTTTAAAAAAAAGTAGAGTAAAGAGTTGGTTTCTAACTATGTAACATAAGTTACAATTAAGTTCAATCTATTGAAGTAAATTTACCTATATATTTTAATACTAAGAAATACAATTATCATGGAAACAACACAACAATATGTAGAAGAAAGATTTACCATGCCAAGAATTGGTGATAAAGCTCCAGAATTTAAGGCAACAACAACTCAAGGAGAAATTAATTTTCCTTCTGATTATAAAGGAGAGTGGTCTATTTTGTTTAGTCATCCTGCTGATTTTACTCCCGTGTGTACTTCTGAGTTTATGACGTTTGCGCATTTAGAAAAAAAATTTAAAAAGGCGAATTGTAACCTAATAGGCTTGTCAATTGATGGTTTGTATAGTCATATAGCATGGTTAAGAACTATTAAGGAGAAGATTAAATTTAAGGGAATGGAAAATATTGAAGTTAAGTTTCCTTTAATTGAAGATATCTCAATGGAAGTTGCAAAAAAATATGGAATGATTCAACCTGGAGAGAGCAAAACCCAAGCGGTTCGAGCAGTATTTTTTGTAGATCCAGAAGGAATAGTTAGAGCATTGATTTATTACCCACTAAGTTTAGGGCGAAACTTTGATGAACTTTACAGAGCTTTAATTGCCATGCAAACTTCAGATGCTTTTAATGTTGCGACTCCAGCAGATTGGAACCCAGGGGACGATGTTATTATTTCTCCCGCAGGATCCTGTGGTGTCGCAGAAGAGCGAATGAGTGGAGCTGATGATTTGGATTGTGAAGATTGGTTCTTTTGCACAAAAAAACTAGACAAAGAATTGGTATTAAGCAAAATACTTAAAAAATAGAAAAATAAAAGCCTCAATTTGAGGCTTTTATGTGTTTTATATCATACAAAAATCATGAATATTTGTTCTATAAATAATTAGACTATGGAAGATATGCTTTTTTATGATCGAATGCAGTTTGCGTTTACGATCACATTTCATTATTTATTTCCTCAGTTAACAATGGGATTGTCCTTGATGATAGTTTATTTTAAGTGGAGGTTTCTTAGAACGAATATTGAAAAATACAATAATGCGGCAAAATTTTGGATGAAAATTTTTGCAATTAATTTTGCTATGGGAGTTGTAACAGGGATACCAATGGAGTTTCAATTTGGTACAAACTGGGCGAAATTTTCTGAATTGACGGGAGGTATTATTGGCCAAACCTTGGCAATGGAAGGAATGTTCTCATTCTTTTTAGAGTCTTCCTTTTTAGGACTTTTTCTATTTGGAGAGAAGTTAATTGGACAAAAATTACATTTTTTGACTGGTTTTTTGGTTTTTTTAGGTTCTTGGGCGAGTGGATATTTAATCATTGCGACGCATTCTTGGATGCAGTATCCTGTAGGTTATGAAATATTAGAAAACGGAAAATTTGTATTAACTAATTTTGGAGCATTATTCTCAAATCCTTGGCTATGGCCTTCCTATTTGCATAATCAAGCGGCTTCCTTAGTAACTTCATCTTTTGTTGTTGCAGCAATTGGATCCTTTTATTTACTGAGTAATAATCACGATGAATTCGGAAAAATGTTTGTTAAAACGGGCGTTATCTTTGGATTAGTTTCAAGTGTATTCGTTGCTTTTCCAACAGGCGATTTGGTTGCAAAAAATGTTGTGAAACATCAACCGGTCACTTTTGCTGCAATGGAGGGTATTTTTGAATCAGTGGAAGGAGGCTCAGAAATAGTTTTGATTGGGCAACCAAATATGAAAGAAAAAAAACTAGACAATAAAATTGCCGTACCAAACATTTTAAGCTTTTTAACTTATCAAGAATGGGATGCACAGATTAAAGGATTGAATGAATTTCCAGAAAGAGATCATCCTACCAACATACCAGGACTCTATTATGCATACCATATTATGGTTGGTTTAGGTACAATTTTTATAGGTTTGATGTTGCTGGCAGGGATTCAGTTATTCAGAAAGAAACTATACAAAACCAAATGGATTTTATGGACCATTATGTTAATGTTGCCATTTCCGTATATCGCAAACACTACAGGTTGGTATACCGCAGAGCTTGGCAGACAACCTTGGTTGGTGTATAACCTATTGAGAACTGCCGATGGGGCCTCTCCAACAGTATCTTCAGGAAATACGTTATTTACCCTGTTAGGATTTATAGGCTTGTATTTGCTTTTAGGATTACTTTTTTTGATGTTAGTTGGAAAAATTATTAATAAAGGGCCAGAAAAATTAACGATTAAGAAATAATAACTATGGAGCTATTTTGGTATATTGTATTATTAACAATGTTAGCCGTTTATGTTATTTTAGATGGTTATGATTTTGGAGCAGGAATTATTCATTTGTTTTTTGCGAAATCAGAAGCAGATAAAAAGGCAATTACGAATTCTATAGGCCCATTTTGGGACGCTAACGAAGTTTGGTTAATTGCTGCGGGAGGGGTTTTGTTTTTTGCCTTCCCAACCTTGTATGCATCTTCTTTTAGTGGCTTTTATTTGCCTTTGATTATTATTTTATGGTTGCTTATTTTTAGAGCAATTGGCTTGGAATTGAGGGGTCAAATTCACAATAAAATATGGGAGTCAATTTGGGATAAAGCTTTTGGTTTATCTTCCTTTTTATTGGCCTTGTTTTTTGGTGTTGCGTTGGGTAACGTTGTTCGAGGGGTTAACCTTGGTAACGTTGTTAATGGTGTATCTACTCATGAGGCTCATTATTTCTTTTTGCCTCTATGGAATCCAACATTTAGCCCACAATCTGAACAATTAGGAATTATAGATTGGTTTACCCTACTTTTAGGAATAATCGGTGTAGTTGCATTAACCATTCACGGTGCAAATTGGATTATTTTTAAGACGAACTCAGGACTAAATAAAAAATTGAGAAAAGTGGTCTTCAACCTGAATTTTTTCCTTTTAGGTTTAGTAATTATCTCTCTATTGGTATGGCACATTATAGAGCCTCAACCTTTTTATAATTTTATTGAGACGCCTTGGTTGTGGGTTTTTCCAATAATCACATTTACAGGTTTATTCGGCTTATTTAAGGTAAAATCCCTTCGAAAACACGGAATGGGTTTTTTGTTTTCTTCTTTATTTTTATTTGGAGGATTGACATCGACGGTAGCCTCTATTTTTCCTAAAGTATTGCCTTCTACTAATCATATCAACCCAGATCTTACGATTTATAATGTTGCTGCAGATTCTTATGGTTTAGGGGTGGGAGTTTATTGGTTTATAATTGCTTTAATCCTAGTTATCTTGTATATGATTATTCAGTATAAGGTTTTTAAGGGAAAAATGGATGATGTTGGTTATGGAGAACATTAATTTAAAAAATCATCAATAGGAAAAAGGTTGAATAAATTTCAATAGTTTCAATCTCGAATCTCAAAGTAAAGACCTGAAAGGCAAAAAATTTTCGGCAAGACGACACATAAAACAAGTTAGAATACATATTAATTACGGTAAAATGAAGAAAATCAGTTTAAAAATTTTAGTTCTATTTTTTGTAGCAACTAGGCTTTTCTCTCAAGAAAAATTTGAGGTACAGCTGGAACCAATGACGATTTCTAAGGCTCCTGCTGTGCATTCTTTTTCATGGGGCAAAACCACCAAAGGAAAATGGGTTGTATTGGGGGGCAGAGTAGATGGTTTGCACCGAAGACAGCCATTTGCGGCATTTTTAGAAAAAGACAACAATAAAAACATCTATGTTATAGACCCGATTTCAAAAGAGGTTTGGAGTGCTTCTCTAGCGCAACTTAGTGCACCATTATTGGAACAACTGCAAGCGACCAATCAACAGTTTCATCAGAGGGGTAAAACGCTATATATTATTGGAGGCTATGGATATAGCAAAATAGAAAAGAACCATATAACCTTTGATAAGGTAACCGCGATTGATCTAGATGGATTGGCAAAAGCCATAGTTGAAGGTAAAAAATTGGATCGCTTTTTTAGACAAATTTCAAATAAACAAATGGCAGTCACAGGAGGGCAACTTGGTCTACTGAATGATGTTTTTTATTTGGCAGGAGGCCAATATTTTAAGGGGAGGTATAACCCTATGGGACCCAATCACGGCCCAGGCTTTGTTCAAGAGTATACGAATGAAATACGAAAATTTCAAATAAAAGATGATGGAAAAACCCTATCCATTGTGCAGTATTCTTCCCAAAAGGACACTAAGAATTTGCATAGAAGAGATTATAACATGGTTCCACAGATTTTTCCAAACAGAAAAGAAGGATTTACCATGTTTAGCGGTGTTTTCCAATACAATAAAGACATTCCATGGTTGAATAGCGTTGATGTTTTAGAAACAGGCTACAAGGTTAATTCTGAGTTTAATCAGTTTTTGAGTCAATACCATAGTGCTAAAGTACCTTTATATGACAAAGCAAATAATGCGATGCATACCTTGTTTTTTGGAGGGATGAGTCAATATATTTTAGATAAAAAAAACAATTTGATAAAAGATGACAATGTTCCTTTTGTAAAAACCATAAGCAAGGTTAGTAGGTTTGCCAACGGAACCATGAAAGAAGAAAGATTAGGCATAGAAATGCCAGCATATTTAGGTTCTGGAGCAGAGTTTATTCCAGTACATCAAGGGGTCCCAATGCTATATGGTGATATTGTAGATTTAAATAATTTGAAAAAAGGGACCACCTTAATTGGTTATATTTTTGGAGGAATTGAAAGCGCTAAAGACAATATTTTCTTTGTAAATAATGGAAATCAGAGCAGCGCCAGTAACATGCTTTTTAAAGTTTATATTATAAAACAAAAGTAAATTTCCTTTATACTGTGTAACATAAGTTACTGAAGGTCAATTTATTTGTTGGTATTTTTAACTAAAATTTAGTTAGTATGTCAAAAATAGTCATTTTAGGAGCTGGAATTTCAGGACATGTTGCTGCAGCTCACTTAAGAAGAAAATTATCAAGACAACATGAAGTTGTTGTCGTATCTCCAAACAGTAATTATCAATGGATTCCTTCTAATATTTGGGTGGGAATTGGCAGAATGAAATCCAGTCAGATTTTGTTTCCCTTAGCACCCTTATATAAAAGAAAAGGAATAGGATTTAAACAAGCAAAAGCTCTTTCGTTCTATCCAGAAGGCGATTCAACTGAAAAAAAGCCTTATGTATTAGCAGAGTATGTTGGTGGAGAGGCTAAAGGAAAACAAGAAAAAGTTACTTATGACTATTTAATTAATGCCACTGGACCTAAATTAAATTTTGAAGCTACAGAAGGATTAGTTCCAGGTTCAAACAAAACCTATTCTGTTTGTACCTATTCACATGCTGAACATGCTTGGAACGGATTGAATGAATTAATTCAGCAAATGAAGCAAGGTAAAAAAGCAAAAATTTTAATAGGGACAGGTCATGCCAAAGCAACTTGTCAGGGAGCTGCCTTTGAATATATTTTGAATGTTGAGCAAGAGTTAAGAAGACATAAGGTTCGAGATATGGCTGAAATAACCTGGATTTCTAACGAGTATCATTTAGGAGACTTTGGAATGGATGGAATGCTATTGAGTTACAAAAGCATGACTATGAAATCTAGTGAAATGGTTGAGATGGTTTTTGAAGATAGAGGGATTAAATGGATCCTAGGAGCAGGGGTCAATAAGATAGAGAATGGAATTGCACATTATGAAAATTTAGATGGCGACCAGAAGACAGAACACTATGATTTTGCCATGTTAATACCATCATTTTCCGGTCATGGATTTAAAGCTTTTGACAGAAATGAAAACGACATAACTGAAAAACTTTTTAAAGGGTTTATGATAGTTGATGCCGATTATACACCGAAGCCTTATGAGGCGTGGACGGTTCAAGATTGGCCAGAGACCTATCAAAACCCAAGTTATAAGAATATATTTGCTCCTGGTATTGCTTTTGCACCACCCCATCCAATTTCTAAACCTAGAAAAAGTAAAAATGGAACTGATATATCACCAGCGCCTCCAAGAACAGGGATGCCTTCTGGAATAACAGCGAAAATAGTAGCTGATAATATTATAGATTCTGTTAAGAATGGTAAAGAATCACTGTTGCACAAAGGATCTATGGGTAATATGGGGGCTGCTTGCATAGCTTCTGCCGGATATGGCATGACCAAGGGAAGCGGAATAAGCATAACCACCTATCCAATAGTACCTGATTATATAAAATACCCGAATACCCAAGGAAGACGATTAGGTAAAACCTTTGGAGAAATAGGGTTAGCAGGGCATTGGTTAAAGTTAGCCTTGCATTATGCTTTTATCTATAAAGCTAAGATGCGACCTTTTTGGTGGTTGATTCCAGAGTAAAAAACATCAGTAGTTAATTTTAGAATTTAAAATATCATGACACAAAGAATATCAAAATATCAACGTTTTAAAATGATGAACCCAGTTATTCAGTTTTTTAAATTTATTTATTTAAGTATCAAAATAATGCTTGTTGTAGCTGGGGGTCATGGAGGGACTCGATGAATTAGAAAATTGCAACTTTACCTAGTTGCAAAATAAAAAGATGACACAAGTCATGTTTTAGCTCAGAAAAAATCGCGAAATTTATTCCTTTAAATTAATGAACTATGCTTAATACAATACCTTTAGTTTCTTGGACAAACGGAACCATTTTAATTGGAGTTTTTGCTCTTGTTTCTGTTGGATTAGTTGCGGCAGTAATATTATTAATGCTAACAGATAAGAAAAAAAACAATGAAAGTTAAATAAAAGGGACATTAAAAAATGTCCCTTTTTTTAGTTAAAAATTAAACTGTACAAAAGCGGTAATATTTCTTCCAGGCTCAGTAATTGGTGTCATTCCAAAATTGCTTTGGTTTGCAAAACTAAAGTTTAAGTGATTGTGATAAAAAGCATCAAAAACATTTAAAACGGCAACTCCAATATTGGTGTTTTTCCATGAGTTAAACCCAAATCGCAAATCTATTGTTTGATAACCATCGGTTTTTGTTTCCCCAAAACTAGGAGCAATGTTGTTTTGATTACTTGTTAGATTGTATTGAATGTTTCCCCAATAGGCAGGTTTTTTAATTCCGATTGTAATTTTTGTATTAAAGGGAGGGGTTAATGGTAAAGATTCATCCAAGTCTTTATTTTTAGCATACACATACGCAACTTCGCCTTTTAGGTAATAGTCATTTATAAAGTTTATTTGCGCCATTGCTTCAAAACCAGTTTTATAGGCACTGTTTAAATTTCTAAATACTTTAGGGTTTATTGGCAATGCGGTTGGCATAAATTTTCTTGTTAATGTAGGATCAACGATTCCAACAATATAATTTTCAAATTGTGAATAGTATACAGTAGCTGAAAAATTGATATTTCTTTTATTATTACTTCCTTTAAGACCAACTTCAAATTGGTTGTTTACCTCTGCTTTTAAATTAGGATTTCCTATATATTCATAAGGATCTGACCCTGCATTAAAATGATTGATATAACGTTCTATCATGTTTGCAGATCGCACTCCACGACCATAAGCAACTTCGAAAGTTAGATTATTCGAAATAATTTTTTTCATAGAGAATGTTCCGCTTATATTGTTTTCTGTACGCTTTTTTAAATGGTACATGGCTGCAAAATCGGCTTCAGGATCTGTATTATTTGAAATTACAATATCATTTCTAATTCCAGCTGTTATTATCGTTGTATTGTTTACCTCCCATTTAGCCTCTGTAAAAATA
>Ga0070748_1001307_pt1 | contig 11598 bp, 8 predicted proteins | sample VirMetDEL_Nov_12_FD_77015 | JGI IMG/M metagenome (GOLD analysis project Ga0070748, IMG submission 77015) | Aqueous microbial communities from the Delaware River and Bay under freshwater to marine salinity gradient to study organic matter... | ecosystem: Environmental > Aquatic > Marine > Coastal ...
CAACCCAAGCGGCAGAGCTTAAGCAAAAAGTATTTGAATTGTCGTTTGATGCCTGGGAGCAGCAAAGCGCAGAGTTTGACCCTATTCCTCTCGCGTGGATTCGCTCGGCGCAAGAGCGTTTAGGGGCGACCAGTGTAATAGACACTAATGGCTTGGAAATGAGCAACGGCAAAATGCTGGCGGCCACCTGTGCTTTTGCAAAACAAATGCGCCGCTATGATTCTGAGGCTAATGTTGCCATCTTATTGCCCGCCAGTAGCGCGGCGACTATCGCCAATATGGCGGTAATGTTAAATGGCCAAACGGCGGTTAACCTTAATTTCACCACCAGTGTTCAGGCGGTGCAGGCGGGGGTTAAAAATGCGGCTATAAAAACTGTGTTCACCTCCGAGAAATTTATTAACAAATTGCACAGCAAAGGCATTGATACCGATGGCATGCTGCAGGGCTTACAGGTCGTTTACATGGAGGCTTTAAAAGAGGAGCTTGTTAAGCTGGATGTGGTCATCGCCTTTATTGCGGCGCATATACTGCCAGCGGTGGCTTTCTATCGCCTCTATGGTCGCCCTGTGAATGTTAATCAACCGGCCGCGATTCTATTTTCCAGCGGTAGTGAGGGTGTACCTAAGGGCATAGTGCTCAGCCATCGCAATTTTATGGCGAACATAAAACAAATTAGCGATGTACTGAAAACCCGTGACGATGATGTGGTGATGGGCTGCTTGCCGCCCTTCCACTCTTTTGGTTTAACTGTGACTACGCTGCTGCCTTTAATTGAAGGTATTCCCGTTGTCTGCCATCCAGACCCGACTGATGTGTTGAATATCGCCAAGGCGATAACCCGTCATAAGGTGACTATGATGTGCGCCACGGCAACTTTTTTACGCCTCTACATCCGCAACAAAAAAGTACAGCCGCTCATGTTGGATTCCCTACGTGTGGTAGTGGCGGGCGCAGAAAAGTTGGCACCCGAAGTGCGCGCGGAATTTCAGCAGCGCTTTAATAAAACCATTTACGAAGGTTATGGCGCGACAGAAACGACACCTGTGGCCAGTGTGAATATTCCCGATCAGCTCGACCCGAATGACTGGCGTGTGCAAACGGGCAATAAGCTTGGCACTGTGGGCTTGCCTTTACCTGGTTGCGCCTTTCGTGTGGTTGACCCGGTAAGTTTGGGTAGCTTGCCCGTGGGTGAAGATGGGCTCATTCTTATTTCGGGTACGCAGGTTATGCTGGGCTACCTAAATGATGCAGAAAAAACGCAGTCAGTCATTGTGGAGTTAGATGGTCGCCGCTGGTACAAAACCGGCGATAAAGGCCATTTAGATGCCGATGGGTTCCTCAGTATCGTGGATCGCTATTCGCGCTTTGCCAAACTCGGCGGCGAGATGATTAGCCTGGGCGCCGTAGAGCAAGAAGTTAAAAAAGTGCTTGAAGATGCCGAGGTTGAATTGGTAGCCGTCAATATTCCCGATGAAAAGAAGGGCGAGAAAATTGTGTTGCTGATCAATAAAGAGCTCGATGTCAGCGAGCTGCGCCAGCGCTTGCTGGCAATTAATTGCAATCCACTGCTGATTCCCTCGCAGGTAAATACAGTGGCTGCTATTCCAAAATTGGGCAGTGGCAAAACAGATTTTGCGGCGGCTAAGGCGCTCGCGCTGAATGGAGCGAGCGAGCTTGCCGGTGCAATCTAATGGTGTCGAATTATTGTGTTGTACTTTAGTGTTTGAGTACAAGGGACGTTTAAATGCGTGAATTTATTTTACAGTGCACGGCCTTCGAGATAGCCGCTGTTGGTGTGATGTTCTTTGGTGGTATCTATCTGCTGTTTGGGTCTTTGAATGTGTTGCTGACCCAGCACTTGTTGCCCGCATTGAATATTGGCGGCACCTTAGACCCTCGCCCTTTGGGTGAGGGGCAGCATAAGCGCGAGTTGTTGTTATCGGCGGGTTCAATTGCCATTTTTGGTGTAGGCATGATTTTCCCCTGGGGGCTGTTGCAATTGGGCTGGGCGCACTTAGCGATAAATCCATCGGGTTTACAAATTGGTGTGGAAATTTTAACGCTGGTGATTTGGAATGAAATTCACTTTTATGCCAATCATTGGTTGCTGCACACCCCTTGGTTGCGGCGTTTTCACATGCCGCATCACCGCTCGGTGGTGACCTCGCCTTGGTCAACCTATGCGTTTCATCCCGTAGAGGCCATGATGCTGGGTAATGTTATTTTGTTGCCCATGTTGGCGCACGACTTCAGTATCTATGCGCTATTTTCTGTGCCCCTGTTTAGTTTGTTATTTAATAGTATTGGGCATGCCAATTACGATTGGAAAAAAACCGGCATGAGCGCTTGGCACACCGCCAGTCGCCGTCATCACCTGCACCATGCCTGTTTCTCGGGAAATTTTGGTTTTATGTTTCCCTTCATGGATCAACTGTGCAAAACCACATTGCCCTTGGACGCAGCCGATAAACAAATTAAGCGCTGGCGCGAGCGCGAACAATAATGCGCAACTGGCGCGATGGGCAGAGCCTTGGCTATTTGTTGCTCCTGCCGCTACTGGTGTATTGGCAGTGGAAGCAAGGCTTCAGTTGGCCGCTCTATTTACTCGAACTATTTTTAACCCTCGGGGTAGGGGTGATTCACCATAATCACACGCACCTGCGCATTTGGCGCTGGCGCTGGTTGAATCGCCTTACAGATTTATGGATTTCGCTGCTGCAGGGGCACCCTAGCTTTGTGTTTTATCCTGCGCATATTGCCAACCATCACCGCTATAAGCATGGAGCAAAAGATGCGGCGCGCACCTACAGATTTAATGCGCCGGGCGCGCGTGGTGACAGCAATAATCTCGTGGGTTATTTGCTGCACCCAGTGCAGGCGGGAGTGGTGTTGTATCCCTTAATTTTCGCTTGGCTAAAACAGCGCTATAACAAGCAGCGCGCCTATTTTTATTTTTGCTTGTTGCAGTATTTTATAGTGCTGGGGGCTTGGTGCTGGCTGGCCTTGCTCGATTGGCGCAAGTGGCTGGTGTTGGTGCTTATTCCCCAGCTACACGGATTGCACTGGCTCCTCGCGACCAATTACTTGCAGCATGCCCACGCCGATGGGAGCGGAAACAATTTGAATTTTGCGCGCAACTTTTATGGTTTGGTTAACCCCTTACTTTTTAATATTGGCTTGCATACCGCGCATCATTTCCACCCGCGTGCGCACTGGTCGCAGCTTCCGGTGTTGGATGAACACTATAAGCAGCGCGTTGCCCCTCAGCTTATTGAACGCGACTTAGTGCGCTATATGTTGCGCAGCTATGTTTTGGCGCTGGTGCATCCGCGCTGGCGCAGTCAAAGCCTACACGTTAATCATCATTTAGATAACAGCTGTCGCATGCAAGATAGCCACAGCTTACCCAAAAGGAATACCTAATGCCTACTCGTTACACATCGGTTTATTTACAGTCTACCGGCTACCATTTGCCCGGTGCGCCCGTTAGCAACGAGGCTATGGATGCCTATATTGCGCCAATTAATCGCATTTCATTGCGTATCAAACAAAAAATTCTCGCTGAGAATGGCATTACGCAGCGCCACTACGCGATTGATGCTGAAGGTAATACTCTAATGTCGCACGCACAGCTTGCGGCTACCGCGATTCGCCAGTGTTTAACCCAGGCTAGAGTGTCATTGGATGATGTAGGTTTGCTCGCCATGGGCTCTACCGGTAGCGATGCATTAATCCCTGGCTTTGCCGCTATGGTGCAGGGTGAGCTGGGGGCGCCGCCGATGGAAACTCTTTCCAGTTTAGGCGTGTGCGCATCGGGTATTGCTGCGCTAAATTATGCAGCCCAATCCATTGAGCTGGGTGCACACCAGCAGGCCGTGGTTTCTGCGGCAGAAATGCCCTCGCGTATTTTTAAAAAAAGCCGCTTCGCACCGCGCGGTTACAAAAGTGATTTTGATGCACACTTTTTGCGTTGGATGCTCTCCGATGGCGCTGGTGCACTATTGCTAACGAATAAGCCTAATGCTTGTTCGCAGGCGAAAAATAATATTCGTTTGAAGCTTAACTGGGTTCACCAAAAAAGCTTTGCGGGTGATTACCCTGTGTGTATGCAATTGGGCTTGACGGAGGATCGCAGCAAGTCCTTTTTGGATTTCCCCTCATCGAGCGAAGCCGAGGCCGAGGGTGCCTTGGCGCTGCGCCAGGATATTCGTTTACTGCCACATTTGTTTGATGTCAGTATTCACGAGTACGTAAAGTTGGTTGCCGATGGCTGGGTGCACTCCAACGAGGTGGATCACTTTCTTTGCCATTATTCCTCTAACCGATTTATTCCGGTGGTGGAGGAGTTGTTGGCCAAAGCCGGTTTGTCGATTCCGCGCGAGCGCTGGTATAGCAATTTAACCACGCGCGGCAATACCGGTTCTGCGTCTATTTTTATTATGTTGGCTGAATTTCTGGAAACCCGCGAGCTTAAACCGGGCGAGAAAATATTGTGCTTTATACCTGAGTCGGGGCGCATGACCGCCGCATATATGTTGCTAGAGGTTGAAGCTGCTGATGCGCCTGTTCAAAAAGCTGTTGCTTCATCAATCGCCAAGCCAGTCGCTCATCCAGTTGAATTGACACCCACGGCAGCTGCAAATGAGCTGGCGATAGTTCCTCCTCATGATCCTGCGTCTGCGCCCGTTCATTTGCAGGCGTTGTTGCAGTCGCTTGCGGGGCTATGGCATGAGTATCGCTCGCAGGTTTGGCGCAGCCCCGTCATCCATAAATTAGTGGGCAATCAATTCTCTGTTGAAGACTATCGCAATTGGACGGCCCAGTGGGTGCCGCAGGTGCGCGAAGGCAGCAAGTGGATGCGTGAGGCGGTTGCATCTCTGACCGATGAATTTTCGGCGCTGGCAGATTTAATTTCCACCCATGCGGGCGAAGAGCAAAATGATTTTAAAATTTTGTATGACGACTACCTTGCTGCGGGCGGCACTGCTGCACTTGACAGCCTAAAGCGAAACCCAGGCGGCGAAGCCTTAAATAGCTATTTACATGCGCTGGCGGCGACCAAAAATCCAGTGGGGTTATTGGGCGCTATTTATATTATTGAAGGAACCGGCCAGCGGATTGTGCCAGCATTGTTGCCGCTGTTGCGTAAACAAGTAGACCTGCCCGCAAGCGCCTTTCGATTTTTAGAATATCACGGTGCGAATGACGAGCATCACCTTGCACGCTGGTTAACGGCGGTCGAACTGGTGTTGTTAGCCAACCCGCAAGCGGCAGCCGCTATGCTGACAACGGCTAAGCGTACGGCGCAATTATATTTGATGCAGTTTGAACATATTTTGGAGTTATAGAAAATGGATAATCCCCCGAAGTTTTTGGCGAAAGAGTTTGATGCGCGCGACCCAAGCCCTTGGTTGGCGCTTTATTTAGATCAAAGCACACCACTGCCTGATCATGTAAAAAAAGCCTGGCTAGCCGACTCGGAAGCACCATCGCGTCAGTTTCTATTGCCCTTTGTGCGCCCGCTTGCGCGCACGCTGATTGTATTGATTCAAATTGTAAAAATTGTGGTGCCGCGCAACTGGGCTGCATCCAAATTACTGCATCAAATTCTCGCTACTGGCTTGAAGTATTTTGTGCGGCCCGAGGCCAATTGGCTGGTGTTGCGTCATTTTCATTTGGGCGGGCAAATTCTGGAGTTTATTGCCGCTAATGCGCCGGTGGCGGTCGAAACTGCGCCATTAAAACCGTTAAATATTGACGACTTAAAAGATGAATTGTTTTTAAAGCACGATTTGAATTTGTTTAATTTTGTTATTCGGCTGGGCACAGCCTTGCGCGCGGAAGGTAAAGCCTTGGCGCCTGTTGCCAAGCCCGACTTCAGTATGATCACCGAGCCGGATCTTGCCTTGGAGTCTATGCCCAAAGGAAAGCTTAATGGCATAGATTTACAGACCGCCATAGAAATGTTTACCCCAACCTATCAGCTATTTTTAACCGACAACGACTTTTGGCGCGCATCCAACTCGCTACAACTAGATGAAACCATCGGTATCTATGTCGCCACTATTCTAAATTCGCCGCAACATATGGTGTTAGTTAATAACAAGCATCCCCTCGTGCCTATGAGTACGTTGCGGGCCGGTAATCGCTTGGTGTTACACGGACTGTCGACAGAAATGTTACATGCGCTTTTGATGGAGTTGAAAAGCCAGCAAAATTAAGTCATTAATTTGGAGAATTGATGTGCAGGTATGGGCTTACTAAATAAATAGCCCTGTAATATGTCGCAGTTGAGGTCTGCGAGTAGTTGCTGTTGTGCTTCTAGTTCAACACCTTCTGCAACCACCTTCAAGTTAAGCTGTTTGCCGAGCGCGAGAATCATTCCGGCTATAGCTTGATCATCATGAGAAGTATGAATGTTACGCACAAAGGCTATGTCAATTTTTAGCGTGTCTATTGGAAAGCGTTTTAAATAACTCAAGGATGAATAGCCTGTACCAAAATCATCTATAGCGAGAGTTACGCCAATATCTTTCAATGCCATCATAATCGTGATGACACTTTCTGGGTCTCTCGCCGCTACGGCTTCGGTTACTTCTAGCTCAATCATAGCGGGCGGAACCTGGAATTTATCCAGCGCGTTTTTTACTTGCGCACTAAATGCACTGTCTTGAAATTGTTGTGCAGAAATATTCACTGCAATCGGCAGCGAAATACTATGCGAATCTTTCCATTCGCGCCATTGCCTGCAGGCCTCTAGTAAAACCCAGTTGCCAATCGGAACAATCAACCCGCTTTCTTCTGCCACTGGAATGAAGTGTGCGGGCGATACTAGGGTGTCTTTATTGCGCCAGCGGATTAAAGCTTCACTACTGATGATTCTTAAGGTTTTTGCGTCTACCTTAGGTTGGTAGTGCAATTCGAACTTGTTTTCTTGTAAGGCGTTCCGCAATGCGCTTTCAGTGGAGAGCCAGTATTCATTCTCGGCGGTCATTCGCGCTTCAAACCAATGTATGTTGCCACTGATATTCTTGGCATTTATGGCCGCGAAGGCATTGCGTAATAAGCTGGTGGCTGTTTCGTTTGTGGGGGAGAATTCTGCGATACCAATACTCACGTCGCCGCGTAAATGACGTTCGTCAATGCTCATTATTTGTGTTGAGGTTTGTACTAGGTCTTCAGCAATTTTTTGAGTGGATTGGTGGGTGGTTTCAGGCGAATCTTGCTCGGCCTGTACGATGATCGCAAAGCTATCGGAGGTTACACGATAGGTTTTATGCGTAGTATCAACATGCTGTGTGGTGATACGGCGCGCTACTAAGTTTAGTAGTTTATCTGCAATGATATGACCGTAGGTACTGGCAATAACATTAAGGCGATTGACGTGTATAACCAACAGCGCGCCTTGAGTCGCTGTTGTTAATAATTGCTCTATGTCTTTTTCAAGCAGCAAACGATTGGGTAAGCCAGTGGCGCCGTCAAAAAAAGCTCGGCGATAAAGTTCATCCTGATCCTTCATTCGTCCGTAGAGAACAAATAGCACAAATGTAGACGTAATCATTACTGCTAAGCTGAAACCCAACTGTAATTGGGTTAAATGACGTACTTGCTCTAAAGCTGTAATTCCGCTGTTTTGTGCGGTGCTATTGATTTTGTCACTCCACTCATTGAGCAATACTGAAATGTCGTTAATTTTCAATTGCGCATTGGCGAGATGTTCGCGCAGTAAGTCCCAGTCTCGGTTATTGCTTTTTTTCATCTCTATATCAAACAGTTTTGCCGTTTGCGAAAAATTATTAACGAGGTCTACAAACTTTTGGCTGTCATCTGAATTCAGCCCTAAATTTTTGAGCGCGTGTAAATGCGCGCTGACCTTGTCATTGAGATGCTTGTCTTGGGGGCGCCAAATATCCTCATCGAGGGTCGCGTAGTAAAGGTAGAGTGCTACAACACGCTGCCCCATGGCAGTTTGCAGCTTATTGATTTCGCGAAGCTCGGGGATGCGGTAATCCGTCAAATTTGCGGCTTGATGCTTGAGTGTTTTACCTGCATTGAGCGTCAATCCGATAACCATTAAAGTTGATATGAGCACTGCGGCAAAAATCCCTAACAGTATTTTAAGTCGGTGTTTGTTGTTTGACCTAAGTGAGTATTGCACAGCGAATTCCAGTGGATGTAGTTTGAATCTCAACTATAGACGAGTTTATTGGGTGAGTGTTTTTAGGGGTGTAGAGAATGGTTTTTATTAGAGAGGAGGGCATAGCAGTGCGCTATTTGTTGTTTAGGTTGATTGGGGTGTGGCGCTAGCGCTTTGCCAGCTGCTCCCAAAATGCGCTCAAAATAGGACTTTTCAGGCGCTTTTCCATTACGCAGATTCCCATGTCATAGGGCCCGAGATCTGGCTGGTGGCGAAACAGCTCCACCTTGTCGGCTAGCGTCTAGCCCTGATCTTAGCTTTCCTTTAAATGACTAAAATCTTGGCGACATTTTGATGGGTGAAGGCTAGGGAGCCTCTGAAAATGTTAACGACGCTAACGCAAATAAGTTAACTTTTAAGAGGCTCCCATGGATCGAGTAACTATTCTTCCTGTCGCTGTTTAATAGTTAATTGCACAGCGGTTACGCGCTTCAAAACATTTAAAGCTGAGTTGGCGATTGGTGCTATCGAGATCAAAGAGTTGTTGGGTATAGGGATTGCGAAATTCTGGCTCTGTCAGAAGTGCCTTCAGTGTCATTGATTGGTCTGCATTTTGGCCGCTGACTGCGCGCAACTGCATTCTTACCAGGCTGTATATGCCGTTGATATCATGTGGGCGGCCTATACTGTTTGCTGGCCACCACATGTTTGTAGTTTGGATTTTTGCACCTAAGTTGTAGGGGTTGAAACGCGAGAGCTTTAGTCGACTAATCGGCCTTTGTGCGTTCAGGTAAAACTCTGGCGCGCTTAAGCGGCAGAGGTTGTAGGCGGGTAGATAGGTTTGGTGGAAATTGTGATTAACGCTGGCGCTGGCCTGGGTCATGAGTGTCAGCACTAGGGTGCGAAGGCTAGGATCAAAGAATATGCTTTTGAGTAGTTGATCGCGGTTTTCAACACCAAAGCGCAAATCACCAGTGAACATCTCGCAAATATCGAGTTCATCTTTATCAAGAGGAGGCAGCAGGGTATTAAGGGCTTGTAAATCAGTGTTGTTCAGTTTGATTTCTTGTTTTAGAACATAGGAAATGGCGAGTAGATTTTTGTGCAGTGACATCATAGCCACCATCTTGCCGATGTATGTTTGGCTTTCGCGCAGTACCAGCCGCCAAAAATCCATATCCCTCTGGGTGCTGGCGATAAATTCTTCACTTGTTCCCGTCAAAAACGCCTGTGCTGTTGTTATGCGCCCAAGTAGCCATATTTGATGAAAATCGGGCAGGGGGGAATTAAAGTCAAAACTGCGAGTATCTTCAATAAAGTGCGGCTGACGAATCAGCTCCTGATAGCGCTTGAGCTGCCCCAGCAGGCGTGAGTCGCTGACGGGATTGTCCTTCATTATTTGGAGTAGCTTTTCAAGGCAGTGGCTGTCTGCGCGCACATTGCAGTGCTCGTCATAGCGCTCGCGCCAGTCTTTGTCCAGATCGCGTCCGCCATAAATTGCCAAGTATTCTTCATCGCTTAGATTGACGGTTTTGTCTTGGGCGCGTTTTTTTTGCAACAATTTAATAACCTCTGTACCTACCTGCATAGGGCTTTTTCCCTCAGCGGCCGGTAATCCATAGAGATAAAGTGCTGCATTGCCCTGAGCAGGTGGAATGGGTAGCTCGGCAATTCGGCGGCTGATTTCGGGGTCGAGCTGTTCATCAAAGATGCGCAGGTTGGGTATGAGTAACACGGCGAGAGCTACGGCTATAACAATCGCAATGGCTTTGAGCATTTTCATGGTGAGAGTCCTTGTAATAAAGTTGTTTAAGTCTTGCACTGGCGCGTTTCCTGCGCCTGAGGGAAACCTCCCCATTTCATCCGCACCGCCCTTAGCCGGTTTTACCGAGGTTTGGCGGTCGCTATACTGCCTCCATGATAAAACCTAACACTAGACTAGAACCCCAGTTGCAATGTGCTGACATCCGGCTGGATCTCGCTGCGGGCTACCTCTATTCAAACAGCGGCAGTAGCTTGCGCTTGAGTCCCATAGCGCAAAAAATTATGCAGCAACTGGTGGTGCACGCCGGTGAGTTGGTGACACGCACCGAGCTGTTTGCAAGCGTGTGGCCCAATCAGTTGGTGAGTGAAGATGCCTTGACGCGTGCCATGTCGGATTTGCGCGGCCAGCTGAATAGCCTTGATAGTTCAACCACTTTCATAGAAACCCTGCCCAAGCGCGGTTATCGTTGGTTGCCGGTGCTTGAAACTTTGGCTGCCGGTGAGGTTGGACAGTCCTTGCCGAGCGAGCCGGTCGACTCACCAGCGCAAATCTTAGCTGTGCCATCACTCATCGTTGCAGACTCAAAGCGTGCAATGTTCAGGTTGCCAATAATCTATAGCGGATTGGGGGTGTTGTTAGCCATGTTGGTCATGATGGCGTTGACCGAGTTAGCGCCAAAAGCCATTTATCGTTTGGCGGTATTGCCAACCCAGCTAGAATTTCCTGCTCAGCAATTGAGTGGGCACCAGGTTGATAGCGTTTTATTCGAGGTGCTGCGGGCTGATGCGCGCATAGATCTTTTGTCTAATACTGCTGTAGCCTCGCGTCCGACTAACCCCTTTCCCTATTTCTTTAATGAATTCAACGCGCGCTGGGTGCTTGAGACCCGGCTTGGCTTTTTGGATGGAATGACTCAAGTGGAGCTGAGTTTGGTGGATGCACGCTCGGGTGTAGAGCGGCGTCATCTGCGCTTGGACGCGGTCAATCCCGCCGATCTGCGCAACCTTATCGCTAGCCAGTTGTTGCCACAGTTACTTGATGATTTAGAGGACTATTGAGTTATTGCTTAGCCAGCTGCTCCCAAAGTGCTGCCAAAATCGGGCTTTTCAGGCGCTTTTCCATTACGCAGATGCCCATGTCGTAAGGCCCGAGATCAGGCTGAAGGCGAAATAGCTCCACCTTGTCGGCTAGCGGGCTGTTGTCTACCACTATCTTGGGCGCAACGCCCACGCCAAATCCCAAGCTCACTATCGCCTCATTACCTTTTACGTCAACGTAAATGTTGGGTTTGATTTTAAGGGCACCTCCGGAAAGTGCATTTTTAAAAAATCCCCCTTGTGAATACTGGACTGCAATTCAGAGAAAGTGAAAAAACGGCTATTTCCGGAGGCGCCTTTAAGTGAATCGAACAGATTGCTTTCTTTTGTTGTGGGGCGCGGTTGACGTGAACACTTAGGTGTACACCTAAGGCCTCATCCTGTTGTTTGATGGGTTACTGGCTTTTCCCTTTCTTTACTTGATTGTTTTTATTAAAGCACTTTATTTTATAAAGTTAGTGCGGTACATTGTCCTCGTTGCCACGTATGGGGTGTTCAGTTTGTGAGTTGAATTGAATGCGTGTTGGCAAGGAGTTGATCATGTGGAGAAGGGTATGTCGGACTTGTCGCGCTTAAAAGCAGATATAGATTTCGTG
>Ga0070748_1001308_pt1 | contig 11596 bp, 16 predicted proteins | sample VirMetDEL_Nov_12_FD_77015 | JGI IMG/M metagenome (GOLD analysis project Ga0070748, IMG submission 77015) | Aqueous microbial communities from the Delaware River and Bay under freshwater to marine salinity gradient to study organic matter... | ecosystem: Environmental > Aquatic > Marine > Coastal...
CAGTTTCTAATGTACAATCATCTTCTAGTTACGAGTTTTTCGCATCATCTTATGCAGGACAAAATATTATCGCAATTCGTAACTCCGCAAGATGGCAGTTGGTTGGCGGTTCAACTAAAGCTCTGTTCAAGTTTACTGGCGGTGCATTTAGCCAACAGGTCATTCTCTCTAGGGGAGATGGTGCTGTAGTACAAAATAACACTTTAAGTAGTACAAATGGACAAATCTTTATCGACATTATAGGTTCCGTAAACCAAAACCTCGCAGCTTACCCAGCTACATTTTCAGCTTTTACAATAGGTTTCGGAGTATATCTTGGTCTTACAAACGTATCCGCATTAAACTACTACTCTCAAACCAAAGCAGTTGCAGACAGCCCATATACACTAGCATCGGAGATTGGTTATTTAAGATGTAACGCGGTCGGTGGTAACATGACAATTAACTTACCTGCTGCTATTGGTAATGGTAGATTAGTCACAATTAAAAAGATCGATGCCTCTGGCAATACAGTTACGATAGACGGCAACGGATCTGAAACTATAGATGGTGCGACAACTTATGTGCTGGCAGCTCAATGGGACGTCGTACAATTTATTGATGCCGCCGCAGGACTATGGGAAATAACAAGTACAGGATAATTATGGAGAAAGATTTAACAAAACTACACCCGATACATCAAAAAGCTTGCGAGGAGTTTATAGCTAGCGAGTACACACCAAACGAAATACCAGATGAACTTTACCAGGCTTACTTAAAGCTATCTAAGATACCTAAGAAAGATTGGGGTAAACAAAGCACCTTAGATGAGGTTAGTAACTAGTTATTGACGAATCGTAAAATAAGAATAATGATTAGGGAGTATTATGGACAAGCAATTTACTAAAGCAACAATCACAGAGAAAGCAGCAGACGGCTCATTCACAGCCGTAGCATCAAGCGCTACTAAAGATAGGCATGGCGAATCAGTAGACATTAAAGGTTGGGACTTAAAGAACTTTAAAAAGAATCCTGTATTACTATGGGCGCATGACCATACTATCCCTGCAATCGGAGTAGCAAAGAGGGTATGGATTTCAGACGGCAAACTTATGTTTAAAGGTGTCTGGCAAGAAGTTACCGATATGGGTAAGGCTGCTAAACAGTTAGTCGAAGAGGGTATTATCAATTCGTTCTCAGTCGGGTTTTTACCTAGCGAGATGGAGGGTAACACTTATACTAAACAGGAACTTTTAGAGATTAGCCTAGTGAACGTGCCAGCTAACCCTGATGCTATGATGCTTGCTTACAAATCACTTAAAGGTAGTGGTTTTGAGGATAAGGTATTAGAAGATATAGGAATAGATACTCTAGTTGTTGACAAGCTTGTCAGTATGGAGAAAGATATAAAGGAACTTAAAGATCAGGTAAAAGTGACTCCCACTGCGCCACAAACACATTCACAAGTTATTCGCACTAGGCAATCAGTAGTAAAAGCTGTAGCCAAAGCCTCTGACCAGCTACTCGCTGGCGAAAAAGATGGTATTGCGAAAGACGAACGTGTTAAGTTAGCTAAAATAATTAAACGAGGGGCCGAAATCCTCTCGAAAAGCCATAAGGAGCAAATAAATGGGTAAAATAGCAGAACTATTTGAAAAGAAAGCACTAAAAACTATTACTGACGAAGAGCAGAAAGAGTTAGATTTGCTATTAGCAGAGGCTAAAGACGTAACACCAGAAGAAGCATCTAACGAAGATGTTGAAGCTGATATTGAGAAGATGGCACAGAAATTTGCCGATACTGTTGGTGCTAGTGTTGATAGTAAATTTGAAAAATTAATGGAATCTCTAAAAGAAAAAGACGCTAAAGTTGTTGAAGAGCAAGGTAAGAGCTACATCGTAGACAAGAAGCTAGGCAAGAAAACTGTCGAAGAGCTTGGCGAAATGAAAGTTCAACTTACTGATCGTAAGAGCAAGGGCAAAAAAGTTACTGAAGTTAGCATGAAAACTGTTCACTTTGTTAATGCACTTCTTACAAAGAACGTTGAGAAACTACAACTTCTATCAGAGGGTACTGCATCTGCTGGTGGTTACTTAGTACCTGAAGAGTTTGCAAACATGATCGTAGAAGACATCCGAGACATCGCAGTTATGCGTACTGTCGCTGCACCTGCAATGACAATCTCTGGTGATACTATACACATCCCTAGCCTAGTTGACCGACCAAAGGCACAGTGGCGCGCTGAGAAAGCTGTTAAAGCTACATCAACTGCTACTTTCTCTGAGACAGTACTTACTCCTTATAGCCTTGCTGTAATCGTAGGTCTATCACAAGAGTTAGCTGATGACGCAAGCTTGGGTGTAAACGGTTCTGTAGTGAACTACATCGCTGGATTGATGGCACAATCTCTTTCTGAGAGAGAAGAGCAAGCTTTCTGGGTTGGTGACGGTTCAGGCAAGCCAACAGGTATCGACAACTACACACTACGAACAGTTAACGCTGGTGCTGGTGCAACTGATGCACAAAAGGCTGATGCGATTATCTCTGCGTTCCAAAGAACTCCACAGGGTTATAGAAATCGTGGTGTATGGGTTGGTAACAGCTCTACATGGGAAGAGGTTGGAAGACTTAAAGATTCAAATGGTAACTACCTACTAACTAGACTTGCAGATTCTCCAACACAGAGTCTACGAGGCCGTCCTGTTTACGAGCAGAACGACATCGGTGGTGGTAAATTATTCTTCGGTGACTTTAGCTACTACCAGATTGTTGACCGAGAGGGAATCTCAATAAAGATTTCTGACGAAGCAACAGTAGGTGGATCAAGCGCCTTTGAGAAGAACTTAGTATATGTACGAGTTGAAAAACGAGTAGATGGTGAACTATTGCTTAACGCAGCAGTTACAGAAGTTCAAGGTCTAGGAACAATATAGATTGTATCCTGACGGTTGCCCCTCTGGGGGCTTCCGCTAGGAGATAACCTAATGCGTATTAAAATAACCAAAGACTACAAAGAACATAAATCAGGCGAGATCATTGATGTGACTCCAAACGTAGCCTTTGGTCTTATTGATAAAGGCATTGCAAAGATTACTAAAGACATGACATCGAGGGATATTAAGCATGGCTAGTTTATTATCTTACGCTCTGACTACTGTTGCTGACGTTAAAGAGACGCTAGACATTGCTAGTAACGACACAACAAAAGACAATCTTATTACAAGGAAGATAAACCAAGCCACTGAGATGATTGAGAACTATACAGGCAGACGCTTTAAGTTAACCAGATATGCAGACGAAGAGTACGATGCAACTGGAACAGACCAACTTATTCTTAGACAGCGACCAGTGGACACCGCTTATACGTTCCAAATAGACGCAAGGAACACATCTTTAAACGATAACGATTGGGACACAGTTGATTCTGAGCTATCATTTGTAGATAGCAAAGCCGGTGTGGCTGACCTCAATTTTATATCGGTAGGTGGATGGAACAGATACAGGGTTACTTATAGAGCTGGTTATTCAACTATCCCATCGGATATATCTGAGGCTTGTGTTACTTTGGCGGCTTATCTAGTAGAGAGTGGCACATCGGGAACAAACGTAAAGAAGAAACAAGAGGGCGCAAGGTCTATAGAATACTTTGATCCTAAAGCCGGTGCTACCAACACATCTGATATATTTGACATGCTCAATCTTACTGGCACTTTAAACGCTTATTCAAACAACCCAATACTACCGGATAAGTAATATGACTATATTTTTTAAGTCACACCAAATAACCATCTACAGGAGGCGTAGGATAGGCTCTGCTGATCGTTACGCTATGAGTGCTACATTTACCGCATTTAACGTAGACATTCAACCTGCAAGCCCTGAGAGGGTCGCAGAAGTAGACGGAAGATTTGGCGCTATCTTTACAGCATACGTTGATGTGTCTGTTGATATTAAAGCTGGCGATCAGGTTAAGATAGACACTGGCAAGACTTACGGAGTTAAAGGCGTGCAGATATGGCAGGGTGCAGGGCTACTTGACCACAAGGAACTTGTATTGGAGAGCCAAGATGCGTAAGATTATTCTTAATTCTGGTGACGCAGCGTTAGTTGACGATTCAGATTATGTAGAGCTATCAGCATACCGATGGCATTTAAGTAACGGTTACGCAGTTAGCAGAGTTCATATTGGCATGAAAGACGGTAAACAAGTTAAAAAAACTTTGAGGATGCACAGGATAGTCAACAATACCCCGATGGGTTGTATCACCGACCATATAAATGGTAGTAAACTAGATAATAGACGTAGTAACTTGAGGACTGTTAATCACTCACAAAACGGACTTAACAGGTTGAAGCCGTCTAATAATACTTCTGGCTATAAGGGCGTATATTGGAACGAGAGCGCTAAGAAGTGGCATGCCAGAGCCTGGCTTAAAAATCGACATTATAGTATTGGTTTATTTAGCAAGGCGGAAGATGCATTTAATGCTCGAATTAAGTTTATGACTGGCGTATCGGGGGAGTATTACCATGCCTAGTATTAAAGTTGAGATTACTAACATACGTCAAATAAAAGACGCTTTTGATAAAGCCCCTTACCAGATGACTAAAGAACTTAACACCGCTATTAAAAAGAGTGTATTTACAATTCAAGGCCGTTCGATGATAAACACTCCTGTTTTAACTGGTAGGCTACGAGCTTCGACTAGATCAAAGTTTGAGAACCTAAAGGGCGAAGTCGGTACTAACACCAATTATGATATATTTATACATGATGGTACTAGATTTATTAAAGCCCGACCATATCTTGCAGATGCTGTTGATGAATCTGAGTCTGACGTAGAAAATTACTTTGAAAAAGCGGTACAAGATGTACTAGATACTATAGGAAGAAGTGTATGAGCCAATCTACAGAACTAAAAAACAAGTTGAAGACTAAGATACAGGGCTTGTCATCTGTCCAAGAAGTCTATGGTTTTGAAAAGATTAACCCGGAAGGATTCCCTGCGGTCATGTTAACACCTCAGGATTTGCAGGGAGAGTTTAGTTCAAATGCAGAGAACAGTAGGGTGTACGCTTTCAAGTGTTTGATTCTGTTCCCTATATCTGAAGACTACCCAGATAATACGGGCTTACCGAGAATGGAATATGCTGAACAGGTCATCGCAACAGTTATTGACGAAATCGTAAATGACATGGATACTGACTTTGAGCTTACTGGCTCAACTGCGCTATACATGAACGCAGCTGATTGTCTCTGGTCATACGTTAAGTATGAGGGGGGCGAAGCCAGATCAGCAGAGATAACTTTAAGTATATATACAGAAAGAACAGTAGTATGACAAAATTTGTAGGAAGATTAGGAACATTAGGGGTAGCACTAGAAGCAAGTAGGGGCGTACCTGTTGCACCGACTTACTGGTTGCCTTATGTAACAATGTCATTCTTTGACAAAACAACTACCGAAAACGAAGAGCAGGGTATGGGAGTTGTTGCTGATAACGACTCTGTTTATGTAACTATGTCTATGGCCGAGGGTGATGTTGAATCTCAACTTTACGATAACGCTTTAGGATATATCTTGTCTTCAATTCTAGGGGCTGTCCCTGTTACTACTGGAGCTAACCCATATACTCACACGTTTACTCTGTCTAACACTAACCAACAGAAATCTTTATCCCTATACTGGAAAGACCCTAACTTCTCTCTAATGTTCCCTCTTGCTGTTGTCGAACAACTATCTGTAACAGTTGAAGCTAGCGCTATTGTTGCTTGGACTATCACTTTCAAGGCAAAGCGATCACGAGAGTGGTCACGCCTTACACCAAGCTTCACATCTCTAGGCAGTAAGTTCTTACACCAGCACCTAGTAACTAAGTTTGCTGATAGCGTCGGTGCTTTATCGGCCGCTTCCGGTATATCTATTAAGAACCTCGAACTTAACATCAACCGAAACACAATCTTCGATGAAGTAATTGGTACAGCAGAGCCTGAAGATGTACTAGGCCAACAGCTCACTATTGAGGGTAATATGACCCTTAACCTAGAGGACTCAACTTACAAGAACTACATGCTCAACGGTACTTATAAAGCTATGGAGCTTAACCTACTTAGATCATCAAGCTCTAGCCTTGACCTGAGATTTCCAAGAGTAAGCTTTAACGAGTGGGAGCCAGACTTTGCACTTAACGAGATAGCTAAACAAAAGATAAACTTTAAAGCCAATTATGACGCAGCAAACAACCTTGATATAATATCTACAGCGGTTCTTATAAACACCAAATCTAGTTATTAAATAAAGGAGCAAGAATGCTAAAGCTACAGAAGACAGTCAATCTGGACAGTCTCGGTGAAGTGTATCAAAATATCAACTTAGTTTTTAACTGTATACCAGCGAGTATGCTACCTCAGATTAGAGAAGACCAATCTAAGCTATCTGACGAACTATCGGAGCAAGTAGACTTTATTCTTAATATGATAAAGAAACAGTTTGTATCTGGTACTCAGGACGATGAAGCTATTACTAAAGAAGATTTATCTAGTCTTGATGAAGTAGCATTACTGCACACTTTCAAAATACTCGCTGGGGTCGAGATTGACCCAAAAGTAGAGACGCCATCGACCAATTCATCTACAACGGAGTAGGCGTTAGTACTGATGTAATTGAATATAGATATAGAAAGTTGTTTGGCTTAACATACGAAGAGTATGCAAACGAGCCACTAGATAAGTTATTTACTAATTTATACGTACATGCAACCATAGGGAAGAAACAGGAACTAGAACAGAAGCATGGCTCAAGCAAACATTAAAGCAGTTATAACAGCAAAAGATGACGCCTCAGACGTTCTTAAAAAGTTTGGCAATAATACCAATAGTATGGCGAGCGGAATCGGTACAGCCCTCAAAGGGGTTGCGGTTGTTGGCGCTGCGGTAGCTGCAGGAGTAATTGCGTTTGGTATATCTAGTGTTAAATCGTTTCAAGAGTCTGAGAATGCCATTGCTCAAACTAATGCGGTATTGAAATCAACAGGTGGTATAGCCGGTGTTACAGCTGCCGAGATAGATAGGTTAGCTACGAGCTTTCAAAAAACCACAGCCTATTCAGATGAACAAGTTAGAAGCGCAACTAACATGCTTCTTACCTTTACCAAAATAGGCAAAGACATATTCCCACAGGCTACAGAGACAGTACTAAACATGTCTACAGCTCTTGGCCAAGACTTAAAATCATCATCTATACAGGTCGGTAAGGCTCTGCAAGACCCTATACTTGGTGTAACAGCTCTCCGTAGGGTTGGTGTGAACTTCTCTGAAGATCAGCAGAATGTTATTAAGAACTTGGTTGAGACAGGTCGGGCAGCCGAAGCACAAAAGTTAATACTTCAGGAGCTAAATACAGAGTTTGGTGGTTCAGCGAATGCAGCAGCTAATACTTTTGCTGGTTCACTTGCAAGACTAACAAACCAGTTTGACGATGTAAAAGAGTCTGTTGGTAAGACTTTAGTAGAGGGACTCACCCCGTTATTTACAAAGTTAGCAGAGTTCCTAGCATCAGATAAGTTCCAAGCATGGCTACAAGAGTTCCTTGTAATGATTAGCGAAAAACTACCACCATTTATGGAAAAGTTAGTGAACGAATATATACCTAAGATGAAACAGGCTTTTGATGACGCCTACCCCAAGATAATGACTATCGTTCACGCTATAGAGGCTTTTATTGGCGCTCTTGTTTGGCTTAATGATGTTAATACAAATGTCATGGCAGCGGTAATGATCGCAATAGATAGATTTAAAACCAGTTTCGGTAATAACTTTACTGTTGTATATCGCTACATAAATGGCCTAAACTCAGCTATTGGTGCTGCCGTAGGCGGTGCTGCTAGTTGGCTATATAACACAGGTAGAGATATAATAAACGGCTTGATAAACGGTATCCGAGACGGGATAAGCGGAATCGGTCGAGCGATAGGTGGAGCTAATAACGCTATCGGAAGCGCAGTTAAAGGCGCTCTCAGAGGTCTCATCCCTGGGTTCGCTACAGGTGTAGATAACTTTTCTGGTGGATTAGCTGTAGTTGGAGAGAAAGGGCCGGAGCTTGTCAACCTACCAAAAGGCTCTGACGTTATACCTAACCACATGCTAGGCGGTGGTGGCGGACAAATGACATTCAATATAACAGTTCAAGCAGGAGTTATGACAGGAACAGATGCAGACATGAGAAAACTAAGCGCTATGGTTGTCGAGTCTATCAAAGACATCGCTTCATCAAGAGGAACTACAGCAGGAGCGTTGTTAGCGTAATGGCATACTTACTAGACGGAACTGAGATTAGATCACCTGGTTCACTTAGTGAAACCAACAGCACCCAGACGGTGCAACAAAGAAGCTTGTCTGGCTCTATAGGTAGGGATATATTTGGCTCAAATAAACGTGTCTGGCAGTTGGAGTATAACAACGTAAACTCAACAGACTACGCAACTATAAAAGCTATATATGATTCCTATTTAAATACTAATACGACAAAGACTTGGGCTATTACAGAAACAAACTATACAGTAAGCAGCGTCAGAGTACATGTAGACCTCGCGGAACGTGGCTTTAGCGTTAAAGGGTCGGACTACCTATCAAGCTTTACTCTAACGCTTACGGAGGCTTAGATGCAGACTGTCAATGCAGCATTCACCGCAGAAGAACGTGATTCTATACGTTCTATTGCTCATAACTTACAAATATCTTGGAAGAAACAAAGCACTCTAGGCAACAGGACATTTACTATCGGAGTATCCACAATCGGTGGTAACGATGTTATAGGCGTAAACCCTGGCGCAGTTGGTAGCCCATCTAACTATAGATACTTTGACGAGACTGATTACGTTAATAGTCTAGGTTGGGAGCGTGGCTATAACATGCCATCTGGTGGATTATTCAAAGCGTTAGCCGAAGCCAAACTAGACAATACATCTGGTAGATTCACTCCTAGATATATGGGTGGTCGGTCAGAACTATATACAGCGATACTTCCATCAAGACCAATGATTATGAATGCAGGTCTTAAGATCGGTGGTGTGCCGATTACAGTCCCTCAATTTGCAGGAAGTATATCTAAACAGCCAGCAGTCAACGCCCGATCGGGTGAAGTATCTATATCTGGTGAAGATTATGTCGGGTTTTTTGAGGATAAATACCTAGACCAAGAGGTGATGTTCACCGCACAAAGAACCGATCAGGTAATGCAGACTATTTTACAAGGTACTCTAGGTATGAACACCGCACAATACGATTTAGATACTGGTATAAATATCATTCCGTTTGGTTTATTTGAGTCAGGTACTAAAGTAAGAGATATATTTTCACAACTGGCACAAGCAGAGAACGGACACTTTTATCAAGACGAGTCAGGTATATTTAAGTTTGAGAACCGTCAGCATTGGGATAATTCACCATATACACAGGTGCAAAGAGTTATAACAACAGCACAAGTATTAAACGCAGAGATACCAGATGAGTCTCATCTTATAAATGTAGTCGAAGTGAGGGGTAAGATATGGCAGAAACAACCAACTCAGATTATATTTAGTTTATCGTCAGCCGTCTTATTACCACCAGGAGACACCAGTGTGTTCTTTGATTTGCAAGACCCTATGCTTGCAATAGATGACCCTACATTCTTTACTGTTAATACTTTAGCCGATGGCGAGGGTACTGATTCAACTTCTAGTGTTTCAGTTAAAAATACAAGCAAGTTTTCTAAAGCTATAAAAATAACATTTACTAACTCTTCGACTTCTAATCTATTCTTAACTGATTTGAGGTTATATGGTAGACCAGCTAAAGCTATCAGTAATGTTTACTACAGAGGCAAAGATGACTCGTCTGTTACAGCTTATCAGGAACATCCATATAATGTAGATAATATATTTATACAGAATGAAACATGGGCGAAGTCTCTAGCGCAAATGATACTTAACGATTTTTCTAACATCGAAAACATACAGAAGTTGACAATCAGGGCTATACCAGAACTACAGTTGGGTGATTTAATAAGTTGGCAGGGTAGATATTGGCGTGTATTTGAAATAAAAGCGGTATTAAATGCATCGCAAGGCTTTACACAACAGCTTACTTTGCTACAAAGAACTATAGTGTCATACTTCAGAATAGGTATAAGTACCATTGGTGGTGCAGATAGGATTGCACCATAATGGCAGAACTTACTAGAACTACTACTGACCAAATAGCAGGAGACCCCAACAGAAACCAGGGAGTTGTTCATAGATTTAGGATCAGTTTACAAGCAAGCACTAATGGCCCAAGCTCTATATATGCTCCCTACTATTATGCAGAACACACTGTTGATCTTAGCTTCTTAAACACAGTTGGGTTATTCCCTGATGTACAAGTATGGAGAAAAACAGGTAGTGCCGGAAGCAGAACATTTATTAAGTGTCCCTATACTTTTGTCACTCCAGGAGCGTTGACTATAGCAGAGTATACTAAAGTACAAGTTGCAGAAAACATATCTAAGGTGGGTGGGTATTCATTAGGGGTAACGATAGCTTTGTTTACTACTACGCTTAATCTGACCAGAGAATACTATGTAACGATAGGTGATGTTGCTATAGGTGCTACAGATGCCACCTTATTTACAGACCTTGGTACGTTCAGCGCCTAGTTATTGACGAGTATCACTTAAAACTGTACAAATTAGATTATGAATACATATAAAGTTACTTGTTTAAATTGCAAAGAAGACGATAGATTGATGATAGATGATGCTACCCATCAAGTGGTTAATTTTGGTAAACAAGCCGGTACTAATTTACTCTCCGCTAGGTTTAGAGGAGATGGTAAGTTTGGATTTGAGTGTCGTTGTGGCAATGATAACCGATTGGCTGCAAGTGAAGAACACCAGATGAGTAGTTTAGTGCAGGGCGATGCTGTCAGTGTCCAGAAGATTAAAGATAGTTTAAAGATATTGGACTCTAAGCAGTTCTCTATGGAGGTTATGTAATGGCGTATGCATCTTGGTCAGTAGTTTTTGGTGAGCAACCATCGGCTGCTAAATGGAATATATTAGGCACTAACGACGCTAGTTTTAATGATGGTACTGGTATAGCAACAAACGCAATAACTGGAGCCAAGCTTGCCACTGGTGCAATCCACTTGGGTACTACAAGCTCTACATCTTTATCTCAGACAGGCTTTAGCTCACAGACCGATATCACAGGAATGAGCGTCACTGTAACAGTCCCGGCAGGCGGAAGAAGTGTCATGATTATGGGACAGTTTACTGCTACGTTCAGTGTTAGTAACGATGAGTTTAGGGGCCAGATTAACGAAGGGTCGACTATTCTCAGCGCCACCCAGATAAACAACTTCGGTAGCTCAAGAAGTAACACGTTCTTAATGTGGGCCTACGCTGCCGCTCCTAGTGCTGGATCGCATACATATAAACTTACTGGGGTTAGAGTTTCTGGTACTGGAACAATGGCCCCCACTAGTGGCTCGGCATTCCCAGCGGCAATTAGTGTCTTCTTAATGTAGGACTATATGACAACATTTAACGAACCCACTGGGGCATAACATGGCAAGAGATACTATCGAAACACTAGG
>Ga0070748_1001310_pt1 | contig 11593 bp, 9 predicted proteins | sample VirMetDEL_Nov_12_FD_77015 | JGI IMG/M metagenome (GOLD analysis project Ga0070748, IMG submission 77015) | Aqueous microbial communities from the Delaware River and Bay under freshwater to marine salinity gradient to study organic matter... | ecosystem: Environmental > Aquatic > Marine > Coastal ...
TAAAGCATTAAAATCTAATGTAAAAATTAAATCTGCTGCTTCAAGTAGTTTAGTACAGTTTTCTTTATCTTTTTCGAATATTTTAACGGTTTCAGCACCAGGAAGCCATGCTAAAAAGTCAGGAAATTCATTTGGCGCTATCACCATCGCTTCATGATTGTATTTTGATAAAAAGTGGTATAACCCCAATGTAGAACCCATAGCATCACCGTCAGGTCCTCTATGTGGAATGATTACAATTTTTTTTGGTGTTGCTAATAACAACGCTATTGCTTGAATGTCTTGTATTTTCATAGTGTGCGAAATTACATTTTTTTAATGTAAAGTTTAAAATCATTTATAATTATCAAACAGTTTGTATTTAAAACTGTTTTAAATTTCTCTTCTTTAGATGCTGATATAAGTGGTATTTAGGTCCTTTAACAATTTGTGAATGGTATATACCGATAGAACCTGAAGCTAAATAAGCAATAAAACAAGCTATTGCAATATACAGGCCGCTTTCAATACCAAAGAGTTCTATTCCCATGACGGTGCAAGCAATTGGAGTGTGAGTGGCTCCGGAAAAAACGGCTACAAAACCCATTCCAGCTAGCAATGCTATTGGTAGCGGTATAAAGAGAGACAATGTACTCCCTAAAGTGGCTCCTATAAAAAATAGTGGTGTAACTTCTCCGCCTTTAAACCCAGCGCCAAGTGTAAATCCGGTGAATAGTATTTTTAATAAAAAATCATAGTACTCACTTGGCTTTGAAAATGATTCAACAATAACTGGTACTCCCAAGCCTAAATATTTATTTGTTCCAATAATATATATCGTTACTGCAAAAATCAGACCACCTATAAAAGGACGAAAAGGGGGATATTTAATTGTTTTAGAAAATAAAGTTCCCCAGTAGTGTGTACTTCTAGAAAATAACATAGCTGCTATTCCAAAAAGAATACTTACCGGAATAATCCATAAAAGCAACTGAAAATTAAATTCAGGAACTGTAGGGATAACGTAATGTGTGTGTTTCACCTGCCATAATTCAACAGTAAAGTAAGCAAAATAGGCCGTTATGAAGGATAAAGGAATACTTTTAAAGCTCACTTTGCTAAAATACAATACTTCAATTGCAAAGAGGGCGCCTGCAAGTGGAGTACCAAATACCGAGGCAAAACCAGCACTAATTCCTAAAATAATAATTGTTTTTCTGTCAGTAGTACTAATTTTAAATAGGGTGGTCAATTGATCAGCTAGTGCTCCTCCCATTTGTACAGCAGTTCCTTCTCGACCAGCTGAGCCACCAAAAAGATGAGTGATTATTGTGCCTAAAAGCACAAATGGAGCCATCTTTAGCGGGATAATCTTATTGGGTCTGTCGTATTCTTCCAATAATAAATTATTTCCTTTAACTACAGAGCTTCCGTAATAGTAGTATCCTAAGCCAATACATAATCCTCCTAAAGGCAATAACCATATAATCCAGTCATGATTTTCTCTATATTGGGAAGCCCATTGCAATGCTACTAAAAGTAATGCAGAAGCAGAACCAGATAAAACACCAATGAGTGCACATATAAAAATCCATTTTAAGGAGCTTATGAGTAGTTTTGAACTATTTTTTAAAATCATTCTTTGTAGAAAAGGGAATTGCTAAAGTACAATTTTGCTAAAGTATTACAATCCACTCAAAATATATTGTTTTTAAGCAATTACTGCTGTAAATTCTATTTCAACTAAATATTCGGGAGCAATTAATTTACTAATTTCATAAAAACCAGTAGTAGGTTTAATATCTTTAAAAAAAGATGCATGTGCTTTTGCGACAGCTTCAAAGGTGTTGATATCTGTGGTGAATATTCGTGTGCGAATCACATCCTTCATGCTTACATTTAAATCTTCTAAAATTTTTTCCACTCGCTCTAAAATATTGATTGTCTGTTCAAAGGCATCAGTGGCTTTTACTTTATCTCCATCAACAATAGCTACAGTACCAGAAACCTCTACTATATTGCCAATTCGTACAGCACGACAATATCCCATCTTCTCTTCCCAGGCAGAACCTGATAGTATGTTTTCTCTTTTCATAGCGCTTATGATTTTAGGTGATTTTGATTAAAGAATTAAATCAGAACTTATCTTTGGTATATTTTTTGCAATTTATGAAAAATAGTCATAAAAGTGATTGATTCAGTAGTAAAATCTATACGCTGTGATAAGTAATTAATTTTATTTAAAATAATAATTTTTAAATAGTATAGTTATAATACTGAGTTAAATTACATTGCTATTATGGCATTATAATTTTGCTTTTTTTATTTTTAAAAAATAAATAGACAATTCAATAAATAAATAATATGAAAAGATTGCTTTTTTTAATTTTAATAGTAGGTTTAACAGCCACAGGACATGCTCAGAATGAATTTAGCAGTAAATTTAAAGCTATTCCCCCAGTAGATATGGGTATTAAAGCAAACAAAAAAACACCTCCAGTAGAGCCACCAGTAATTGTTGCTCCAAATATTTTTAAAAAGCCAGATGCATTGCCTTCTAACTCGGCTTTTCAAATAGGTAAGCCTGCTACAATTTCTATGACACCTCAAAATAACTTTGTTAATCCAGGAGATGCTATAAAGGATAAAATGAATAAAAAAGAAGAGAGTCCAGAAGGTAGTATTGTCTACAGGAAAAATCAAAACTTAGGCGATTTTAAAACAAATTCGCTCACAGCAAAAGTACTGTATCGTGATGCAGCTTATGTAGATGGGGATCAAATTAGAGTGTATCTAAATGATAAGGTAATTGAATACCAAGTAAATTTAGATAGTGATTTTAAGGGATTCGAAATTGAATTAGTAAAAGGCTTTAATAAAATTGATTTTGAAGCCTTAAACCAAGGAAGCTCTGGACCTAATACAGCAGAGTTTAAAGTGTATGATGATAAAGGTGGTTTGATATCGGCTAGTCAGTGGAATCTTGGAACTGGTTTTAAAGCCACTATAATTTTGATCAAAGAATAATAAAAAAACCGTTGGGAATAGCCCAACGGTTTTTTGCTTTAGTGAATTTTAAAAATGTTTGATTTTTAAAATGGATCTGCTGTCACATTAAATTTCATATCTGCTTTTACTGTGATGTCTTTAGTAATAGACTCTTTTATTACAGCCTTAGTACGTATTTTATAACTGGAGGCTTTAATGTATTTATCTAGTCTTTGTGATGTAGGAATTAGATCAATTGTGTTAGTCGTAGAATTGATGTCTTCTAGATAAGCTAATTCAATCTCATCATTAGCATCAGTTGAGATGTACAAATGGATGGATTTTAAAAAACTAAAATTCTTATCGCTTGGATCTGTTATACTAATTTTTAAATCTTTCAGTTTTACATCTTTTACTAGCTCCGCTTTAGTATTGTTGTTTTCAAATACAGCACTAGAGTTTGTGGTAACTTCAGGGGTAATCACTTCAAAGGCAGTTCCAAGAGGAAAGCCACTTTCAATTTTAAAAGATGTGCTATTCGAAATGGAAAAAGTTAATAGATTATCAATAACGCTGCAAGAAATAGCAGTAATTGCAACTAGTGTGATTAGGGTTAATGTTTTTAATTTCATTTTCTAAAATTTAAATTTTTAATAAAATATTGCTATTTGCTAGCAAAGCGTAAAAGTAAGCTAAAGAAAAAAGTTTTGTATTAATGGCAGTAAATGTTATAACTATTAAGAGGTATTTTGAAAAAACTAGTTTGCAAATTTACCAATAGGTTTAATAGGTATTCAATTTTCACATTATTTCTATGTGATATGTTTGGTTATAATTCAGCACTTTTATTGATTTATAAAAAAATCAATTTTTTTCAAAAATCAATTTTTCAATTCCGAATATAAAAAGTATTTTTGCGCATGCAACACAACGTACTTATTTTAGATTTCGGATCGCAATACACTCAACTTATTGCGCGTAGAGTTCGCGAATTAAATATATTCTGCGAAATATTCCCTTATAATCACATTCCGAGTGATTTATCCAGTTATAAAGCCGTAATATTAGGTGGAAGTCCTTTTTCTGTTCGTGCAGAAGATGCTCCTCATCCTGATTTATCACAAATTAGAGGTAAGTTACCAATGCTTGCTGTTTGTTATGGCGCACAATACTTAGCTCACTTTAGTGGTGGTGAAGTAGCGGCATCAAACACTAGAGAATATGGTAGGGCTAATTTGTCATATATCAAAGAGGGCGAAGTGTTCTTTGAAAATGTTTCTGAGAATAGCCAAGTTTGGATGAGTCATAGTGATAGCATAAAAGCTTTGCCTACTAATGCTATTAAATTAGCAAGTACGCATGATGTAGAATTTGCAGCCTATAGAATAGAAGGTGAAACTACTTATGCTATTCAATACCATCCAGAGGTTTTTCACTCAACTGATGGTTCAAAAATGTTAGAGAATTTCTTAGTAAAAATTGCCGAAGTACCTCAGAATTTTACACCTAAAGCTTTCGTTGAAGAAATGGTATCTGAGTTGAAAGAAAAAGTAGGTAATGATAAAGTTGTTTTAGGACTTTCTGGTGGAGTAGATTCTACTGTAGCAGCAGTTTTATTGCATCAAGCTATTGGTAAAAACCTATATTGCATTTTTGTAAATAATGGTTTACTTCGAAAAAATGAATTCCAAAATGTATTAGATCAATACAAAGGAATGGGATTAAATGTAAAAGGAGTGGATTCTGGAGATCGTTTCTTGTCAGAGTTAGCGGGTGTTAGTGATCCTGAAACTAAACGTAAAATTATAGGAAGAGTTTTTATCGAAGTTTTTGATGATGAATCGCACCTTATTGAAGACGTAAAATGGTTAGCTCAAGGAACTATTTATCCTGATGTCATTGAGTCGGTTTCTGTCAAAGGACCATCTGCGACCATAAAATCGCACCACAATGTAGGAGGGTTACCTGATTACATGAAGCTCAAAATTGTAGAGCCGCTTCGTATGCTTTTTAAAGATGAAGTGCGTAGAGTAGGAGCTTCTTTAGGTATTGATCCAGAATTACTAGGTAGACATCCTTTTCCAGGACCAGGATTATCTATTCGTATTTTGGGCGATATCACGCCTGAGAAAGTTCAGATTTTGCAAGATGTAGATAAAGTTTTTATTGATGGATTGAAATCATGGGGACTATACGATAAAGTATGGCAGGCGGGAGCTATTTTACTTCCTGTTAATAGTGTAGGAGTTATGGGTGATGAACGTACTTATGAGAAAGTAGTGGCGCTGCGTGCAGTAGAGTCTACTGATGGGATGACTGCTGACTGGGTGCATTTGCCGTATGATTTCTTAATGAAAGTGTCTAATGACATTATCAATAAGGTAAAAGGTGTAAATAGAGTAGTATATGATATTAGCTCTAAGCCACCAGCAACAATTGAATGGGAATAATTTAAATTGTCAACAATAAGAATTTTAATTTTAAGTTCTATATATAAAAACGGTATCAGATTTTTGGAATAAAATTTGATACCGTTTTGTTATCTTTGAATCAATAATTTTATAAACAGATATAATGAAATATTTTTTAGGCATTTGTGTTGCATGTTTTATGTTTACAGGAACTGTTTTTTCGCAAGGAAAAACATTGACACATAAGGTAGAAAAAGGAGAAACGATCAATCAAATTGCCCAAAAGTATAAGGTAACACCTTATGACATTTATCAATTAAACCCAGATGCACAAAGTGGTTTAAAACCTAACAGTGTACTGTTAATTCCTGCAAAATCAGACGGAAAGACTGTAGTAGAAAAAACTGTAGTTGCTAATCAAGGGATTACTCATTTGGTGCTTGCCAAAGAAACCTTATACGGTATTTCTAAAAAATACGGTGTTAGTGATGCCGAATTGAAAAAAGCGAACCCATTAATAGAACAAGAAGGTTTGCAAATAGGAATGGTGCTAGTGATTCCTTCTAAAGATGCTATTAAAACTAGTTCAATTACTCCATCTGCAGTTGCAGCAAAGGGAATTTATCATGAAGTACTTCCAAAAGAAACTAAATATTCTATTGCTAAAAAATACGGAATCACTATTGCTGAGCTGGAAAAGCGCAATCCTGAGGTAGTTGAAAATCTGCCTATTGGTTATCGATTACTTATCAAAGGAGAAGCGCCTAAAGTTCCTAAGGCAGTAGATGCTGCAGTTGTAAAAAGCGAGAATGCTAAAGAGAAAATGACGACTGCTTTGACACCTGTAACTTACTTGGAGTATGAAGTAAAACCTAAAGAAACGCTGTATAGTCTTTCTAAAATGTTTGACCTAACGCAGGAAGAGTTGTTAAAATTGAATCCTGAGTTGCTTAATGGCGTAGAGATAGGAATGATATTAAAAGTTTCCTCTAAAGTTAAAGCGGTTAAGGAAGAGAAAAAAGAATATACGGCTTTGTCGAAAATAATTACTGAAGGAAAACGCAAGCGTATGGCCATGTTGCTTCCTTTTAATATTTCTAGAATAGAAGGAGATACCATAAATTCAACATACAGTCGTTTAAAGAAAGACAAGTTTTTGAATATGACACTTGATTTTTATGCAGGTGCTTTAATTGCGATTGATTCTGCTAAAACTTTAGGCTTGCCTATTGATATAGAAATTTATGATTCACAAGAAACTAAAAACGGTTCTTCGGTTGCGACTTTAATTCGTGACAATAAACTAGAAACGGCTAATGCAATTGTAGGGCCTTTTTACCAAAGCAATGCAGAAACGGCTGCACAGCTAGTGGCGTTAAATAATGTTCCTGTTATTTCTCCCCTTTCAAAAGATCTTGGAAATCCTTACAATAATTTATATCAGACTATTCCAACAAATGAAGTGATAAAAAACACGATGTTTGATTACATGCGTGCGCACAATGGAAACATTATGGCTGTTGTTGATAGGAAGAAAGAGTCCATACTTCAATACCTTAAGGACTATCAAAAGTCAGTTCCTTTAGTGGCTTTTAAGGATAATGGTAGTGTTTCAACAGAGAGTTTGAAAAGCATGTTGGTTAAAGACAGGATGAATTACGTTGTTATGGAAACCGCTAATACTTGGATGGTAAAAACAACAATTGCAGCGATGGTTAGTTCGATGCCTGCTTATCAAGTGCAATTAGTGATTTTAGAACCAAATGAAACATTAGATACTGATGAGATTAAATTTCTAAATTTGACTAAATTGAAATTAATGTACCCATCTGTAACAAGGGATAATGTTTCGCCAGAGGCGGCAATATTTGATAAGAAATATAGAAAAATCAATAACATTTTCCCAAGTGATTATGCTACTCGTGGTTTTGATGTTACTTTTGATACAATGATGCGTTTAGTTCAGGATGTGAAGTTTGAAGAAACAGTTAATGCAGCCGCTACAGAACAGGTAGAAAATAAATTTGAGTATTATAAAAAACCAGACGGTGGATATACTAATAAAGGTGTTTTTATAATGTATTATGATTCAGATTTAACGATTAAAGAAGCTAAATAATGACATCAAAAGTAACGTATTTGGGTGATTTGAGAACATCCTCTATTCATTTGCAGTCTGGAAGTGAAATTATTTCAGATGCTCCTCTTGATAACAATGGTAAAGGAGAGGCTTTTTCACCTACTGATACAGTTGCAAATGCATTGGCGAGCTGTATGATGACAGTAATGGGGATTAAGGCTAGGGATTTAGCAGTTGATTTAACGGGCGCTGTAGCTTCTGTCAATAAAGTTATGAATGCCGACCCAAGGAGAATAGGAGTAGTAGAAATTTCATTTGACATGAATGTTGTTGTGGAGCAAAAACATAAGGCGATACTAGAGAAAACAGCAATGACATGTCCAGTTTTTTTAAGTTTGAGTGCTGAAATCGATAAGAAAATAACTTTCAAGTGGAAGTAAGCTAATAATTATTGCAGATTAATCACTATTCTTTAAATCGTACACATTGGATCAAAACCAACAACAACTAATTAAGTTAGCGCATACTAAAATGCCTTTTGGTAAATACGAAGGTAGGTTTTTAATTGAACTACCAGAGTATTATGTCGTTTGGTATCATAATAAAGGCTTTCCCAAAGGAGAGTTAGGAGAGCAGTTAAAATTGATTTATGAATTGAAATTAAACGGACTCGAAGAATTAATTCGGAATATTAAAAAAAGGTATCCAAAACCTCATTGATTTAATTCAATGAGGTTTTTTTATGAAGCTATTTGTCGCTAATCAATTGAGAAATTTAAAAATTATCTCATTTCTAAATTAGCATATTCTCAATTTATAATCGTATTTTTGCCAAGTTTTTTACACAACTACAATACAAACAACAACATAATGAATCAAACAAAATATATTTTTGTTACTGGTGGTGTGACATCTTCTTTGGGAAAAGGAATTATAGCAGCATCTTTGGCAAAATTGTTACAAGCAAGAGGGTACAGGACAACGATTCAAAAATTTGATCCTTATTTAAATGTCGACCCAGGAACGTTAAATCCTTATGAACATGGAGAATGTTACGTTACTGATGACGGTGCTGAAACTGATTTAGATTTAGGTCATTATGAACGTTTTTTAAATGTTCCTACTTCTCAAGCTAACAATGTTACTACAGGTAGAATTTATTTATCTGTAATTGAGAAAGAAAGAAGAGGAGAATTTCTTGGTAAGACTGTACAAGTAGTGCCTCATATTACAAACGAAATTAAAGATAGAATGCAATTGCTTGGTAATTCAGGTGATTATGATATCGTTATTACTGAAATAGGTGGAACTGTAGGGGATATTGAATCTTTACCTTACATTGAATCAGTTCGTCAGTTAGTTTGGGATTTAGGAGAAAGTAATGCAATAGTTATTCATTTAACTTTAGTTCCTTATCTGGCTGCAGCGGGTGAATTAAAAACAAAACCCACACAGCATTCTGTTAAAACATTAATGGAAAGTGGTATTAAAGCGGATATTTTAGTATGTAGAACAGAGCATGAAATCTCTGATGAAATACGTAATAAACTAGCTTTATTTTGTAATGTAAAAAGAGAGGCTGTAATTCAATCAATTGATGCAGCAACGATATATGAAGTTCCTAATTTAATGCTTGAAGAAGGATTAGATGTAGTGGCTTTAAAGAAATTAGATTTACCTAAAAAGGCAGCACCAGACTTAAAAAACTGGAATACTTTTTTACGTAGATTAAAAAATCCTAAGCATTCTGTAAATATTGGTTTGATTGGTAAATATGTCGAAATGCAAGACTGTTATAAGTCTATTTTAGAGGCATTTATACATGCAGGTGCAGCAAATGAAACAAAAGTAAATGTTGTTTCTATTCACTCAGAGTATATTGATGCTGCAAATGTTACTGATAAATTAAAAGGATTAGATGCTATTCTTGTAGCTCCAGGATTTGGAGAAAGAGGTATAGAAGGAAAAATTGAAGCTGTGCGTTATGCACGTGAAAATAAAATGCCGTTTTTTGGTATTTGTTTGGGAATGCAAATGGCTGTAATTGAATATTCAAGAAATGTATTGGGTCTTGCTGACGCCAATTCGACTGAAATGAATGAGCGAACTGCAAATCCAGTTGTCAACTTGATGGAAGAACAAAAAAACATTACGGATAAAGGAGGAACAATGCGTTTAGGTGCATGGAAATGTACAATTGAACCAGACAGCTTAGCTTATAAGATTTATGGTGAAACTAACATATCAGAGCGTCACCGTCACCGTTATGAATACAATAGTGCCTATGTTGAGGATTTACAGAAAGCTGGTTTAAAGGCCTCAGGAGTGAATCCAGATACCGGTTTGGTTGAGATTGTTGAGATAGAGGATCATCCTTTTTTCATAGGAGTTCAATACCATCCAGAATATAAGAGTACAGTAGCTAATCCACATCCTTTGTTTGTGAATTTTGTGGCAGCCGCAGTAAAGGCTAAGAAAAAATAATATTTAGAATACGCATAAAAGTAGTAATGCCTATCTGGCTTTGTAATTAAGCTTGGCAATAAATAATTAATTGTATATAATGGAACAAAAAAAGTTTGACCCTAATTCGCTAATTGGTTTTGTATTAATTTTTGGTATATTAATTTGGATAATGTACAAAAATCAACCAACTGACGCAGAAATTGCAGCAGATAAAGCAAAGAAAGAATTAGTAGTTAAAGATGCTAAGGTAAATGAAGTGGATGCTAAAGTTAAGTCTACTCCAGCTGTTGTGGCACAAGGAGATACTTTACAAATGGCTCAGTTGCAAAAATCATTAGGTAATTTTGCATATTCGGCATCACTGCCTTCTGCAAAAGAAGCTTACACGACCATCGAAAATAAATTAGTGAAATTAAAAATAGCTAATAAAGGAGGGTATATTGCCGAAGTAACTTTGAAGAATTACGAAAGATTTAAAAAAGGATCTGGGGAGTTAGTTAAATTGATTAAAGACAATAATGCTAATTTAAATATTCAGTTATATACAAATGATAACCATACTTTAAATACAAAAGATCTTTATTTTGAACCAACATTAACAAAAAATGGTGAAGACCAAATTTTGTCTATGCGTTTAAAAGCGGGAGAAAATGAATACTTAGAGTATAAGTATGTATTGAAAGCAAATGATTATATGCTTGATTTTGACGTTCAGTCTCAAGGATTAAATAAAGTGCTAAATACATCAAAGCCATTAAACTTAGAGTGGGATTTAAAAACGTATACAAATGAAAAAAGTATAAGTTACGAGAACCGTTATTCAGAGTTGTATTATGAGCATGAAGAAGGGAAAAGTAATTACTTGGGTCTTGGAAGTCAAGAAGACGATATCGTTAATGATGTTTCTTACGTGGCTTACAAACAACACTTCTTTTCATCGATATTATTGACTAAAACCCCTTTCGAAAAAGCGGAATTGTATTCTACAAATTTAGTTAAAGACGATAAAGTAGATACTGTTTATACAAAACAGTTTAAAGCGATCGTTCCATTAGCGTTTAAAAACGGAGAGATTGATCAAGAAATGAACTGGTACTATGGTCCAACAGATTACAAGCTGTTGAAATCATATGATAGAAATTTAGAAGATATCGTGGCATTAGGTTGGGGAATATTCGGTTGGATTAACCGTCATGCGTTTATTCCAATGTACAGTTTCTTAAGCATGTTTATTCAACATGGATGGGCGATCATTTTATTTACTGTTTTAGTAAAATTAGTGATGTCACCTATTACATATAAATCATTTTTGTCTCAAGCAAAAATGAAAGTATTAAGACCTGAAATTGCAGAATTGGGAGATAAGTATAAAAAAGACCCAATGAAAAAACAACAGGAAACAATGAAGTTATACAACAAAGCCGGAGTTAATCCTATGGCTGGTTGTGTACCTGGTTTGCTGCAAATGCCTGTTTTTTATGCCTTATTTCAGTTCTTCCCGTCAGCAATTGGGTTGAGACAACAAGGATTCCTTTGGGCTGATGATTTGTCTTCTTTTGACTCAGTATATAAATTACCATTTCATATACCAGCATACGGAGATCATATTAGTTTGTTCCCTATTATGGCTTCTATTGCTATTTTCTTCTACATGAAAATGACTACTGGA
>Ga0070748_1001311_pt1 | contig 11591 bp, 14 predicted proteins | sample VirMetDEL_Nov_12_FD_77015 | JGI IMG/M metagenome (GOLD analysis project Ga0070748, IMG submission 77015) | Aqueous microbial communities from the Delaware River and Bay under freshwater to marine salinity gradient to study organic matter... | ecosystem: Environmental > Aquatic > Marine > Coastal...
TGCACTTGACCTTGCATGGTCTGGCTATCTTTGGTCTTATCTGTACTAATGTCCCACTTCGTAGGGTCGTAGGTGCTGGCGGTAGCTTCTGTACCAGTGTACCCAGTCGCGCCCGACGTGGCGGCGTTATAGCCTGTCGTAGTCGGCGCCGCGATAGACTTCGTCGCCGCCGTCATCAGGTCTGTGCCGGTGGTTTTGCTTAGATCAAACGGATTAGCTGCTGTTGCCATAATTGCTCCACAAATGAAAAAGCCGCCAAATGGCGACTTTCTTGCGGGCGCACGGGCCCCGCAGAGGATTCTAACTTAACAAGCTCTTTGCTTCAAGAACTTAATAACGACCGGTGTTTTCAATGTAAACGCCTTCAAACGAAGCCGTAATGTAAAAGTTGGTACCAGATAAAGCAATAACACGAGCTTCAATATCGGCTTTTGCAGGAACGGCTAAAGGTATTTCAAAGTCGTACTGGATCACGTTACTATTTGCCGTCACGTCAGCCGCGTTACGAAACACTCCGCCAAATGGCCGCACCATAAATTTACCTAGTACATACTGCGCGGAATTGTTTGATGCTGCACTGAAAGACCCACGGTACATGTAAAACGTATATCCAGCCGGCACCGTCCACATTGCCATCAAAGTCTGGTTCTCGCCAAGCGGAATCTCTGCGTACACCAGTGCCGGAACTCCGGCGGTAACAACCCCATCACCGATATAAATAATGCCCGCAGCCGTGTTACTAACGCCGGCTGTTACGACGTACGCCCTAAAAACCCGTATGAATACAGTGGTTGTCAGTACAGGCGTTTGGCCGGTAAGCGTAACGATCTCAGATGCCTCGTTATAGTCGGCGTCTAAGCCGGCTACCAAAACAGTCCGTGCACCTGACCCAGTGCCGTTATCGTCACTGCTTGTACTCGACACCTTCATCACCGTAGCCGCTGTCGGGTACACGTAAAGGGAACTGTGAGACCAAACAGTCTCTAAAGCGCCGTTGCTGTCCGGGTTATTACCAAACTTAAATAAAGTTTTGTGGCCTTCAATTTGACCTCTGGCCAACTGTAATTCGAAAGGTTCGTATTTACCTTGAATTGAAAGAGACGGCGCATGCATAGCTATTCCTTAGTTAAGGCTTCGTAATTGGCTCGGCACTCTTTGAGGAGTTCTCTGAGAGTGTTTGCTCTGGCAGCTTCCCCGACAAGAAAGCTTCCATCCGCTTTATAAAGTCCTGATCCAGTACATCCACTGGGAGCGGGTCCAGCCTCGGGGGCGTCGGACACTTGATCGGTAACGGCGGGGCGCTCGGGGCGGTCGCGCAGGCTGTTAGCAAGAGCGGTAGCACGAGCACTAATGTTGCGAATCTCACGGTCCTTCTCCTGTCTCAGTTGATCTGCGTTGGCCTGCATCGCCTGCTCTTTCTCACGGGCTGCTGCCTGTCCGGCTGCATAGGCTGCGTACTGGGCGGCCTTCTCCTTGTCCCATAGCTGCTGGACCTTAGCCTGCCCTGCAGTGTCCCCGCGCCAGTAGCCAGTGCCGAACGCACCGGAGACGGCTACCGCGAAACCTACTAAGACCCACGGGTTCATTTTGGCGGAACCTTCGTGCCTTCAAGCTTCTTGTGTACCTTGATTGTTTTGCAGACTTCCTTCTTGCCTTCCATGTGGCAAACCTTCTTCATCTCACCGCCGGCAAACGCGAATGACGAGACGGCAAGTAACAAGACTGCGATCAATGCTTTCATCTAAATCTCCGGTTGATGTGCTGCTGGTGGGGCAAGCCTGCCGTAGAACCCAATTATCGGTGGCAGGTCGTCTAAGGACGGTTCGCTGCGTTGCATGGGGTAACCCTTATCCTGCTGCCCGCGACGGCATGGCGCCTGCTCAGCCGGGGCCGTTGGTGGGTTATAAGCTTGGGTCAATGACGGCGGTAACGGCTCATGCTTTTCGTTGTTCAGTGTCTGCCAGATTTGATTGATGATTGTCGGCAGGAAGATGGCCAGAGGTGTCAGGATTGCGAACATCGCCTTATCGTTCGGCGATTGGCCAGACATAGGCTGCGTCACAAACATCACGCCGTAGAGAATCACAAACACCACGCCCATGAAAGACGCGGTCAAAGACAGAATGATGAGCAGCTTAATCAGCTCATGGACTAAGTCTTTTATCTCGGTAGCTGACCACTTCATTGGTTCACCTTTGGTGGAGGTACTAAGTCGGCTGGGCATGTAGCGGTTGCGGTACAGACAGGCGGCTTGCACTCAGCCTTGTCCCAGTTAGCCGGGTCCTGACAAGGATACCTGAACCGGTCTTCGCAGCCAACCAAGAGGCTAAGCGCGCAGAATATCTTTAGCCAGTTCATAGTGATGTATCCTGTCCTCGAGTCCGATATAGCCGCCGTTGATTGCTTTGGTCAGCCCCTTGATATCATCCGCGTCAGCGAACCGATTCAACCTGTTTGTTTCCCAGAACCAACACGCGCTCTGCGCTGCGCCTTCGAACGTGGCCAGATACTCGGGCACGTCGTTAATAGCTAATGGCTTGTCATCTACTTCGATACTGTCAGCGAAGGCTTGATAATTACTGCGGCCGGTGAGCTGGATAAGACCACGGCCACAAAAGCGGAAGCCATCACCGCTAGACTCATCACCATTGCCCATACGACTAGCGTAGATGCGGTTTGCAATGGCTTCTTGTTTGTTTGGTTTTGATGCGTACTGTTGCGCGAGTTCATCGGTTGGAAAGTATTTAGAGAATAGTTTGCGCAGGGATGGAGCTTTGTAATTCAAATTCTCTTTGAGGACCATAAACCCGCCAGACTCATGTGCGCATTGGGCAATGAATGCGGCCATGCGTCTTGGCGTGATTATGTCGTATTCGGGGAAGAGCACATCCAATGCCTTATGCCAGTGTTTCACATAAGGATTTCTTGGCAGCATTTGTTTAAGCTGAGCTTCAGTTAGCATCCGGTTTCCTCAACCTTTCCATCTCTAAGTTATGCTCTTCCAGCATCGCCCGCCTAAGCTCGCGCATGCGATTGATTTCCCGTACAGCAACAACCGTCGCGTTGCTCATGTCCATGTACATAAACCCAAGCACAGGGATGGCAATCACGAACACCAGCGACATCACGAGGAGGCACACTAGTAAAGACCACGGTACGTTTCCGTCGTCCTTAGAAACACGAAAACGAGGACCATCCATACTACGACGAAAAGGATTGCTCCACCCCATACCGCTTGCTCCTTGAATTCTTCAATCCTTTGCCGACGGTTCCATGCAGCTATCTGCTGTTCCCGATGCCGCTCCTCGTTAGCGACTTGCTGTTCGTCTACGATACGCGCACGCATCGCCTCAAACCGGGTGTACACGTCCTTCATCTCCGGCGGAGACCGATAAACCATTTCCTCCCTGATCTCTTCCAACATCTGATCAAGACGCGTTCTAATCAACACGCGTTGCAAGGCTCGGCGACTTAATGAGATGTCGCCGTCATAAACTTTAGTAGCGTTGTTTTCTTCGTCCCAGAATATCTTCTCGACTGCGTCCATCGCATCGAAGAACTTACCTAAGTGTTCTCCCACTTGCGATATGGCGTCGTTAGGATCGGTCTTTGCTACCGTCTGGACGCGCTGTACTTCTTCGTTGTACTGGATTTTCTCCGCCGCAGTTCGCGGCTTGGAGTTGAATTGTTTCTTTAAATCATCCAGTACTTCTTTTACTTCTCCCGCTGTACCCTTGATGTCTCTATAGAGTTTGCATCCCGCTTTAGCAGCGGCAATAGCCGCATTCGCAGCGGCTAGGAGGGTAAGCGGGTCCACATTTTAAGTAAAGTGCAAACGCTTTTTCAGCTCTACGATTTCCAAATGCAACTCATCGTTTCGCTCTTCGCATTTACGGTTCTGCTCTTCTACAGCAACTAAACGCAATGACAACCTATTCACTTCATCGCGAAGGGTATCGATGATCTGATGCCAAGCCGCATCTGTCGTGGTGTTGGTCTTGTCATCGCGTTTGTCAGCCATAACCTTCCTATACATTCCATAGGCGCCGGCCCCAAGAGCGGAGACACCGATCACAAATTTAGCTATTAAATCTTCCACGCGTTACTCCGGCGCCGGCTCTTCGACCACTGGAGCCGCGAAGCTACCGTCTTCTTGTCTAACCCACCCGGCTTGCACATCGTCCGCAACGGGGCACAATGTAGCTACAATCGCAGGCGCAAAGCAATCCTCGATCATAAAACCATCAATAGGTGTGACAATCTCAGCCACAGCGTTATCTACAATTCGTCCGTATCTCATAATTTTCACCACTCCACAATGACTAAACCTTGACCACCGGTACCCGTATTACTTGCGCCCCCGCCGGGAATACCGCCGCTAATACTGTTATTGCCGCCACCACTACCGTTAATACCGTTCTGCCCGCCAGCGCCACCGCCTCCGGTACCAATGTAATCAATCGAGAACTGACGTAAACCGGAAGTAGGCGGAGCAACTGTCGCCCCAGCAGTTGCGTTATAAGCCGACCCCCCAATACCTAAGAAACCCCCTTGGGCCGACGCCCCAATACCTGCCGTGCCTTGTCCAGCACCACCGGCAGTACTTACAGTTCCACTGCCCGGACCGAATATAGACGCACACCCTGCTCCCAAAGAAGCGCCGCCTATCCCGCCAGAATAATTAATATCCCCACCTGACCCCGCACCTGCTGCCCCCCCGCTGGCTGCGCCGCCTGTAGCCGAACAATAAGAACCAAATGAGGAAGTGCCCGAACCACCGCCAACGGTTACTGCAATAGACGTAACGCCTGTAAGGTCATAAATAGTTTTTAAAGAGAATCCCCCACCAGAACCGCCGCTAGTACCGCCGCCGCCCCAAACTCTTGCTCGGACTCTAGAGATGCCGGTGGGAACAGTCCATGAGCCAGACGTGAAGAACATTTGAACTTGGCCGGTACCAAATACGCCGGAGACGGGGTTGTATGCTGTTGAAATTGTTTGAATAGCCATTTTTACCACTCCACAATAACTAAACCAAAACCACCATTACCTGTATTACCTCCACCGCCGCCGGGGAACCCACCAACAGGACTGCCTCCGCCGCCGCCGCCGCCGCCGCCATTTACACCTGATTGTCTATCAACGCCGCCGCCGCCTGTACCGATAAAATCAGTGGAAAACCCAGCCTCAAATCCGTTTGTCGGAAGATAGCCAATGGTACCCGCAGTTGAATTGGTAAACCCTCCAGTACCTAAAAACCCATTTCCGCCAGAGCCATAACTTGCTCCCATCGATCCTGCGCCACCACCCGCTGCGCCATTACTCCCACAAAGAGTAGAACTTGTTCCCGCTGCGCCGCCATCGCCAAATAAAGACGCTACGCCACCGCCAGCGCTACTAACAGAACCACCCGAACCGCCGGAATAATTAATATCCCCACCCGACCCTGCACCTACTGCGCCGCCATTTGTAGCTCCGCCTGTAGCCGAACAGTAAGAACCAAATGAAGAAGTACCGCCTGTAGTAGTTGTGCTATTTCCCCCCACACCAACGGTCACCGCGATGGAAGTAACACCGGTTAAATCATAAATAGTTTCTAAAGAGAACCCCCCACCTGAACCTTTACTATACCCGCCACCACCCCACAGCCTCACACGCACTTTAGAGATGCCGGTGGGAACAGTCCATGAGCCGGAAGTACCGAAGACCTGCACCTGCCCTGTGCCAAAAACCCCGGTGATGGGGTTAAAGGCTTGGGAGATTTCTTGGATCGCCATTGTTAATCCTTAATCATCGTGACTGTTCTACCGACCGCCGTACCCTTAACACCAACCGTCACAGGGTTCTGGAAGTCAAAGCCTTGGAACGCCGTAGTTGTACTGTACTGGCTATTCAAGTTAGCCACACCGTTCGTCTGAATCTGACCCGTACCGCCTGCTGGGCAGTCAGACACCGCCACGCCAGCTAAGTAGTAGCCGCTAGACTGTGAGATATTTAACGGTACTGTCGGCACAGAACCTGTAACGCCTGCTGTAACGGCTTGAGTCTGGAAAAAAGGCGCGGCAACTATAATCGCATACTGCGCAGTATTACTAACGTCAATCCAAGCAATGACCGCGTTGTATCCATACGAAGGCGTAATACAAGCCTGCATACCGTAAGTAGCCGAGACAGTGACGCCTGACAGAGTTCCTCTAAGGGTTGAAGCGGCTGTTGTACCATTAACGCCTGTAAAAGCGTAGAAATTACCGTTAGCGTTACCGCTACCCAAATACAAAAATGTACCCGCGCCTGTTGTCCCGACTGCGGCGTTACCGTTACTAAAGTTAGCAGTAGTAAAAGTAGCTGCGGACGCAGTTTGTAGAAGGCTATTGCTATCGTTTGATGAGTAAGTAGTGAAATACGCTGTCGAAACGCTTGCTGCGCTAACTGTTGTTGCCATACCCGAATAATTAACCGCCAAACTACAAGTAGAACCCGTATCAACTGTACCGCTACTAGTATTGGTGGACATTACTGGGGTGTAAGCATTAGCTGTATGGTTTGCGAAGTAAAATACAGTATTAACAGGACTAGTTCCACTATTTACTGAGTGCGACCAAAACCCACCATCGTTAGACGCCATAGCACTTAAGCTACTAAAAGTAGTACCTGTTTTATATGCACCGCCTGAGTCGGTTACAAGCGTAAGAGTATTGCTATACACAGCCCAAAGAAGTGCTTCAGCCGCGTTTTGATAAATTATAGCTACCCGGTCAGTGCTTAACCCCGCTACGTCAAATAAGCCGCTTGCAATACTTGTGCTAGTTACGACTGTTGAGTTAATAAACGCAAAAGCACTGGAATAAAGGGCTAATGTCACAGTTGTAGATGCTGTTAAGTAAGCTACAGCAATTTTCCCACTAGGTAGCGCAGTAATTCGTAATCTTCTTGCTGTTGTAAACCCAGTACCCACCACTACCGTAGTTTGTAAAACGCCCGTTATAGAATACACGTTAAAACTAACTACATAACTTGTATCTTGGTAAGCAATTACAAAACGACCGTCGGGCAGTGTCGCACTTTTAATAGCAATAACGGGGTTCGAGTTTACTGCGGAAGGACTAACTAGGTAGTTGCTGCCTGTAGATACTACTTGGTTTAAGCTCAATGTCTCAGTATTAGCCGCCAGATACGCGGCTTTCATAGGGAGAGAGGTTGACCGTGCGTAAGCGCCAGAGGCGGCGGACGTTGTGCCCACGGTTGATGTTGTTGTAACCGAACCCAGCAAATTGTAATCGGTTAAACTTATTTTACTGTTGTATAAATTAATAAACTGTCTAGTACCACTAGTTAAATAAGCGCCCATATGGTACAGACTTAAATACCCCGTAATCTCTGTTACACCAAAGGTATATGGAGTACCGAAAATATTAATCGGGGGGCATAGTTTTGGTGCCGCATATACTGCTACCCCCGTAGCTGAATAAAACATGTAATACCACGCACCTGAGCCATCGCTGAAAAAGTAAACAAACCCGCCAGCACTAAGGTCTTTAACAAGTACATTCCAACTAGTAGCGTTACAGCTAGTGTTAAGTACACCGGTTGTAGGTACGGTGGTTACAGCGCCTAAAACATTTCCCGTGGGAAGTAAACAGAATCGCGGACTTGTGCTATTTGCAATAAATCCAAACCCGAGAACAAAAGTATCATTGGCTAAACAAGCTACGGATGCTTGCCAATTAAGAGCGCCCGTTATGGTGATATTCCCTGTAGCGATAGACCCGCCACCAGAGTTGTACACAGTGTAAATGAAATTAGTAGTACCATTGTTGTACAGGACGCATACCGAGCTATCACTTCTAGCCGCAAGCCCAATCGGAGGCGGGTTGGAGGGGTATGTACCGACCGTTACCCAGCTATAAGCCCCCACGCCAGTACTACTGAACGAGCGCATGTACACGTTAGTTAACCCTGTTGCAGCGGCAGTGATAGCAAACCCACCATTGGGCAACGCGCAGCCGAATAAAGGCTGTCCAGCCGCGATGGTTGAAGGGTAAGTCGTATCAATAGCAGTAGCGGTTGTAACTGCTCCGGTGTTTGTGAATATCCCAAAAGCAATTTTATTAGAACTACCGTTGGGGTAATGCACAACAAAACCCCCGCCTGTTAACGCAATAACTCCAATAGGGCCATTATTACCGCTAGGTAGTACTGTAGTAGATACTGTTGTTTGCGCCACTACAACTGTATTATTAGCATCAACAATTTTGAACACCGGGTAATTAGAACCCAAGTAATCCCTATATACAATTACGATGTTACCGTTAGTAAGTTTGGCCGCGCATTGTCCACAAGAACCCCCAGTATTAGTGGTAGCCGTATAAGCATTAATTACAGTTGAGTTGCCGCCAACAGTTGCGCCGTAAATAGGAGAAGTCGGGGTTACGCTAAAGTTAGCCGGGGATGAGGCTGGAGGAAGGCCAAAGTCACCGTTCTTCTGGTACACATAGTCGCCTGCGCTGAAGCCGGTTGTGCTCGGTACGGTGATGAAATCTGGGCTAAGACTGCCGCTTGGTGCTGGTGTAATTGATCTTGACATGTGTTACTCCTCGTATCCATAAACGCTAACACTCAGGCCAGCGACACTTGCGTAAACTACCACGTTCTCGGCTGCATTGGCGACCAGACCACCGCGCTCTAATACACCGTTTCCGGGGATGATCGAATCATACTCAATGTACTCGGCTGTCGTCGGAGTCGCTGTCGCTGCAATAGCTAAACGCACCGGAATCGCGTAACCCGTTTGATTCGCAATGCTAACATTGAACACCGCCGCTGTGGCTACCGGCACGGTATAAACCGTCGTTAATGTTGCCGCCGCCGGAGCAGCTTGACCTAGAAGTTTACCTGCCATGATGGTTCCTTAAAATTGACCCATGAAATAAGTTTTAGCTGTACTAGGTCCGGTTGCTGCCAGAGTCCCGGCAATGAACGAAAGACCGGCACCAATAGTAGTGGCTAAGAGCGAGGTGCCGTCACCTCTTAGTAAACCGCTGATCGTCGTGCTTAACGTGACCGCAGCCGAAGTAGTAGGGTTTGCCACTGTGCCTGCGAGGCCGTTTGCACTAACAATTGAAACGTCAGTTACGGTACCCGTGCCGGCGGCTGAAATTGAGATTGCGCCGTTTGTATTTGTAATCGAAATACCGGACCCGGCTGTTAGCGTGGACTTAGTTAACCCACCGGTGAGCGAATTACCGATGAGCAATTGCCCGTCAGTATATGCGCTCTGACCAGTGCCGCCATTAGCAGCGGCCAACGTGCCGGCAAGGGTAATAACCCCGGAGCCGATAACAGGACCGCCGGAAGTGGTAAGGCCCGTGGTACCGCCAGATACATCTACCGATGTGACCGTACCGGTGCCTGAGATTGTGGTGTACTCGATGTCAGTGCCGGTCGAGTTAACAACAACGACCTTACCGTTATTACCCGAGAAGGTCGGCAAGACTGCGGTCCTTGCGCCTAGCGCAGTCGTGGCCCCTGTACCGCCATTCACAATTCCCACAACACCTGAGACGTTAGTCGCCGTGCCGGTCAAAGTGCCGGTAAAGCTGGTCGATGTAACGCTTGTCAGGCCAGCCAGAGCTGTAGACGTTGCGCCAAGAGCGATGCTAGTCGAACCGATGGTGACCGTTGAGCTAGTCAAACTTCCCGGGCCGATGTTCGTAATCGTATTAAGCGCGCCGTTAATCGTGGTGCTGAGAAGCGTGCTGCTATTGATCGTCAAACCTTGCACACTCGAAGACGCGATTAGTGCGGTGCCAGTTGAATTGACCGTTGCCAGCTTATTGGCATTGCCAGTCAATGTCGGCAACAAAGCAAAGCCGGCCGTGATCAGGTTCAGCTCATTGCGCAAACTCGCAGACGAGCCCGGCGAATTGGGTGTTGGATAAGTCGAATGATTGTAATAACTGTTTGGCATTATCGAAGTCCTCGACGCATAGTGTAGTGAACAATAATCGTGTTCACAGTAAACGGTTCAATGATGGCCGACACCGAAGAGATTCGAATGGCCATGTTCTCAGCCGTGCCTTGTATTTCGATTTCGGAAGGAGACGTGTCTGAACCATCCCAAGCGAAATTGTCCCATGTCATGTCATCCCAATAGCTGGAACGCAAGTCATTCGAGTATTCAAGATCGGCCGCTTGGCTAAGATAGATAGACCGATAAGCTAAGTCATATCCAAATGCCAGCTCGGCATACGAGCCGCCTGTCATCTCGACGCTTGCTTTACGGAACCGTTTCAGAATACGCGGCGACTTGACGCTGTTGTAGACCAAGTTAATGTTGGCCGGGATAACTTCACCGTCGAAACTTGTGCCAGCATTTAATCGATATACAAAACCGTTCGTTGATCCAAAGAAAGAAGTTGCTGTACCGTCCGGTGCTTCGCCTTCTACAGTACACATTGCAGGATTTACAAATTGAACAGGCATTGAACCTAATATTTTGCCGTTCACAATCGTCATATAAAGCGCGGTGCCGTCAGAGAAGAAAACACGGTACTGACCCTTCTCGCGATCAACTACGCTTGATATGGCTTGATTACGGTGTTGCTGGATGAACGGCCGAATGTTCATTGTCAATGACGCTGGCACAAAGTTACCGAAGTTAAGCGATGTACCTAGACTCATGATTCCTCGGTCATCGAGGACGTAAGCTTGGTCCATGTTCTGCGCCGTGTGCTCAATCGCGCCAGTGCCGCTGTTAAATGTTGACAGCGAGAAGTTAGCCGAGCTCGTGCCGTACAGCACTGACGTATCGTTACGCGTGTAAACCGCCAAGGCGCCAGACGCCTGATCGCCGGGTAATACCAACAGGTTTGTAATCGGCGCACCCATTACAATTTCGCCGGCTCCGAGCAGTGGCGTCCACTGGTACGGCAGGCCGAGAGCAGAGAATTGCAAGGACGCATCAAAGCATAAAAACAAATGCTGCTTATGGAACGCAATGTGCCTCGGCGTATCTACAGCCATGCCGGTATTAATCGGTACAAAGACCGTGCCATCAAACTCAAATGCGCGGTTTACTGTGTCAGTGCCGTATATCCGGTACTTCGAAGTGCCGCCGCCAAAGTTAGCAATGACTGTCTCAACGTGGCCATTTGGCAAAAGCGTAATCGCAGACTGCGTACCGTCTGCCAAGGCAACTGGCGTAGCGCCTACTGACAGGACTTCGTTGTCTACAAACGTGCCGGTGATCGTCGCAAAGATAAATCGGCCCTTAGCCGTGCCAGCAGACCAGCTGCCGGACTCGAGCACGACCCGGGTAACAACCCCACTAGCAGTCGCGCCTGTGACCGTGTCGCCGTCATTAACTAACACCGTGCCGGTGTCAAACCCCGTCTCATAGCCAAGCGGCACAAGCACCCAGCCTGCCGACGTTGACTTGTAAATATTGGCAGCCGTGCCGCTAACGGTGTTCCGCCATGCGTAGACATCACCTTTGTAGTACGAAACTCCCCACACCGTACCGCTGCCCGGTACTGCGCTAATCGACGTACGGTACTCGTCAGCCGCTAGGCCGGTGTACGTGGCGTCAAGCA
>Ga0070748_1001312_pt1 | contig 11588 bp, 7 predicted proteins | sample VirMetDEL_Nov_12_FD_77015 | JGI IMG/M metagenome (GOLD analysis project Ga0070748, IMG submission 77015) | Aqueous microbial communities from the Delaware River and Bay under freshwater to marine salinity gradient to study organic matter... | ecosystem: Environmental > Aquatic > Marine > Coastal ...
ACACCAAAGCACTAAACTCAACAATGCCGAAAAAATGCTGCAGGGCCAAGAAGCTTTTTATTACAACCTACCTTCGGCTTTTGGTGGCGTATTCAAAAATGTTGAGCTGCTAATAAAACGTGAAGAGCACAAAGATAAACAAGCTGAACAAGATGCTGATGATACACAAAACTGGCAATTAACCATGAAGATGGGGGTGGGAGAACTGGGTGAATTATTGACTAAAGCCAAGTTAGGTTCAGCTCAACTAGAAGTGGATTTTTATGCCTCCAATGACTCTGTGCTTAAACAGCTAATGAATTTTTTGCCCTTATTAAAAAGGCGTTTAGTCAGCCTTGGTATAGAGGTCACCAAAAGCCAATGCCAGTTGGGTAAAATCCCTGAAACCCTAGACCAGCGGCCATATCATATCTTTAAGGCCAAAGCATGATGACCTTAGTCTGCATATATGACATCGCAAGCTTGTTGACTGCAAATCCAATAGCTTTGAGTATACAGCAGATAATGGAGAGTTAAATGGAACAATCACCAGGGCAAAAAAACAAAAGTGCCGTCGCCTTAAAATATCAACAAGGCGAAGAATCATCTACCCCAACGGTCATAGCCAAAGGCTTTGGCGACTTGGCTGAAGAAATCATAAATATTGCCAAACAAAGTGGGGTGTTAGTGCATGAAGATCCCTATCTAAGTGACTTTTTAGCCACCTTAGATCTCGGTCAAGAAATCCCCGAGCAGCTCTACCATGTTATAGCCGAGCTCATCGCTTTTTCTTATGTACTACAAGGTAAGTTTCCAGCAAGTTGGGCTAAACAATTTGGCAAAATTTCAGCGCAAGCTTAAAAATTTAGAACAAATGCAAGGTGATCTGAACCATGCTTAACGGCACAGCTAATTAAGGACTAAATCTGCTCCTACACAGACAACTAATAGCGTCAGAGATTGTTGGTTTGATACTTGCTAAGTTTATTTAGAAATACTTCTGGTTATTTAAAATTGAGGAATTTATGGTCTTGAATAATAGAACGCTTAGGCAAAAAGTTGCGTTAAAGAGGCAACTTGCCACCGCTTGTCTAACAATTTTGTCTTTATTTGTGTTTTCGTTTCCAAGCTATTCATTAGAATTAGGCGTCAGTGGTCACCAGAGCACCGAATATGAAACCCAAGGGGTCTCGATATTTATTGCCGATAATTTCTCGCGTAAAAGCCCATTTTATTGGAATTTAGGGTTTCACCGCTATGATGAAGTCTATGTGGAGTGGAACAATAGCACTTTAAAATTTCCTATAAATAGTGCCGAAGTATCACTATCTTATCGACAACAATTCAGCTCGCGCAACCCTACGATGCGACGTTTAAGTTTGGAATACCAATTAGGTGCTGCTGTGTCATTAACTGAAAACAAATTTACTTGGGCTGAGTTAGCTGAAGAAAAGTATTTTTCCGAAACCGGTGACATTAATGGATTTTTAGCCTTTTCAGCCAATTATCAAGTGACTAAAAACCTATATGCTTTTATGGGAATAAAACATTTTCCTGAAATGTCAGAGTTTGGCAGCATGAGTTCAGTCTTTTTGGGTGTAAAATTCAATTTAAATTTTGGTCCAACTTATTATGGTAATTAATCCTTAAGCGCACATAGTAAAGGGTAAAACGTTGTGAGTAAGTCAGGAGTGAATATTGTTAATGTCTAGAGATAAATCCCCACGCATTAGTGTGCATTTACGTAGCAGACTAAAACTGCAGGTTTTCGGTTTTCCCCTGATTGCCATGATTGGCTTGGCTTGGCCACATGCTAGTTATGCTCAGGTTGTTACCTGCCCTGGGCCCCCTCCCTTAACCACCACAGATACAGACGGTGATGGGTATGACGACAACATTGACTTATTCCCCAATGACCCACTACGTCACTATGATTATGATTTAGACGGGATCAGTAACTACGACGACGATGACGACGACGGTGATGGCGTACTCGATATCAATGACAACAACTGGGACGCCGATCCTGTCATCAATATTTATGACCCTTTCCCCGAAGACCCTCGTGAATGGCTCGATACTGATAAGGATTGCCTAGGTAACAATTCAGATCTCGATGATGACAACGATGGAGTTGCCGACACTGTTGATCCATTTCCATTAAATCGTTTGGAATGGGAAGATACCGACAGCGACGGCATAGGCAACAATGCTGACTCGGATGACGATAACGATGGCGTTATTGATCTCTATGATGCCTTTCCCAAAGATCCAAATGAGCAAATCGATACCGATAGCGATGGCATAGGTAACAACGCCGATCCTGACGATGATAATGATGGCATCGTTGATGGTGATGATGCCTTCCCACTACTTGCCTCAGAAACCTTAGACTCTGACAATGATGGCATCGGCAATAACGCAGACCCGGACCGAGACGGTGATGGCATAGTCAATACCAATGACGTGTGGCCTGATGATCCCAAAGAATGGTTTGATAACGATGGCGACATGATTGGTGACAATGCAGACACCGATGATGACAACGACGGTTTTGCTGATGGTATTGATGCCTTTAGAACCGACCCAACTGAACACCTAGACACAGACGGTGATGGCATAGGTAATAACGCCGATAGCGATGATGATGGTGATGGCGTAGTTGATTCTGCCGACGCATTTCCTCTGGATCCTACAGAGTACATCGATACCGATGGCGACGGCATCGGTAACAATGCAGACACCGACGATGATGGTGATGGTGTCGCTGACGGCATAGATGCCTTTCCTTTAGATAGCACAGAATCTGTCGACACCGATGGCGATGGCATTGGTAACAATGCCGACTCTGATGACGATGGTGATGGTGTGCCTGATGCTATCGATCCCGATCCTCTGAATATGGCGGAAGATACTGACACCGATGGCGATGGCATTGGTAACTTAAGTGACTTAGATGATGACGGTGATGGCGTAGACGATGGTTTAGATGCGTTTCCGCTCAATGCTGCTGAGTGGGACGATACCGACGGTGATGGTTTAGGTAACAACTTAGCTGACGCCGACGACGATAATGATGGCATAGTCGACTCTAACGATGCGTTTCCTTTAGATAATACTGAGTGGCTGGATACCGATGGTGATGGCATAGGAAATAATGCTGACTCCGATGATGATGGTGACGGCGTTCCAGACAGCGCAGATGCCTTTAGATTGAATGCCTCTGAATCGATAGATACCGACGGTGATGGCGTAGGTAACAACGCCGATAGTGACGACGACAACGATTCTTTTGTTGATACGGCAGATGCATTTCCCTTGGATATGTTTGAATGGTTAGACACAGACCATGACGGCATAGGTAACAATGCCGATCAAGACGATGACAATGATGGCGTTGACGACCCCTTAGATATCTTCCCCTTAAACAGTGCCGAATGGTTAGACACTGACGGTGATGGTATAGGTAACAATGCCGATAGTGACGATGACAATGATGGATTTGTCGACTCAAATGATGCCTTTCCCTTAGACGTATCTGAATGGCTGGATACCGATAATGATGGTATTGGTAATAATTTAGATACCGACGATGACGGCGACGAAGTATCAGATAATGTGGATGCCTTCCCTTTAAATAAGGCCGAATGGTTAGACACTGATGCTGATGGCATAGGTAACAATGCTGACAGTGATGATGATAATGATGGCGTTATGGACAGCGATGATGCTTTTCCCTTAGACCTATCAGAATGGCTGGATACCGATAATGACGGCATTGGCAACAATCTAGATAACGATGACGACGGTGACGATGTGGTTGATTCTGCTGACGCATTCCCACTAGATAAAGCAGAATGGATAGATACCGATAAAGACGGCATTGGTAATAATGCAGACGTAGATGATGATAATGATGGGGTTATCGATATTAACGACTCATTTCCACTTGATCCTACAGAGTCCCTTGATACTGACAATGACGGCATAGGTAACAATACCGATACCGATGATGACGGTGATGGTGTTCCGGATTACCTAGATGCAGTACCTCTCGACGCTACAGAAACGGTAGATACTGATAATGACGGGATAGGTAATAACGCAGATCTTGACGATGACAATGATGGCATGAGCGATGAATTTGAAAAGCTTTATGGTTTCAATCCCTTAGATTCAGCCGATGCCCTGCTCGACAGTGATTCAGACGGTGTGACTAATGGTGATGAAGCTCAGGATAATAAAAACCCTTTGATTGATGATTACCCACCCAAGATTAAGGTGCCGCAAGCATTGCATCTAAATGCTGAGCATATTTTTACCACGCTCACTAAAACCGCATTGGTGGCTGCCACCAATATATCGGCTAACGACGGTCTAGATGGCGATAACTGTTGCAGCTTGACGCCCCTCGGTTTTGAGTCTGGAGATCAAGTATTAAAGTCTGGTCAATACCCCATTACTTGGCGGGCAATTGATAAAGCGGGCAACATTGCTGACACTCAACAAACAATAAATATTTACCCATTGGTTAATTTTGAAGCTGACCAAACCGCTGCAGAAGGTAGCACAGCCACTGTAAAAGTGGTGTTGTCAGGCCAAGCACCTCGTTATCCCTTCAAAATTCCCGTTGCAGTAGTCGGTAATGTCGATGCTTTAGACTACAGCATAGATAACAAATTTGTGGAATTCGACAGTGGCTCAGTGGCTTATCTCAAGGTTAAATTAAATGAGGATTTTCAAGTAGAAGGTGATGAACAACTTATTCTGGAATTTGGTGACGGCTTTAATCAAGGTTTACAGCCCACACACACCATTACCATCACAGAAGAAAATTTAGCACCTCGTTTAAGGGTTACTGTCACTCAGCAAGGCCAAATATTATCCAATGTTGCCAAAAACGACGGCGATATAATAATCACTTTGCAAATTAGTGACTCCAATCCTAAAGACACTCATATCATCGAATGGAATATCCCCAATGTTTACCAAGCACAAGTTAGCGCCAATCAATTAGTTGCCGTTATCAATCCGAGTAACCTGACTTTGCCAGCATCTAATCGAGATATATTATCTTTGTCGGTAAAAGTGACTGATAGTGGTGCAGGTGCGCTGGCAAACACAGAGGTGGTAAATATCCCGATTTTGGCCAGCCAACCCGCGTTAACCAACACTAGTGATGTTGACCGCGACGGGTTAAGCGATGCACAAGAGGGATTCTTAGATGAAGACTTGGATGGCTTACCCGCCTTTATGGACATCTCAGACGTTAGCTACGTGCAACCGTTACATGTGAACTCTGCCATCACTAAGTTTGCTGAAACCGAGCCAGGTTTAGTTTTAAAGTTAGGTAAGTACGCACGCTTGCAACAATCAGATGGCGTAATGTTGTCTGAGCAAGAAATTAAAGCCACAGGTTTAATTGTTGCCGATACCATTAGCCATCAAAATGAGTATTACGATTTTGAGATCAGTGGCATTTTGCCACGTGGAAACTCCATAGACATCGTCTTACCTTTGCAAATCAACATTCCTGAATTTGCCACTTACCGAAAATATTCCAATGCACTTGGTTGGCAAGACTTTGTACAAGACGCAAACAACAGCTTGGCATCCACGATTGCGGTTAATGCTGTCTGCCCAGCGCCGGATAGTGCAAGTTATAAAAGTGGACTGACTAAAGGTGATAATTGTGTGCGCTTAACGATCCAAGACGGAGGACCCAATGATGCCGATGGCATAGCGAATGGCACTATTGATGATCCCGGTGGCATCGCGGTTAAATCCAGCAAGGAGATAGTCAAAGATATCGATCCAGTAAAAAGCAGTAGTGGCGGAGCATTAACCTTTAACCTTGTCTTGTTGTTACTTTTATTAGGCTGGCGAGGCATTGTTGCTCATAAAAAATACCTGAAATAGTTTTCCTAGGGTATAGAGTAGATAAAAGGCTGTGAAAGTCTTTTATCTATCTTTAAAGATTTTTGCTATTGAAGCAAACGTAAAATTAACTAATCGCAAGTAAATAGAAAAAGCGATTTCACCACAGAGGCTACGCGCACAGAGAAAAAAAGGAGATTTAATATATCAACTTTCAAACTTATGCATTGTTACGATCGAGTTCATCCAAAGCACCCAGTTACGTTTTCGTAAGTGTGATTACAAATGAAATGTACTAGTAAAAATCATTTACATAGGCCTTTATAGCGCTATTCGAAAGATCTTTTTTCAGATGAATAGAACGGTCGTGTTCTATAATTTGAAATGAGAAAGAAACTTATTTATGCCATATAAAAGCATCAGAAGTACAACTAATGTCGGAAGACTAACAATGACAATTTTAAATAGATCCAATCCATTTTGTTCTACGTTATTATTCATTTCAACTGTTGAAAAAACAAAGGTTGCTAAGTATAGACTAGCTATTAAAAAAACTGATTTTCTAAACGAGAAATTACTGAGTATTTTTAATATAACAAAAGCTAAAGACATTAAAATAATTAGAGGTATTCCTGGAATTATACTTAGGATTAAAAATGCACTACCAAGCCCTAAAGCCATAATTTACTCCTTCCTTGTATTTTTCGTTAACTAAACAACACAGCAATATCGGTTGCATTTTTTACCGTATCATCAGTATTTAAGTACGTCAACATTCAACAAATTAATAAAATTCATCTGAAACGATGAGGGGAAGTTATGGATTTCCTTTTACGCTCATGTACTCAATTGGATTATCCAGGAATGTTGATTTGCCTACCTCGATATATCTTGGTCTTTATCTCCGTGTACTCTGTGAGCTCAGTGGTTAAACAGCTTTTTCTTTGTCTTTTATTTTCTACTAGTCACTAGCATCCATTTACTGTTTTTAAAGCTTCGGCCCTAAAGGACATCCTACAAGTGGATGATTGGTTTTTTGTAGGGGCTGCTTCAGCTGCGAAGCTTTTTTATTCGGACCTAAAGGACCTCCTACAATGCACCGCTTTTCTCTGTGAACTCGGTGGTTAAGATGCTTTTAGTTTTGGTTTTGGTTTTGGTTTTGGTTTTGGTTTTGGTTTTGGTTTTGGTTTTTAACTAGTATCTATCTACTAGTCACTAGTTTCTGCTTTTATTCGTATCTAGCTACTAGTCGCTATTTACTGCTATTTACTGCTTTTTACTGCTTTTAAAGCAAAAAAGCCCCACAGTTGTGGGGCAAACAGCTTAACACTTAAATACTTTTTATAGACATCAACGACTACGCATCAGCTTCTACCAAAGGAGCGGGTGCTTCTGGTTTGATAGTTTTAGATAACAACAAAGTCTCTCTCAGACGTTTTTCAATATCCGCAGCCATTACCTTATTTTCTTTCAAAAATTTCACTACGTTTGCCTTACCTTGGCCTATACGTTCACCGTTGTAGCTGTACCATGCACCGGCTTTTTCAACCATCTTTTGCTGTACACCTAAGTCGATTAATTCGGCTTCTTTACAAATACCTTGGCCATACATAATTTGGAACTCGGCTTGTTTAAAGGGCGGTGCCACTTTGTTTTTAACTACCTTAACCCGAGTTTCACTACCAACTATTTCATCACCTTCTTTATTCGCACCGATACGACGAATTTCTAAACGCACAGAGGCATAAAACTTAAGAGCGTTACCACCTGTGGTGGTTTCGGGCGATCCAAACATCACACCAATTTTCATACGAATTTGGTTGATGAAGATAACTAGCGTATTTGAACGTTTAATATTAGCGGTTAATTTACGTAAGGCTTGTGACATCAAACGGGCTTGTAAACCCATGTGTGAGTCACCCATGTCGCCTTCAATTTCCGCTTTGGGTGTTAAGGCTGCAACCGAGTCAATAACCACCACGTCAACAGCACCAGAACGCACCAACATGTCACAAATTTCCAGTGCTTGTTCACCGGTATCAGGTTGCGACACTAACAACTCATCAATATTAACCCCTAAGGCTTTAGCATAAATAGGATCAAGAGCATGTTCCGCATCCACGAAGGCACAGGTTTTACCGGCCTTTTGCGCTTCGGCAATAACTTGTAAGGTTAACGTGGTTTTACCTGATGATTCAGGGCCATAAATTTCAACCACGCGGCCACAAGGTAAGCCGCCTATGCCCAAGGCAATATCGATAGTTAACGAGCCAGTAGAAATGGTATCTATGTCTAATGCATTGTTATCGCCCAAACGCATAATGGCGCCTTTACCAAATTGTTTTTCAATTTGTCCAAGGGCTGCAGTGAGTGCTTTGTTTTTGTTGTCATCCATAGAATGTCCTTAATGCGCTTGAGTTACCAACAGCCTCAGCTCTTGGTGGGTTTAATCAAAATAGTGGCTGAAGTATACTGTATGGTTATACAGTTGCAACAGAAAATATAAAATTTTAATAAGAATAGCTGAAATTTTAATTTCAGCTCAAATGGCAGAGTTCAACTTAATGTATAAGCAATTAATTGACACTTATCTTTAAGTTAAAGGTTAATAACACCGCTGAATATCAGGCCAGTGTTATCAACCTATTTTTTGCTATAACTGACTTATAAAAGTAGGTTGTGACACTGTTATCTTGTGCTCTGTCGCATTTAACAAACCACTTTTGTTATCCCGTTTTAGTACAGTAATGTCATTTGATAGTTGATTGGTCACCAATAAAAATTCACCATCATTAGAGATCACAAAATCACGAGGCCAATTGCCGCCGGTACTTTGGTCTTGCAGATAACTCAGTTTACCCTGAGCATCAACTGCATAAACCGCAATAGAATTAAGCCCACGGTTTGATACATATAAAAAGTCTTGTTTGGGCGATAATTTGATCGCTGCGGTTTGACTCTTACCGGCAAACTCTGCAGGTAAGGTGGATAGACGTTGGATCTCAGTCAACAAACCTGTTGTTGAGTCCTGCTTTAATACCACTACATCGTTAGATAACTCATTGGTTATATAAGCTAGCTCATGATTAAGACTAAAAACCATGTGGCGAGGACCATCACCAGCTTGTAATTTAATTGCCACTTTTGCAGGCAATAAGGTTTCACCGTCTAGCTCATAAACCTTAACTTCATCTAAACCTAAATCTACCGAATAGATAAATCTGCCATCAGGCGACCAATTAACCCAATGCATATGGGGTGCTTCTTGACGTTCATGAGGCCCCTGCCCTTGGCTTTGATGTCGGGTAAATTCTCTTAGTGTGGTTTGTGCTGAATTAGCCCCTTCAATTTTAAATAAACCAATGTCACCGGAAGAATAGTTAGCTATGGCCAACATAGTGCCGTCGGGGCTTAGGCTAATATGACAAGGATTTTCACCCAACTCAATCAACTGCGATACCAACATCAAGGCACTTTTATCCGTTTGCCAGTTAAAAACACTCACACCACCATTACCAGTTTCATTAACTGCAAAAACACTTTGCTGGTTGGCACTTAAGGCTAAATAAGAGGGATTCGGCGTCGCAGCTAACTCAGTTAACGAGGATAAAACCCCAGTTTTGCCATCCTGTTGTAAGCGATAAATGCCAGGCTCGTTCTCTTTTGCATATGAACCGATAATAAATTCACTCATTGTTGTTGCAGGCTCGTTGGGTGGTACATCACAGCCACTTAAAAAACCTGTTAATACCGCTAATAATAAATAAGGTGCAGAGCATACTTTTTTAACAAAACCCATTGTAATTCCCATTTGAAGAAGATAATCCATATTGCCCATCAGCCTAGTAATTTTGACTGCGACCCACTATTTTCGCGGCACAAAAGGTACGTTAGCCCAGGATAAAAGTCAAAGTGCTTGAGTTTTAGCCTTTACTGCCATCCATAAAACGCAGCACTTTAGATAAAGCAAATTCAACTGCTTTCATGCGCACTTGCTGGCGATCACCCTTAAACAGTTGCATTAGGTTATGAGTTTGGCCATCAATATAAAAACCAAACCACACTGTACCTACGGGTTTTTCTACACTGCCACCATCAGGCCCGGCAATACCGCTTACCGAAATCGCCACTTGAGCCTTGGCTGCCTTAGCCGCCCCTTGAGCCATTTCTTCCACGGTTTGCGCTGATACCGCGCCATCATTGGCTAAGGTCTGTGCACTCACTCCTAGCAACTGCTGTTTAGCCTCATTTGAATAGGTAATGAAACCTCGATTAAACCAAGTTGAACTTCCAGAAATACTAGTGATAGCGTATCCTATGCCGCCTCCGGTGCAGGATTCTGCGCAGCTAATGGTCCAATTTTTGGCAAGTAGTTTTTGCCCTAACAATTGCGCAAGTTGCTCAATATCGTGAGTCATCAATAACACCTTAGATAACGGGTCAGCGGCTACATAAGGTTATTGGCCGCTTAACAATAAGAATAGTAAATACATTATGCCGTCGAATAAAAGTGCAGAGCAAGGACAAGTCAGTCCCGCATTACAATCTCATACCCCTATGATGCAACAATATTTAAGCATCAAAGCACAGCATCCAGACATCTTACTGTTTTATCGCATGGGTGACTTTTATGAATTGTTTTTTGACGATGCTAAAAAAGCTTCTGAATTATTAGATATCTCCTTAACTGCCCGTGGCAAATCCGGCGGTAATGCTATTCCCATGGCTGGTGTGCCCTATCACGCAGTAGAAAACTACTTAGCCCGTTTAGTTAAAATGGGGCAGTCTGTGGCCATTGTTGAGCAAGTTGGTGATCCCGCCACCAGTAAAGGGCCGGTTGAACGTAAAGTACAGCGCATAGTTACCCCAGGTACGGTATCCGACGAAGCTTTACTCGAAGACAACCAAGACAATATTCTGGCCGCTTTGATTAGCCTCAAGCAGGGAACAAAAGAATTTTTTGGTTATGCCACTTTAGATGTGAGTACCGGACGTTTTGCCATTTGTGAGCCTCATGATCTTGAAGCCTTAGCCGCCGAAATTCAGCGCACCAATCCAGTTGAATTACTCTATCCAGAAAACTTTGCCCACTTTTATCTTATTGAGTCACGTAAGGGTTTGCGCCGTCGACCCCAGTGGGAATTTGATCACGACACCGCCATAACCCTGCTGAATCAACAGTTTGCCACTAAAGAACTGAATGGTTTTGGCGTAAGCAATAGCGCCACCGCTTTGTGCGCGGCTGGTTGTGTGATGCAATACGTTAAAGATACCCAACGCGCTGCCCTGCCCCATATTCGTAAAATAGAATTAGAAGTCGCCACTGATACCGTATTGATGGATGCCGCCACTAGGCGTAATTTAGAGTTAACCCAAAACCTGTCTGGAGGCCGTGAACATACCTTAGCCAGTATTTTGGATAATACCTCAACGCCCATGGGCAGCCGATTATTGCAACGTTGGTTACATCGCCCACTCACCAACCGGCAAATACTTAAAACCCGACAAAATAATATTAAATCTTTGCTGAATACCGACTATCCACAATTACAAAAATTGCTCAAACAAGTGGGTGACATGCAAAGGGTCTTGGCCCGTTTGGCCTTGCGTTCGGCCCGCCCGCGTGATTTTGCCCGTTTACGCCAAGCCTTTCAGTTGTTGCCCGATATTCAAGGTTTTGTCACCGACGAGTCGGCGCAAACGGCCAATACCGGTTTGATGCAACTGGCCAA
>Ga0070748_1001321_pt1 | contig 11572 bp, 14 predicted proteins | sample VirMetDEL_Nov_12_FD_77015 | JGI IMG/M metagenome (GOLD analysis project Ga0070748, IMG submission 77015) | Aqueous microbial communities from the Delaware River and Bay under freshwater to marine salinity gradient to study organic matter... | ecosystem: Environmental > Aquatic > Marine > Coastal...
ATAAACTTTAAATTAACAGTATCAAGCATAAACCTAAAAGCATTAAAAGCAAGAGACTACGTAGTAGACATTGCAGGCCCGCTTGCATCGAGTCTTTCAAATGGGTTCTCAGACGCTTTTAATACCTTAAGAAAACAATTCCCAGCAGTTGCAGGTTTTATATCTGTGCTAGCTGCGGGTGCACTATCAAGAGCGTTTGCGCCTAGCTTGTATACAAACTTTTTATCAAAATTTAACCCACTGCTCTATCTTACTGTTTTCACAGCAATTGTAACAGCTTTCGATAACGCTATTTTGAAAAGTGGTTTCTTCGAGTCTGTTGCTTATGGTTTGGGAAACACTGTTGGCGCAGTTATTGATAGCATCGTAAGCAACATCCCTCAAATACTACAAGCACTCACAAGAGTGGCCATAGCCTTTGGTGAAGGTTTAGCTGACGCTATTGGCAATAGCATAGTAGGTCTTCCTGCAAAAATACTTTCTTTCGTACCTGGCGGTGGACTGCTAACAACCTTACTCTATGGGGGTGTTGCAGCAGCAGTATTCTTTAAAGGGGTGAGGACGCAGTTCTTAGGTTTCGCAACCTCTGCTTTAACTATTCTAGGTGCAAAGCAAAAGAAGGGCATGCTTTACGACTTGTTTGTTGGTAGTAACCCTGATGTTGCTAGGAAACAAATTATAGGTGCAAGCAGAGATCAGCTTGACGGCCTTTCACAAGACCTTGCACAAAGAAGCAGAAGGAGGGGTTTAACCGCCTTGGCTTCCTTAAGCGGCTATATTATTGGCGCTGAGATGTTGCTAGGGGACTTGATCGGCACAACAGGGGCTGCTATTGTTGGTATTGGCGCTTCGGTAATGCAACAAGCAGTACTAGGAGACCCTGCGAAAGTGAACGCAATTGTTTCCACGTTTAATAACGTGTTAAGTGGCGTTATTTCAAAAGTGTCGTCTATTAATGTTAGCAAGGTATCTGGTATCTTTTCTAATATTTTTGATTTGGGATCTGTAAGGTCATCTCTTTCAAAAATGTTAGCTATAAACCTATCTTCGTCTAACATCTTTGTTAAAGTTTGGAAGGCGGCTACAACTAGGGCCTCTGGTTTCTTTGGCAGCTTTAGCAAAACAGCTGCTATTAGACTTGCAAAAATTGGTGCTTTGGCGGTGCTTGCTACTGCAGTAACCTCGACGTTTGCAAAAGCCAGTGATGGTTCTGATGGTAACAGCTCTGATGGTATCTTTAACGGTGCCTTAACCCTTGGTGCGACTGCCCTTATTTTATTTGGTGACACTATTGTGTCAAAAACCATACCAGCAGTAAAAGGCCTCTTTGCAGCTCTTGCAAAGTCAACTCCTATTTCTGCAATAAAAGCAGGGTTTCAGAGGTTATTAACAGCATTCTCGGGGTTTGGAGCTACAGCTGGCGCAGCGTTTGGTGCGGGCTTTAGCGCAGCTCTCAGCGCTTTCTTTGCAGCTATTCCGATTCTAATTATTACTGCTATAGCTTCCGCTGCAATTTTACTAACCGGAGGGATTGCGGCTTATATCTTTGGTAAGGGCGATACTATTAAAGATCGCATCAAGGACAGTCTTACTCGTTTTGGTGTCTTCTTTAGACTTATCAAAAAGGATGCGCTATCAACAAGAGAGACTATTAGAAAAAGTTTAAGTGTTTCAGCAAAAGAAGCAAAAGGCTTGAAGAACAAAGACTTACTTAAAGGTTCTAATGAGCTAACTTTTTCTCTTGCGAATTCTTCCTTAGTTGGTCGTTCTAACTCTGAATTACTGGAGCTAGAAAAACTAGCAAGAGAACAAGCAAGCCTCACTAAAGACGGCAATAGAGAAGTTGCTGTTTTTGGCAGACTAACAGAAGCAACTCGTCTAAAGATTGAAGAAAATACTAGAGAGACTGCTAATCTTTTAGCTAAGGGCGAAGGCTCAACTACTTCAGGTGCAGCAACCGGTGTTTCTAAAAAAATAGAAGACGTTTTAACTCAAGCAATTGGCGGTGTTGGTTGGGCAGAGGTTATTCGAGAGGCAGTTAATGAAGGTGGAATGGATCCCCTTAAACTGCGTCTTAGGGATAGCATGGGGGCTTCACTTATTGGTCGGAATGCTACAGAAGACCCAACAAAAGGCAGAGCGCTTACACTACAAGAACAGCTTTTTGCTCAGTTGGCGTCTGGTAAATATGACTTTGAGGAAGTAGCAAGCCGTCAAGCCTTTGCAGCGGATGCTTTAATGGCCCTCGGCGACGATCTTCCTCAGTATTTTAAAGATATTCTACAAACCCTTTCAACAACCAAGGGTGATTTGACTGGTGAAATGGTAGATGCCATTTCTTTGGCGATGTCATCAGGTAACGACTTTAGCTCAATTGCTGACAATCCAAGTGCTATCGCTCTTATGATTAGAGCAATTATGGATCCTCTAGCAAAAGAACTCCCTGCTGATCTTCAAAGTAATTTTGATGTTGCAAGAGGAAGGCAGGGGGCAATTAGCAAGTTTGATGAAATGAGTGCTTTTAGAGAAGCCTTCTTTACTGACTTAGAAATCCTAACCCAGAAAAGCTTTAAAACTAACCTTGAAAGAGCACCTTTCGATCAGGGTGAAGTTAGTAATATAAATGAGCTTATGGGGACTAGGGCCAACCTTATCACTAGTAACACTCCTGATTTTAATATTGATGAGTTTACTTTACTAGGTGCTGATGAACAACAAAAAGCCCTAGCAGAGATGTTTGGGGGTCTTTCTGACACTATCTTAGCTAAGATATACCAACTTGATTCAGACATTGCAGCAGCAACTGAAAGCGCTATGGCAGTTCGTCGCCCTGTAGCAACGGATACTGTTGGCGTGTTGTCTCAAGCATCTGAGCAAAATGCTTCTATTTCTTTTGCGGAAGGTATGAACCTAGATGGTGTAAAGCAAGGTTTAAGGGAAATCTACGATCTTGAATTTGAGATTGCTAAAATTAAACCTTTTGCTAATACCCCCGCTGAGCTAGAAAGACTTAACGCTCTTACCACTGAACTTTCAACCGCTCAAAAGAATCTCGGAGACAACGCAGCTGTTCTTTCAACAAGCTTCTCTAACATTACCGACAAAATTACAGTTGCTAAAAGTGCTTTTGACCAGTTTGGAAGCCAGTTTGGCCAAATAAGTCAGACAAACTTGTTTGCCGTTGATCCTGCTGAAATAGATAATATCGCACAGCTGAAAGCCAACTATGACACCCTAGCTCTGGCTATGCAACAAGCCAAGGACTCAGGTGGTATTGTTACCCCTTCGGAAGTTGCTCGTCTAAATAGTTATGGGGTACAACTAACGGAGCTAACAACTAGGTTGTCAGCAGCTTCACAGCCTAGCCAACTCTTGTCTGATGCTTTTTCTAGGTTTGCTAATGTAGAATTTGATTTTAATAAAGTTCTACAGCTAGATTCGGCAACGCTTAAGAAGATTACGGATGCTCAAACAGAAATTGCAGTACTTACTGCGGTTATCGCAGCTGCTGCGGCAGCGGGCTCTCTCCCTAGTCCTGAACAAGCTGCAGAGCTGTTAGCAAAAGAAGCTGCTCTAAATGCCATTGTTGACTCTATAAGAACAAACCTAGTTAAGCCAACAGACTACACGGGGGCTGGGTCTAAAGGGGGAGACACTGAAACTGTATTTGAAAAGTTTGTTGGTTCACTAAGTGATAGCGGTTTTGCGCTTGATATTGAAATGGCAGCTTCTCTCTCTAGAAAAGCAATTAACTCCTTGAAAGGCCCTCTTTCACAAATTGAGAAGGCACAAAAGGCTATTGTTAATGCGGCACTAGGTGACAGTAAGGCGAGACAAGCTTCTCTTGTAGCAATCCGCGCCCAAAAACTTGAGATCTTAGATATCTTAACTCAAGGTAGCGTGGCCCAAGCAAACGAAGCTTACTCTGCCTTTGGACTAGATCCTGAGCAAGTTGGTAAAAGTGCTCAAGCAGAAACCATCGGAAGGCGTATACTTGATTTACAACTTCAGCTAAACGATGCTTCTAATCTGGATTATGAGACAAAATCTAATATAACCAGAGAGCTAGAATACCAACAAGAATTGTTGGCTAACATAACCTCTGACTCAATGGCAGCTTCTGATAATATTAGAAGTGCCTTTGCAGAGAGTTTTAAATCACTCCTTAAAGGCGAAAGCTCTATGGAGGATTTCTTTACAAGTTTGCTTGACTCTATAAGTGAGAACATTATTGACACGGTTGTAGATTCCTTTACACAGGCTTTCTTTAGAGCTTCTAATCTAGACACAATGTTTGATACTTTCTTTTCTAAGCTTATGGGCAGCGCTTCTAGTGTTGGAAACAATGCTGGAATTGAGGTCAAGACAGGTATTGAAGCCGGTCTGGAAGGTATGGAAGACGGAGGTCTACTTTCTGGTCTCTCTGCAGGATTTACAAGCATACTTGGCTCTCTTGGTGAGGGTCTTTCTAGTATCTTCGAAGGGCTCTCTGGGATGTTCAGCGGCGGCGGAGGTTTCCTAAGCTCTATACTTGGAGCCCTTAGTGGTGCTCCGCTTCACACTGGCGGTATTGTTCAAATGAGAGCTGCTGGAGGTCTTGTTAACCCCAACATTGGACAAGCAGGTAAAGATAGTGTACCTGTCATGCTTACCCCAGGTGAGTATGTCCTACCAAGTCAACGGACTGCGGAATTGCTAAAGAGTAACTCTGGAAACAATGGCAGCAATCAAACAGTAGTTAACCTCTCTGTAACAGGTGACATCTCTAGACAAACTCGTAAAGAGATTATCAAGATGATGCCTTCTATTGCTCAAGGTGTGAACTCTCAGAATAAAGAGAGCAACTACCGTCGATAACTAGTTTATCAAAATAAAACTTAATGGTCACCCTTCGGGGTGGCCTTTTTTATCAAATACGTCAGCAAAAAACTACACAAAAAAGCGAGAAAAACAAGGCATCTATAATGATATAACATATATCAATAACCCAAGTGTTAAAGGAAATAAAAAATGATTGTTATTCTGTTTACAATCTACACAGTAGTGTGTATAGGTCTTCTCGCTCGTATTAGCTTTCTTATGGCTAAATACAATGGCCAAAACCCTTGGCTGTGGGCTATCCTCACTGTTATCTTTGGGGCTATACCCTTGGCTTATGTTTTCTATTATAAGCCAAAATATAAATAAAATAAAACACCTGGGTATGTGTATAAACTGCTCTGCGATTGTACGGGCTTTGTGTACAAAAAAGTGAGAAAAACAAGGCATCTATAATGATATAACAATATATCAGTAACCCAAGTGGAAACCCAAGAGGAACTTAAAATGGAAATCAACATAATCAAAACGTATCGTGCAAAACGTAAAGCTGAAAGTGATGCAAAAGAATTTATGAATCAATTTAGCGGACGCCCAACGGAAATGTTTGCTCGTAAATTTGTAACTAAAATTTTGGCACATGCGTCTGGGCCAAGTTGGCGATCTATAGCTATGAAACAAGAGCGTGAATTAGAACGTTACAAAAAACTCTTTAACAACATCAAAGAGAATTGATTAAAATAAAACACCTGAGCAAGTGTAAAAACTGCTTCACAATTGTACGGGCTTTGTGTACAAAAAAGTAAGAAAAACAATGCATCTATAATGATATAACAATATATCAATAACCCAAGTGGAGAGAAAAATGATCGTAGTAATGTTGTGGGCGGCGTCTTTTATTATTTTTTACAGCCTTGTAAAAAAAGCAAAAGGCAAAAATAAAGTTAAGAAAACAAGCAACGGGGATTTTGTTTTTGTTTACTACACAGATGACCAAGACAAAAACGCTATTAAAACTAGCAGTGTTGTCTATTAAACCTTGAAAGGAAAACAATATGTTAATTTACGCAGTTCTCATAGCAGCTATGTTGGGACTAACAATAAGGATTGTTTGGGCAAAAACAGTTGCTCACGGTATTGTTTATAGAGTTCCAATTTTTTGGGTGTTACTAGTAATTGGGATAGCGGGCGTGCTTGAGCCACGAAGTATTGTCTTTTGCACTGGTCTGTTTGTTTTAGATCTCATCGCTTGGGCAATTAAGGGTGAGAAAGAAAAAGAAGAAAAGCTTAAAAATGCTGTGAATTGGTTAATATCTAAAATACCAGTAAAAAATAAAAAGGAAGATCTAAATGAAAATTAACTCCATAATAAAGTACTCTGGATTTTTTCTAATAGTATTTGTATTCAATATATTCTCGCAGTGCATGAATATTATTGGTAGCAAAAACTCTATTATTACTTCTAGCCCTATAAACTAAAGGAGAATGCCTGATGATTATGACAGCAACAATGTGTCTAGCACTTAATATGTTTTTTGAGGCTCGTAATGAACCTTTAATCGGTCAGCAAATGGTAGCTGAAGTAACTCTTAATCGAGTTGAGTCTAGCGGTTATCCTGATACCATTTGTGAGGTAGTTTATCAGAAACAACAGTTCAGCTGGACACACGATGGTCTAACTGATGACCCTGCAAAAATGAGCTACCTAGACAAACAGGCATGGAAGGAAATCTACAAGGCAGCAGCTATTATCCTGTCTGATCCTGAGACATACTTGCCTGGAACAGACACTACCCACTACCATGCTGACTATGTCTGGCCTTACTGGGCAGATGATCTGGAGTATGTAAGTAAAGTTGGAACACACTTGTTCTATAAAAACCGAGAAAGCTAGCGCATCTATAATGATATAACATATATCAACAACAATCCATAAAGGAAAACACTATGGAACACGTACTTGTACTATCAGCTCTTGCTGCACCTTTCCTAGCCGCTATTGCGGACTACGCCGTCACCCCATACCTTCTTAAAGGAGAAGACAAATGAACACTGTTTACAAAGTAGGCATCTACGACCTCGACCTGAAATTGATTTGCCACAAGTCTTTCTTAGCTAAGTCTGAAGCAGACCGTTATGCTAAAGCTGTTCGCAGTCAGTTTCTACAAAACGTAGGCGACATTAAAGTGGAGACAGTTAATGGCCGTTAAAAAGAAACTCACAGAAGAAGAGCAAAAAGAACATTTGCAGTCAATTAGCTTTAGCAACCTTGTTAAAGCAATTGATGAAAAGTGGTCTCACACTTACATTGACGTAAGTCATTTGAGTGATCACGAAGAAGTGGACGAAGAAGCCACACTTCAGGAGCAGTGAGATCCAGTGAATCCATTCGATGAGTGGATTCCGTGGATTTCATTGGAATCCTCCCTGTTGTTTAACTAGCCCTCCAGCCCTAAAAAGTTGGAGGGTCTTTTAGACCACAGGGTCTGTAATGCCAATAAATAAGGAGATCTCTTATGGCTATTCGTAACTTCCCAACTATCTCATCCATGTATAGCAACTCTCGTTACACTCTTAAAAAGGGACAACCCTATAATGGTCGTAGTAACGCTGAACGTGTTGTTGCTGCTTCTCGTGTAATTAACGGCGAGAGCATTGCTAAGGTTGCCTATGACCTTGGTTGCTGCAGGGACTCTGTTCGTAACTGGGTTAAAACGCTTGATACTAACAACCCACGATTAAACGGTTAAAAACAAACACCCCTCATCCCTTCGGGGGTGGGGGTTTTATAAACTATTTTTTTTTTTCAAAAGGTTAAACAAAACTTGTTAATACAAATCATACTGATTTTTGCTTTGATTACCTGTAATCTCTTTAATCGTATGAACTAATGTCTTTATAAAACAAGGTGACACTATCACAAAGCTTGTTAAGAAAGGAAGTCTATGACTAAGAAAACCGTATTAGATCTACTAGAGGAAGATTTAACTTATCGACAAGGAATGTTAGACAAAAGACAAGCAGCTAGCTTTTTAACTGAAATGGGGGCGAGAGATATTGTAGAGTTCTCTTACACTCACATCCTTAAGGGTTTAGAAAGAAACTCCAGCCTAGTAGAAGTGGCTAGTAGTATTGGTAGAAGGTTAAGACAGAAACTACGTCAGAAACAAAACAGTGTGCTAGACATTCAAGGTGGCTGGTTTGTTCTGATTAGCTATATTGAGCTTGGGATACTGGGCTATCGTAAGAAACACACCTACCGTAATGGTAAGAAAGATAAACACAGAACTTACTTCATCTACGCAAAAGACTGGGTAGCAATTAAGGAGTTACTGGATCTTGTAGACACCGAAAAGTGTGACATGTTCCCTGTAAATACACCAGCAGCGCCTTGGGATGGTTCTGCTTATCACTCTACAACAGGTATTAGCGTTATTAAGAAAGGCTATGAGGACGCTCTAAAGTACTTTGAGAAGAATGACATGAGCTATATTGTTAATACTCTAAATAAGCTAAATAATACAGCTTGGCGTATCAATCAACCTGTCTTTGAGGTTTACAAACAGTGTATGCACTCTGAGTCAAACCCTTTTAAGTTCACAAAGGAGATTGATCCAATTAAACGGGCTTCGTTAATTATCGAAGCAGAGGCTATCCAAAGGCTTGCAGAGAAGAACCTAGACAAACCATTCTATCACTTGTATAACCTAGACTTCCGTGGACGCATCTACCCTAACACAGCCTTCTTACACGAGCAGTCTAGTGACAATGCAAAGGGTATCCTAATGCTAGACGAGGCGGTGCCTCTAGGGGAAAACGGTTACTACTGGTTGTGTGTTCATACTGCTAACGTTTGGGGGAATGACAAGGTTAGTCTTGATGACCGTGCTCAGTGGGTTCTAGATAACTTTGACGACATGATGTCGTATGTTAACAACCCTATGAAAAATACTGGTTGGATGAAAGCTGATAAACCTTTTAGCTTCCTTTCTGCTTGTCATGAGCATAGTATGGTTTCTAACTGGAATGGAGATGGTAACGAACCAGAAGACTTCCCAAGTTGCTTACCAGTATACATCGATGGCTCTAATAACGGTGTTCAACACCTTGTTGCTATGTCTCAAGATGATGAAGTTGCCCCTCTGGTTAACTTGGTTCCTCAAGACCTTCCTGGTGATGTTTACATGTTTATCGCAGAAAAGACTTGGGACAGCCTTGAAGACAAAAAGAACAAGTTAGACCCAGAAACTATTAACAAGTTTAATGATGTGTTTCAAACAGCAACAAAGCTTCAAAAAGAGTATCAAGAAGCACCAGACAAGTCTGAAAGAAAGGCACTAGCGTTTCAAGCAGCTCAGACTTGGCGTAATCAAAACAGAGGCTTGCGAGAAAAACTCTTTCCTGTTTACTGGACGAATATCCAAGACAAGAAAATTCAACGTAAGACTGTAAAGCGTAACGTTATGACACTGGGATACGGTGGTACAGCCTACGGTATGGGCCAACAGGTGATAGAGGATACAAGGGATATCTCCCCTTATCTAAGGGACAAGGAGCATCTCTGGGGTGCCCTCCTGGGCTCTCTCGTGTATCAGACTTGCTATGAGGAGCTAAAGGGCCCTGCTCGTATGCTAAGACTATTTCAAACTCTTGCTGAAAGAGCTAACGAAAAGAAAGTATACTTGACTTGGGTTTCGCCTGTGACAAACTTCCCTGTGTTTCAAGCTTACAGAAAACCAACAACTAAAAGAACCGAGTTAAAATACGGTGAAGAGCTTCTTAAAGTTCAATTACAAGTGTGGGAAGAAACTACTCTTAATGAAAGTAAACAGAAAACAGGCGCTGCACCAAACATAGTGCACAGCCTAGATGCTGTTCACCTAACAATGTGTATTCACGATGCGGACTACACTACAACCGTTGTTCATGATTCTTTTGGTTGTCATGCTGGTAATATGAATCACATGTTCTTGCACGTTAGGCAGAAGTTTGTTGAGTTATACCAAGCAGAACCCCTAGAAGACATCCTAACACAACTAGACGCTCTCGACTTATCCCCTCAGAAAGGAACACTAAATGTCGAATCTGTACTCCAATCCGACTTCGCTTTTGCGTAAGACTATCAAGATCAATTTTGAAGACTTAGAAGAGATTGGTTATGTCCGAGCAGTAGACCCAGGAGGGGAATACCTCGAAGTAATTGTAAACCCAAGTCAAGCAGATGAGAGGTTCTACGCAGAGCTGTATCTTGAGGATGAGGGCAAAGACTGGGATCTCGTTGAAATCCTTGACTAAATAATACCTGACGCTAAAGAACAATAATGTTCCTTATCGAAATACTAGAAACAAACCAAGAGGAAATCTATAATGGCTATCGTAAACAATGTTGAACTGTGGTGGGTAAAAGTTGATGCAGAGCGTCCTGTAAAGAACGTGGATCCTAGCAAGCCAGACTACTGGGAAGTACAACTTCGTACCACTGATAAGGCAGCAGCAGCAGCTTATGCCAAAGAAAGCATTAACTTCAAACCACTAAAGCGAATTGTTAAAGATGCTAGTGGCCAGCCGATGCTGGATGACTTTAACGAGAAAGTTCGTGAGATTGTTAAGTGTGAGAAAACAGGTAAGCCTTACTTCTCTGTTAATGTTCGTAAGAAAGTGATTAAGGCAGATGGGTCTGCACAACTACCTGTACAACTACTTGGTGGTGATCTCTCATCAATCAACCCAAAAGAAGTTGGTAACGGTTCTGTTGCTAACGTGCGTTTGTTCCAGTATGACTACACCTACCAAGGTAAGGAAGGTCGTGCGAACATGTTGATGGCTATTCAGGTAACTCACCTCCTGAAGTATGAGCAAAAGCCACAAGAGGACGCTTTCAAGATGACTGAAATGAAGGTTATTACAATTGGTGATAACCAAGTTAGTGATTCTCTAGATGACAACGACGATCTAGACTTTTAATAGAAACACCTAAGCATGTGTATAAACTGCTTTTATTATCAAATACGTCAACCAAGAGGTAACACTATGTCTAAGCCAAACAACTTCGGAAGTATTTATAACGAGTTTCTAGGGGATAGCTCGCTCGCTTATAGAGTCTATAGCAAAAAAACAGGGCAGATTTATTATGAAGGATTCACAGATAAGCTAACACTAGAAGGTGTCCGAAGAACACTAAGAGGGCTTATCTATGAGTTAACAGAGTTAAACTCAAAAGGAAAACCTTATGATCGTTTTAAACTTAGAAATACAAAAGCTAACAAGTCATTGTTAATGATTCAAGAAGCTTTGAAAGAAAATGAGCCACTGTATATAAAAGTAATGGAAAGGTTTTAAGAGTATGAAGATCGCAGAGTTAGGATTTTTTCACACCCCTGCTAGCTGGGACGAACTCCACGCATGGCTTGATAACCTTGAAGGTTCAGAAAAAGCTATGGCGGGTATCGCTGCTGTAATGGCTTGGAACTTAGCAGCAAGCATCACAAATAAGGAAGAAGAAGTATGAACTTACTACGAGGAGTCTATCTAGCTGGACCAATGGCTGGCTTTACTGGGAAAGAGATGAAAGGATGGCGGGACATTGCTACAGAACAACTAGAGGCTGCTGACGTCTTCTGTCTTGATCCTACCCGCCGAATTAGCTTCCATGAGCAAAGCTTAGATGACAACGGGTTATCAGACAACATAGCCAACCGAATCTTCCGTCAAGACCTTCGTGACATTGCTCGTTGTGAAGTACTCTTGACAGACA
>Ga0070748_1001322_pt1 | contig 11572 bp, 12 predicted proteins | sample VirMetDEL_Nov_12_FD_77015 | JGI IMG/M metagenome (GOLD analysis project Ga0070748, IMG submission 77015) | Aqueous microbial communities from the Delaware River and Bay under freshwater to marine salinity gradient to study organic matter... | ecosystem: Environmental > Aquatic > Marine > Coastal...
AACCGTATTTTATTTCGCGATCGCTTGGAACATGCTGTTCACTTAGCGGAGCGCGACAATATTCACTTCGCACTCATGTTTATCGACCTCAACGGCTTTAAGCAAATTAACGATAATTTTGGCCACGATGCGGGCGATATTATTATTCGTATTTGTGCCGAGCGTTTGAGCAGTTGTCTGCGTCGCAGTGATTCGGTGGCGCGTATGGGCGGCGATGAATTCACCCTGTTATTGCCACAAATAGAAAGTAATACGGATGTTGCCCATATTGCGCAAAAAGTCATTGAGGCCATAGCTCAGCCTGCAGATATTAATGGCCACGAAGTTGTAGTGGGCTGCAGTGTCGGTATTGCGATTTACCCTGAAGGTGGGCGCGATGCAGATACCTTGCTTAAGCATGCTGATATGGCTATGTATAAAGCCAAAGAGGATGATGGCAGCAGTTACCGTTTTTTTACCGATCTTATGAATAAAGATGTGCGTCGTCAGCTGCGCTTGGAGGCAGATCTGCGCATGGCTTTACGTCGCCAGCAATTTGAAGTGCACTATATGCCGCGCATTGATGTGACCAACAATAAGGTTATTGGATTTGAAGCGCTTTTGCGTTGGAACAAACCTGGAGTAGGCTTAATCAATGCGGCGGATTTTATTGTTACGGCTGAAGAGACCGGTATTATTACCGCTATAGGCTATTGGGTTATTCGACAGGCTTGCCACGATTTAAAATTATTGCAGAGTATTTGGGATAGTAATCTGGTGATGGCGATCAACTTATCAGTGCGGCAGTTTAAAGATGAGAATCTCGTGCAGGAGGTCGCCAATATTTTTTCTGACAGTGATATACAGCCGGGGGATATAGAGTTTGAATTAACGGAAACGGCGTTTGCTGACAATATTGAACTGGTGTCTCTGTGTATGCGCCCTTTATCATTTTTCGGCATAGATTTTTTGTTGGATAATTTCGGTTCGGGCAGTTCTTCATTTTTACATTTGCAGCGTTTACCTATTAGTACCGTCAAGATTGATTTAGGTTTTATGCAGGAATTAAATCGCAGTCACACTGATAAGCGCTTGGTGTCAGCCATGATCATGCTGGCGCAAAATCTTGGTAAATTGGTGGTGGCAGAGGGTGTGCAAACGCAGGAACAAAAACAATGGCTGCAGAGTTTGGGATGCGATCAAATGCAGGGTTTCTTTTTCGCGGCCCCCCAATCTCTAGAGAGTACTATCGAGTGGTTGCAAGCGGCAGCGGAGGAACAGTATCAAGTACTTAATTGATCCTTCTGCGACCCATTAAAACCAATCCGGCCTGCGCGACTTGTATAGAGGTTCGCAGGTTATTTTAAACAGAGTGTGAGTCTCGCACTCTGTGTAAATAATTCCATTAAAGCGGCCGATCTAAATTTCTATAGGATATGGCTTCGCTGATATCCGCGGTGCTCAGTGTTTCTCTCTCTTCCATATCCGCCAAGGTGCGCGCTAATTTTAATACGCGGTGATAAGCGCGAGTGGATAGGCCGAGCTTGGTGATTGCCTGTTCGAGCAATGCTTTATTCGCGGCGCTGAGCTCACAATACAATTCTAATTCGGGTGCGCTGAGCTGATGATTGGCCTTACCCTGCCGCGCGATTTGGCGCGCGCGCGTTTGTTCAACCCGCGCGCGAATGGTCGCGCTGGATTCGGCACTCTGTTTGGCTTGCAGCTCACCTTGAAACAGCTTGTTGACCGGTACATGCATGTCGATGCGGTCGAGTAGTGGTCCCGATATGCGATCGCGATAGCGCTTAATTTGATCGGGTGTACAGCGGCAGCGGCCGTTTTCATCGCCATTGTAGCCGCAGGGACAGGGGTTCATAGCGGCGACCAACTGAAAGCGTGCGGGAAAGCAGGCTTGAGCCTTGGCGCGGGAAATTCGCACTTCGCCGCTTTCCAGGGGTTCGCGCAATACTTCTAATACTTGTCGCGAAAACTCTGGCAATTCATCTAAAAATAACACGCCCGCATGGGCGAGTGAAATTTCACCGGGGCGCGGATTGCTGCCGCCGCCGACCAAGGCTATTGCTGACGCTGTGTGATGGGGCGCGCGGAAGGGGCGCTGGTGCCAGTTGAAGTCGCTGCTGTGCGCGGCGATGGAATAAACTGCGGCGACATCGAGCATTTCGCGCTCGTTAAGTAGCGGTAAAATACTAGGCAACCGGCTGGCAAGCATAGTTTTCCCCGTACCTGGAGGCCCATAAAACAGCAGATTATGGCCACCTGCTGCTGCAATTTCGAGTGCGCGCTTGGCGCGGGCTTGGCCTTTTACATCGGCCATGTCCAGCAGCGAGTGAATGGGGTGTGCGGGTGGTTTGGATTCGGCTTGAATCAGGCTTTCACGGTTATGTAGATGAGCGCAAACCTGCAGAAGATTGGCCGCACCAAATACGCGCGTCACACTACTCAGGGCCGCTTCTTCACTATTACTTATGCTAATAATCAAGTCACGTTGTGCATCACCGCAGGCGAGCGCAGCTGGCAAAGCCGCACTAATTGAGCGCAATTCTCCCGAAAGTGCGAGCTCCCCTAAGAATTCGCATTGGCTTAAACCTTCTTTAGGTATTTGCCCTGATGCCGCCAGAATACCCAGCGCAATTGGAAGATCGAAACGTCCACCTTCTTTGGGGAGGTCCGCAGGGGCGAGATTAACGGTGATGCGGCGAGTGGGGAATTCGAGGTGACTATTGAGAATCGCGCTGCGCACACGATCCTTGCTTTCTTTAACGGCGGCTTCTGGCAGGCCAACAATAGCGAGACTGGGTAAACCATTGGAAATATGGACCTCAACGGTCACCAGAGGAGCATTAATTCCCAGCTTGGCGCGTGAGTACACAATCGCGAGTGACATGGCTCTTCCTTGCAAGTCAATTTCAATAAAATCAATCAGTTTGAGCGACTATAACGACTTAACAGAGCCCTGCCAACTGATGCTAAATATAAGTTTATACGCGTTCTATTGTATTTGTTTGGCTGCTTGGCTTTCGTAATCAGCAAGTTGCTGCTCTAGCGCTTCCAGTTTTTGTCGTGTGCGCTGTAGCACTGCAGCTTGGGCATCGAACTCGGTGCGGGTCACCAGATTTAGTTTGGCGAGCGCAGCTTGTAAGGCAACATCTAATTCGCGTTTAGGCCAAGCCTGAGCGCTGCCGTGTTCTTGTCCAAATTCTTGCTGTAGTTGCTGTAAAAAATCTTTAATCATTGCGATGTCGCTCCTGAGGTGACGGCGAAGGTTTTTGAGTTTACGCCCATAGTGGTCGTTACGCATCTGCTGCCTGAGAGGTCGGATAGTAGGAATAAGTATTTATGTGCCAATGCGCACAATCTGTGCGCGCCTGATAATTGCTTGCTCTATTATGGTGCCTTGATGGCTTGTGGTCTATTGTGAATATTATGATTGCTGACGATTAGTTGTCTTATCTAATTGATTTTTATAGTTTTTTATAAATTGGCCTGCTCTGTGCAAAATCTATCTCGTGAATTAAGTGTCAGTCGAGATTATCGCTCTAATTCAGTTTGTCTTGATGTAACGACATACGTATTGCAGTTCTTAGGCTCGTTCAGACGGTATTTCCGGTATTTCCCGCAACTTAGGTTGCGGGGATTTTTTTAGGAGAGCAAGCATGAAATTGGTAACAGCGATCATCAAGCCGTTCAAACTGGATGTAGTGCGTGAAGCGCTTTCCGACATGGGTGTGCACGGTATGACCGTAACGGAAGTTAAGGGTTTTGGTCGTCAGAAAGGCCACTCCGAACTCTACCGAGGGGCAGAGTACGTAGTGGATTTTTTGCCAAAAACCAAGGTTGAGATTGCCGTATCAGATGCTGAGGCCGACGCTGTAGTGGAAGCTATCAGTAAGGCTGCTAACAGCAGCAAAATTGGTGACGGTAAGATCTTTTTGTCCAGTTTGGAGCAGGTGGTGCGCATTCGCACCGGCGAAACCGGCGATCAAGCATTGTAATTTTCTTAATAATCAAGCGGGGAAACACCAATGGAAGAGAATATTTATCATCTTCAGTACGCCTTGGACACATTCTACTTTTTAGTATGTGGTGCCTTGGTAATGTGGATGGCAGCAGGTTTTGCCATGTTGGAAGCGGGCTTGGTCCGCGCTAAAAACACCACAGAAATCTTAACTAAAAACGTAGCCTTGTACGCCAGCTCCTGTGTGATGTACATGATTTGCGGTTACGCCATTATGTACGGCGGCAATGTTTTTCTAAGTGGTATTGCCGATGTTGATGTGCCGACTACCTTAACCAGCTTTGCAGAGCGCGAAGATGGTTTTACGGGTGCTTCTATCTATTCAGGTGCCTCTGACTTCTTCTTCCAAGTGGTTTTCGTAGCGACTGCAATGTCGATCGTCTCGGGGGCCGTTGCTGAGCGTATGAAGTTATGGGCATTCTTGTTGTTCTCGCTGTTTATGACCGGCTTGATTTACCCTATGGAAGGTTCATGGACTTGGGGTTCAGAAGGTGTATTTGGTTTGAACTTGGATGACCAATTCGGCTTTAAAGATTTTGCTGGCTCGGGCATTGTCCACTTGGCGGGTGCGTCTGCTGCTTTGGCAGGTGTATTGCTATTGGGTGCACGTAAGGGTAAATATGGCCCTAATGGCGAAATTCACGCGATTACCGGTGCTAACTTGCCTATGGCGACACTCGGTACTTTCATTCTGTGGATGGGCTGGTTCGGTTTTAACGGCGGTTCAGTGTTGAAGCTGGGCGATATCGCCAATGCTAACTCGGTAGCTATGGTGTTCTTGAATACTAACGCTGCGGCTGCAGGCGGTTTGATCGGTGCATTGTTAGTAGCGCGTCTCTTGTTCGGTAAAGCTGATTTGACCATGGCATTGAACGGCGCTTTGGCTGGTTTGGTTGCAATCACTGCAAGCCCTGACACTCCAACAGCTCTGGGTGCAACAATCATCGGCGCAGTTGCGGGTGTGCTAGTGGTCTTCTCGATTCTTGGTCTTGATAAGCTGCGTATCGATGACCCAGTCGGTGCCATCTCAGTACACGGCGCTGCAGGCTTGTTTGGTTTGATGGTAGTGCCTTTCACTGCTGAAGGTACCACTTTCTTCGGTCAATTAGTGGGCGCTGCTACCATCTTTGCTTGGGTGTTTGGTGCGAGCTTGCTGGTTTGGTTTGTGATCAAATTGGTAATGGGTATTCGTGTCTCTGAAGAAGAAGAGTTCGAAGGTGTGGACATTGCCGAGTGCGGTATGGAAGCCTACCCAGAGTTTACCCATAAATAAGTGTCATTATGGTTAATTCACCACAGTCTGAGCATTTTGCGCAGGCTGTGGCTGGCAAAACCCCCTATCTACTATAAAGTTGTTGTTGATGTGCAAAGCTTAGGTGTATCTTTAACGCCAAGTTGTTGGAACGAACCCTAAATTTTTTAGTTTGAGATTCCTACACCAGCATTCACAAGACTCCAGCAAAGGAATTAATAATGAAACTGATTACAGCTGTCGTAAAACCTTTTAAGCTCGATGATGTTCGCACTGCTTTGTCGGATGTGGGCGTACAGGGTATGACCGTAACTGAAGTGAAAGGCTTTGGCCGTCAAAAAGGTCATACTGAGTTATACCGCGGTGCAGAGTATGTGGTCGATTTTCTACCTAAGGTAAAAATTGAATTAGCCGTTGATGATTCAATGGTGGAGCAAGCGGTAGAAGCCATTACCAAAGCAGCGCAAACCGGTAAAATTGGTGACGGTAAAATCTTCATCTCTCCACTTGATGAAATTATCCGTATCCGTACCGGTGAGACTGGCTCAGACGCAGTGTAATATTGCATTAGCAAAAGAGCCCATAAAAAAACGCCACTTTCACGTGGCGTTTTTTTATGGGTGCTGCTTAAGTTGGCGCCGCAATTGGCTGATGTAACGCTTTTTTTGCATATAAAAATAAAGGGGAAGTACGAGCAGCATAACGATAAAAGCGTTCGCCTGTGGACTAATGGAGAGGGCAGGTGCTATGAACTTTATGAGTATCAAGCACACACCAGCGATGAGCACCAAATCTAGCAGCTTGTCGCGCACTTTCATTAAGGGGGATAGGTTTTCGGATAGGCTTTGATCAGCGCGCAGTAAAATAGTTTCGCGCTCGCTCGGCTCTAAATTAGCCAGCTCGGGGAAGTGACGGCTTAAACGTTTAAAATTCATAGGTGTATGCTTCAAAAAAATTACAGGTTTGTATGAGAAAGTAACAGGGTGTTGCATTCAAAATAATAGAGTGGTTAAACTTCTTACTGGCGTAATCAAGTAATTTGTTCTGGTATTAGGCTTTCATCAAAATGTCTATTTTGAACACTAGACTTGCTAGTAGTTAATAACTAGAATCCGCCACTCAGGGAAGCCTAAGAAAAAAACAAACTAAAAAATACGCATTAATATTATGACGTTCTCCGCAGACTGCGCTATATAGTTAAGGCGATAGTTAGGCAAAAAGATTGATTAGACGGATAAACGGCGAGAAGCCGTCTCTATGCTAAGTCGATTTGTAGCCTAGGTGGTTGGATAACGACAACAAACAACACTAAATACTTTACATTGTACAACGTTTTCAGGTGACACTATGACTGACGAAGACCCCATTAACGACGACGAAATAGATGAAACCGACGTGGGCGGGGATGATGATATAGATGATGATGTTGCTGATTCTGATGATGTCATTGATAGCGATGAGGTGGCATTTAAACCCTCTAAGAAAAAAGCGGCTGAATCCGAGGCATTAGAGGACTTTAGTATTGCGTCGCGTCAAAAGGCGCGCGCTGAATTAGAGGACCAAGTGGCGGCTTTCCTAGCGCGCGGCGGGAAAATTAATGAGGTGCAGGCTAATGTGACCTCAGATCCACCTAAAAAGCCAACCCCTGATTATGGTGGTCGCCCTATATAGGTAGCCTTGAGCTGGTCTTATGAGGTTACAGGCTTGGTAATTGCAGGCTTGGTCAAGAAGCGACTATTCACAAAACGGCCCCAAAGTAGGGCCGTTTTGTTTTTTTAAAGACAAAATCTGTAAAAGCGATACCGCCATTAAGCCGCCTTTGGCTGTACCTTTAACGCTGGATTTTTCTGGCGCCCTCCGCGTAAAATGTGCCATCTTTTGTTCTGGTTTTACATCCCCCCTAAATCCTTGCTGATTTATTGAGAAACCTGCGTTAATGACGGGTTTCTGCTGTGCAAAAGTTACTTGTTCCAACAATAAGGTGTAAGTCACTTACACGACAAAATAGATTAATGGCAGGGGCTTTGCTTTGCATCATAGGTTGGTGCTTGGCGTTATCTGCATTTTTCTTTAACTAACATCAACTTTCGTCGCTTTTAAGCGCGCTACCCGAGGAGCACAGTCCAGGTGAATGAACCGCGCCCCCTGCTAATTCTTAAAAACTTATCCAAGACCTATGGCAGCAATAATGTGCTAGATAGCTTTGATTTAAGTATTTTTGATGGTGAATTTTTTACGCTTTTGGGACCATCTGGCTGCGGTAAAACAACAGTGCTGCGCATGATTGCCGGCCTCGAAGAGGCTGACACGGGCACTATAGAGTTGGTGGGTGAAAATATCGCGCAATTACCCGCTGAAAAACGTCCTGTGAATACTGTATTTCAAAGCTATGCGTTATTTCCGCATATGTCCGTGTTTGAAAATGTCGCTTTTGGTTTGCGCATGAGTGGTGTGGCGAAAAGCGAAATTCCTGCGCGCGTGACGGAAGCCCTAGAGATGGTGCGCCTTGGCGACTTCGCACAGCGTAAACCAGCGCAGCTCTCTGGTGGCCAGCAACAGCGAGTCGCTATAGCGCGTGCGGTAGTGAATCGTCCCAAGTTGCTACTTTTAGATGAATCCTTATCCGCATTGGATTATAAATTGCGCCAGCAGATGCAAATTGAATTGAAGCGTTTGCAGCGCAAACTGGGTATTACCTTTGTCTATGTGACTCACGACCAAGAAGAGGCGCTGTCCATGTCAGATCGCGTGGTGGTAATGAACAAAGGCAAAGTGCAGCAGTTAGGTACTCCGCGCGAAATCTACGAGCAACCTGCCAATTTATTCGTCGCCAAATTTATCGGTGAAATTAATCAGCTTGATGGTGAAATAGTAGCGGTTGATGGCAGTCACGAATACGAAGTGAAAGTAGAGGGGTTGAAGTGGCGCTTGCATGCAGAGCATAACTTTAAGGTTGGCGACAGAGTGAATGTGCTCTTGCGCCCTGAAGATGTGCGCGTGGAATATTTGGATGACCCTCATCCTGATCAATATTTGGTTGGCTCAGTAGTAGAGCGCAATTATAAAGGCAAAACCCTCGACTCACTGATTCGTTTGCCATCCGGCATTGAGGTAATTGCCAGTGAGTTTTTTGATGAAGACGATCCCTCGTTCGATTACAGCCTAAATCAAAAGGTTGCGCTTAAGTGGGTTCCCGGCTGGGAAGTGGTTTTGCCTTATGAAGCAGATTAATCAGTTTCGTTTTTGGGCAATAGGCCTTGCAAGTGTCTGGCTGACACTCTTTGTGCTGTTCCCCAATCTGTTGGTGATCATCACCAGCGTGTTAACCCGCGATCCACAGGCGACAGTAAGCTTGCCCATCAATATTGATAGTTACACGCGCACCCTCGATGTACTTTATTTAAAGGTGCTCTGGGATTCGCTGCGCATGTCACTGTTGGCCATGGTGGTGTGTTTATTGATAGGCTACCCCTTCGCCATGTGTATTGTCAGCCTCCCTAAACGCTGGCAGCCAGTCATTCTATTTTTGGTTATCTTGCCGTTTTGGACCAATTCATTGGTGCGGACCTATGCCATTCAATTTATCTTGGGTAATCATGGCATCATCAATAAAGCTTTACTGGGCTTGGGGCTGATAGAGAAGCCTCTGCAGTTGCTTTATACCCAGTTCGCAGTGATTTTGGGTCTTTGTTATATTCTGCTGCCCTTTATGGTATTGCCACTTTATTCTGCGTTAGAAAAGTTAGATGTGCGTTTGCATCATGCGGCCCAAGATTTGGGTGCAGGGGCTTGGAGTCGCTTTTGGCACATCACAGTACCGCTGACATCGCCGGGTATTGTGGCGGGTTGTTTGATGGTGCTTTTACCCGCTATGGGTATGTTCTATATATCGGACTTGCTCGGTGGGGCGAAAAATCTTTTGCTGGGAAATGTTATCAAAACCCAATTTTTGCACACCCGCGACTGGCCCTTCGGCTCAGCATTTAGTGTGATATTGATTGTGCTCTTAGGCTTTATGTTGTGGCTCTATTTTCGTGCCGCACGCTTTGTGAACAAGCAGGGAGGCATCAATGGCACCGATTTTTAGGTTTAGCTTTCTCGGTTTGATCCTCGCGTTAATTTATTTGCCCATTTTAGTGTTGGTAGTTAACTCCTTTAATGCATCAAAGTACGGCATTAAGTGGGGTGGTTTTACCCTCAAGTGGTATGAAAAGTTTTGGAATAACGATGGCTTAATGAATGCGGCCTTGAATTCCTTAACGGTTTCAGTGGTGGCCGCAACCTTCGCCACCGTCATTGGCACACTTGCTGCTGTAGCACTACACCGTTATCAATTTAAAGGGAAGGCGATATTGTCATCATTGGTCTTTGTGAGCATGTTGACGCCGGAAATTGTCATGGCCATTTCTCTGCTTATTGTCTTTATGGCGCTCGGTATTAAGCTGGGTTTTGTGTCTTTGCTAATCGGCCATATCACCTTCTGTTTACCCTTTGTGATAGTGGCGGTTTACTCGCGCTTAAAAGGCTTTGACATGAAAATGCTCGAAGCTGCGCGCGATCTTGGTGCAACGGAAAGCCGTGTGTTTTGGAAAATCATCCTGCCCTTGGCCATGCCAGCGGTAGCGTCAGGCTGGTTATAAAGTTTTACACTGTCGCTAGATGACGTTATTGTAAGCGCGTTTGTCACCGGTCCCGGCTATGAAATATTGCCGCTTAAGGTGTATTCAATGGTGCGAGTGGGTGTGTCGCCTGAGGTAAATGCCATATCGACAATATTGTTGGTGGTATCTTTAGTACTTGTAATCATTTCCCAACTGCTCTTACGTGAGGATAAATAAGATGAAAAAATGGTTGGCATTAGCCGCAGCTTTGGTCATAAGTGGATGTTCTGAAGGCAATAAAACAGAAGAGGCAGCTACTCCTGCTGTGAGTGCACCGGTAGTGGCTGAACCTGCTACCACAGGCCCGCAAAAAGTGGTGATTTACAACTGGACGGAATACATTCCATCCGCTGTTTTGGAAGAGTTCACCAAAGAAACGGGTATAGAAGTTGAATACGCGACATACGAAAGTAACGAGGCTATGTATGCCAAGCTAAAGCTGATGGATGGCAAGGGCTATGACATTGCGGTTCCCTCAACTTTCTATGTTGAAAAAATGCGTAAAGAAGGTTTGATCCAGCCCATCAAAAAAGAATTGCTCAGCAATTACGGCAATCTCGATGCCAATATGATGAATAAAGCCTATGATCCACAGAATAACTTCAGCGTGCCTTATCTTTGGGGCGCCACGTCGATCGCGGTTAATGGCAACGATGTTGATGCCAGCAAAATTACTAAATGGGCTGATCTGTGGAAGCCGGAATATGCGGGCAAGTTAATGATCATGGATGACGTTCGCGATAACTTCTATGTGGGTTTACGCGTCGCGGGTTTCCAAAATAACTCGACCAATGAAGAAGAAATTAAAGCGGCTTACGAGAAGTTAAAAGCGCTTTGGCCAAGTATCAAAGTCATCAACTCTGATTCGCCTAAAACCCCGTTGATTCAAGGTAATGTGAGCATCGGCGCGATTTGGAACGGCGAAGCCTACATGGCGCAGCAAGAAATGGACAACCTACAGTTCATCTATCCAGAAGAGGGCGCTGCACTTTGGGTTGATAGTTTCGTGATTCCTAAGGGCGCTGAACACCTTGAGAATGCGCACAAGTTTATCGACTTTATGCTGCGTGCCGAAAGTGCCAAAGCTGCTATTGAAGAGTTAGGTTATGCTGCGCCCAATACTGCCGCTATGCCTTTGTTGGATGAAGCCTTGCGCACCAATAAAACCGTGTTCCCCTCGAAAGAAGATATTGCCAAGGGCAGCTTCCATCAAGATTTGGGCGACACAGTCTTGATCTATGAAAAATACTGGGAGTTGTTGAAAGCCGGTCAATAATTGTCGCGCTGAAACCACTCGAAAAAAACGCCAGCATTTGCTGGCGTTTTTTTTGGGTGCTAATTTACTGTTAAAATTGCCCTAATAATTGATTGGACTTAAGTTGATGGCTTGATATGTCACTGGGCATTCCTGCCCCTAAAGCACAACTGCCAGTGTTATCATGTACGAACGAATAATTCCCAAAGAACTGTGTGATGCTCATGTCGAATAAACCTACAAAAATCCGTATCGCCACCCGCAAAAGCCTCTTGGCGCTCTGGCAGGCTGAATATGTTAAAGCCGAGTTACAAAAATTCCATCCCGAATTAGAGGTTGAGCTTGTGCCGCTCACCAGTCGTGGCGATAAAATTCTCGATGTGCCGCTC
>Ga0070748_1001323_pt1 | contig 11568 bp, 7 predicted proteins | sample VirMetDEL_Nov_12_FD_77015 | JGI IMG/M metagenome (GOLD analysis project Ga0070748, IMG submission 77015) | Aqueous microbial communities from the Delaware River and Bay under freshwater to marine salinity gradient to study organic matter... | ecosystem: Environmental > Aquatic > Marine > Coastal ...
CAAGCACTTACTAATGCAGAAAAGCGTGGTGCAAATACAAGCAGAATTAAAGCAGCTATTGAAAATAAAAAAGCTGAGTTAACACAGGCTAAACAATTACAAACGCAAGCAATTGCAGAAGTAAAAAGAAGGAGTGAAGGTGCAAAGCCATTAACTAGCGAAGAAGTAGCATCTGTTAGAGAAAGAATTCGTCTTGCAGAGTTAGAAAGGCCTTCAGATGTAAAAGGTGTCTTTAATAATGAATCACAAAAACATATCAATAAAGTTAGAGGTGCTAAAAACTTTATAACTAATCTTGTTGATCTTTCTGATTTTGCCTCTAAGGTAGGAACTGGTTTAAAGAGATTATTTCAAGCAGCAGAACGCAGCGCAATTGAAATGTCTAAGCTAGTTAAAGACGCATCTTTGCTAGATATTTTTGCAAGAGTTGGACAGTTAACTACTGGTGTTTATCACGCTGGTAAAAACTTTAAACAATTTGCAGATGAACTTATTTCAGAATTTAAAATGTATGTCGATGAAAATTATATAGCTAAACGTTTATTTAACAAAACAATGAATGCAAGCAATGTAATTAAAGCTTCAGCAGAGATAAGAGCTTTTGCAAGTAATGAAGGTGTAACTAACGGTAGTGTTTTTCAACAGTATATTGCTTGGCTTCAAATAAAAGAAACAGGTGTTCCTTGGGTAGAGTTTTATAAACCAAGTGGAAAGCAAAAAGCTTATACTGAAGAACGCGCGCAAATACTTTATGAAGCATCTATGCAAATTAAAACTTCGTATGATGTAGTAGTTGCTAGGATTAATGAAGAATTGCTTAAAGAAGATCCTAAAGCAACACCTTATACGCTTGATCCTGATTTTTGGTGGCAAAATAGAGGTTTTGATTGGCACAAAGTAAGAAAAAATAAAGCTAAGTTTAAGGCATGGTTACGGTCAAATGGCTTTGATGAAACTCAAGCTGAAATTATGTATCAAAATATTGCTTACCGTGGCCAGGCAAACTTTGTAGAAAACTATTCACATGTTAATGGAGATACTTTTTATCCTCCTTTTTTAGAATCTAAAATATTAGATCTTAGTAAACAAAAAGGATTTGAAGATTTTGCTAGCGAAAATATATTTGAACAGCTTAATAAAGCACAAGTAGAAGCAGCAAAGTATATCTCTATTACTAAATACTTTGGGCATGGTGGTAGAAAGCTTGACTTTTTAATTAGCGAAGCAATACGTAATAACGCAGACAATGATCCTAACGATCCTAATGCAATTACAAGAGAAGACATTGAGCAATTTGCTTTTTATATGAAGGCAATTATTGATAGTACTCATGGCAACTTTAATGCTATTGAACAACCACAATGGGCTGCTATTAATCGTTTCTTAACCTCATGGTCTATCTTTGCAGGATTACCTTTGTCTACTATATCATCTATTCCTGAAACAGCTATGATTTATTATGGTCTCCAGGATGATGCTGATTGGAAAATGGCTAATAAACAATTGATTACTCAATTAGCTGGAGCATGGGATAAAGCCACTGCTGAAGAGGTTAAGCGTACCGCTGACTTAGTTGATAGAGTTGGCATACCTATGAATAGAAATACTATTATTGATAGGCTAGCTACAGGTGAGCGAGATGTGGCTTTTATCAAAGCGCATGAGACTTTCTTTACTTATATTGGAATTAAAAACTTTACTCAATTTCAACGTAGAATGAATGCTGGACTTGCTATTGATTTTATTAAGTCTAGAACAAGTATACTTGTAAATGCACCTTTAAAACCTGTATTGTATTCAGCAGTAAAGCAGAAGAATCAAGATGATTTTGATTTTTTAAATTCAATTGATGAAATTGAAGTTGAAGAAGGTAAATTAGGATTTGATTTTGACGAAATGAATGCTGAAGAGTTAGAAGCTTGGAATGCATTAAATGATTTAGGGCTTGATGTTGAACGCATGGTAGAAATTATGCGTGATACAGATGAACTTTATCGTGATCAAATTTTTAATCCTACTAATACAAAAATTAAAGATAATGATTATATGTTACCTCCTTCTCCAAAACAAGCCGCAGTTCTTTCTGCATTTCAAAACTCTAAAGATAATAGAGGCACTGAAAGTGATCAAGAATTAATTGCAAAAGCACAAGAACTTGAAAATGAAATAAATGAACAACTTGAAACAGCTGTGTATCGTTTTGTTAATGAGCGAATTCAAAATCCTCAAGCTGCAAACAGACCTTTGTTTTTTCAAGATCCGCATTATCAATTGTTAACTCAATTTAATGGTTTTATTTCTACATTTACAGCAGTAGTAATTCCTAAACTTTGGAATCAGTATTTGCGTAAAGGTAATCCTCAAGTTAAATATAATACTTTTGCTTTAATTGTAATTATGATTAGTCTTGGTGGAGCAAGCCAGTATATTAAAGATTTATTAAAGTTTGGAAAGCCAAGCCCTTATCTTGATACTACAGGTTATGCTCAAAGAGCAGTGTATGCATCTGGTGTAATCGGTCAATACGAGCGTTTAGCAGATGTAGTTTCACCATTGTATCCTAGCCGTGATGATTGGTTAATGTCAACTATTTTAGGCGAAGCAGGCCCAACAGTTAGAAATATTCAAACTCTTGGCAGTGCAATTGGATTAGGCATGCAAGGCGAAGGAGAACGTGCAATTTCAAAAGGCTTAGGTGCAGCACCGTTAATTGCCCCTGTTACATCTGTACGTAAAGGAATAGCGCAAGGACTTACTGGTCAAAACCCTTTTGAAAACACTACAGTCGGTAATGTAGCAGGAGAGGTAGCAGACTCAGCTGAAAACCTAGCTAGAAAACTTTTTAATTAAACAACTACGGCGGTCCCCCTAAGGGGCCGCCATACTAGGAGTATAATAATGGCTATTAGAGCACAACAACAAAGAACTAGTGGAGATATTCGCCGCGCTCAAGATCAAGAGATGGCACGTATTGAGGCTGAAAGAGATGAACAAAGATTACTTCAAGAGGAGCCTAACCCTGCAGTAGCAGCTGCATTAGCAGATGAACAATCCGCAGCTGCGCTAGACCTTCCTTCTGATGTAAGTAATTTACCAGTGTCTACAGAAGACACACCTGTAGAAACAACTTCAGGTCGATTAGAACGTGAAATACAAGAGCAACAAAACCTTAATCCGCTTAAAGCTGAATTGTTAGGACAAGCTCAAGCAGAAGCTAGGGCAGGTGCTACAACTATTCCACCAACTGAATCCGATGTAGAGTCTCAAATTGAGCAACAAGTTGCAATGTCACAACGGCGAGTAATGCCAGATATTGATTATAGTTATCAAGGTGGACAAGAGCTTGCTAAACAATTACCGCTTGCTACTGCTTCTGCTTCTTCTTATGATAAAATGGTTTCAGTAGGTAATAGACTTAATGCTGCAGCAGAAATTACTTTTGCAAATGTGTTAGCTTCACCAGAACCACAATCAATTGAAATTAGAAATGCAATGCTTAACGCAGGGCTTATTACTCCTGACGGTAAAATGACACCTAAACAAGGCAATATACTTAGCTTTCAATGGTTGCAAAATACAGAGGAAGAATTAAATAAAAAAGATAAGATGATTGCACAAGAAAAAAATCCGCAAGAATCTTATAAGTATGATGACAATACAGATGATATCGATATATTTGATGAAATAGCTTCAGGAGAGCCTATTTCAAAGCCTCATGTTGGCGACTTATTAAACCCAGAGTATGAAAGACTTAATATTTCTCGTGGAGTTATTGATAAGTCATTACCAACGCCGGATGTTGTTGATGGAATTAGAACAAGCTTTGGTGGCGCAAGTACACAAGTCCCTGCTAGCGTATTACAAGGCCTTGATGCGTTATACTGGCAAGTATTTGATGAGGCAGGATTCGTAGAAAAAGTTACTCATGGTGATAAAACAATGTATCAAATGTCTCAAGAGGCAGTTGATTATTATTTTGATGCTCGTGATGTAATGAATGATGTTATTCCTGAAACTAATTCTTTACCCTCTTTGTTTGCTGCAATTGATGGCCTTACTTTTGGTGCAGAACGAGACTTAGGTTTTAAAAAAGAAGGCAATGTATCTATTAAAAGCATGAGAGCAGTTGGTGATGACCAAGAACGACAATTCATGGATAACCAAGGTCGATCACCTATTCGTATTAATAACGATATGTTTTCAATTGGACAACGATTTGTAAACTCCATTATTCGTTATCAAGTACTTGCTAATGGTCGGATTATTCTTAATCGCAAACAGCCATTAACAGATAAAGACCCTAAACATTTTTATTCTACTAATCCTTATGCAGAACGCGTAGGTATGCATAAAGCTAAATGGGATGCTTACAAATCAGCAGCAGAAATGCGTTTAGGTATGACTGAAATTGATGCTGAAGAACAAGCAAATATGATTATGGCAATGCAAGCACGTAAGTTAGCAATGGATACTCACTATGGCTCTGAATTTTCAGATAAAATATTTTATCTTCGCAAGATGTATGCTTCTATTACAGGACGTATTCATGATAGAAATAGCCGTCTTAGCCCTCAACAAAGTAAATATGTAAGAAACTTTTTAGAGTCTGCAGTGCCTGTGTTTATTGATCTTGGTAAAACAAACAATAAAACAATTAGAGAACAAGCAGAATATGCAATTGGTCGTGCTTTGCTTTCATCTAAAGATACAGGTGGTCGGCGTATAGAAGATATTGGTTGGAACGAAACAACTAAACTTGCAAAAGAAAAAATATTTAATGATCCAGAAAATTATTCTCGAATTGTTAATATAGGCCGCAAAGTAAGAGACCTTAAAAATAATCCTTCATTAAACATTAATGAACAGTTAGAAGGTATTGATACTGATTTAGCAAATGCAACTAATGACCCTGAAGAATGGGGTATTCTATTACAAGCATATATTGATATGGCAAATTATGATGATGCAAATAGTGTATTAAAATATCAAATGACACCTGACTCTACTGTAACTGTTCAAACCAGACCAGCTGCTAGGACAATTGTATCAAGCCCGATTAATGCAGAAGGGAAAAGAGTATCGCCTCGCGCTAAACAATTAATGCAGCAATTAGAAGATGCACGTATTAATGAAGATCAAGATATGGTTCAACAGTTAGAGTCAGAGCTTAATAACGAGATGAATACCTTATCTGTTGTTTCTGCTCCTGTAAAAACTGCTAGCTCTATTTGGAGACCTCGTGTTCTTATTAAGCATGACACTAAACAAAGTGGCATGGCAATTCAAGCTGCATTGTTTGGAAATGTAGATATTTTAAAACGAGTAGGCGCTATTTTTTCAGATGAAAAGAATATTATTCCTGAAGGAGATATTCGTGATTTGTTTATGGAAAATTTAGATAGCTCTATTAAAATTGCATTTACAGATGATTTAGCTAAGCAAGGTTTTTGGACTGATATTATAAACAATTTAGCAATGCAAGGAAATAGTAAAGCCGTAGCTAAAGCTCTTTCAAGAGCGCCATTGATGGAATCATCCTATGGTAAATTTATTGGCTTTATGCAAGAGACAGCAATTAAATTTATCAATGGTGAATTTGGTGATTTTATTCAAGAAAGAATTAAATATTCTAGTAATGTTTTGCCAGGATATAATGAAAATCAAGCAATAATTGATTTGAATAGGTTAATTGCGGTTAATCTTAATCGCACTTTGTCTTTTCAACAACAAAAATTGTTAAAAGATTTAGGCGCAGTGTGGGCTATTCTTGGTAATCAGAATGCTAGAGTTAGAAGTGCTACTGGTAAAATGATTTATTTAGGTGGTAAAGAAGCAATATCAACAGGTCAACAAATTAGTTTACCAACACCACGAGGTCAAATTCAACGTGATGTAACTGCAATTGTACCTACTAGTACTGGTAAAACAGAAAAAGTACCGTTAACTTTTGATGAAGAAACTTTTAAATTTAAACCTGGACAAGAAACTAAATATGGGCAGCAAGTTATTAATCAGCTTCCGGTTGTTATTATTCAGGCTTTAGATGCAGCAATTATGGTTAATACAATTAACCTTGCTAACAAAGGACGCAAAGAAAAAGGATTGCCGCCTTTGTTTATGCTTGATATCCATGATTCTATTATTTCAGATATTAACTCCGTAAGAGCTTCTCATCAATTGTATAATAAAGTAGCTAAAGAATTAACAATGCCTGGAAAACGTCAATATCCTATTTGGAAAATGATTAGTGAAGAACTTTCTCTTGGAGTTAAAGAATGGAAACAATCAATTAATCCAAAAGATACGTATGAAGTTTCAGATAGAAGCTTAACTTATCGTGGATTACATGGTCAATTGCAAGAGCTTAATAATAAAATTTCAGATGAAACTAAAAATACTTTTCCAGAAGGATTAGAGGGATTGGGTGGTTTATCAGGGCGTGAAAGTACAAAAGCTTTACGCGCTAAATTAACTGAAATTAAAAGACTAGGTTGGAAACCAGAAGGTGCAGTTATGACTGGAGAAGCACTTCAAAAAACTGTTCAGTTAATTACAAATTATTTTCAGTTAGCAAGCCGATTAAGGGCTGCTCAAGCTGAAGTTATAGCTGATAATGAAAAAGCTGCTAAACTAATTTCACCAAATTACATGGGCTTTAACTAGGAGAGATAAAATGAAAAAGAATTTTAATATACTATCTCTTAAAGGATTAGACTTTGATGATATGGAATTTGTAAAACAATTTAATCTAAATGCTAATCTTGCATACACACCAGAGTTAAATGAAGCTATTCTTGAACGTGTATATTCTGATAATGTTAAAAGTTTAATAGATGCTGGAGAAAAAGAAAACAATGCTAAAATGAAAGCAGGTAGAGAACGAGCTGTTGCTCGCCGCGAAATAGAAGCATTACTTAATAAATAAAAATACCCCACAGGGAATCCTATATGGAAACCTTGTGGGGTTTTTTTTATTTTTAACAGAAGAAGTAATCTGAATCACGTACACCTTTAATATCAAGTGTACCAATCGTAGGCACAACGCCTTGATAGCCTCTTCCGAAAGGAATACTATTATAAAAGTTATTTGTATCGTATATAGACACAAACTCTTCTCTAGTTTTATTCATAAGTAACTCAACGTGTGTTGCATGAGTGCTAAATGAATCATGCACGGCACCAAAGTCACCTTCCCAGTTAGCTACAGTAAGAGCCATGTGACTAGCATCCATACTATGCACAAAGTTAGGGCTAATACCGCACATAAAACCACGCCTATCAGGGATATCTGTTTTCTCTCTGATAACATGTTTAAAGCGTATCTCGCCATCAAGAGTATTAAACCCGTAGCAATCTACTTTAACGGGCCTAGTACGATAGCACTCGTACACCACAGGGAAGCCGGATGGGGTTACCCATTCAATTCCCTTACCTCTGTCTGTGCCATAGTCTCTGGCCCAGTTTGTGATCTCTTGATCGGCAAGGCGCTGTAGGTATCGCATAGTATCTAGCGGTCCTGGACAGACTTCCTGGATAGCTCTGATAACTTGATTGCTTAGCTCATCGCAATCCCAAGTGCTTATGTTGTAGTCTTCAGTAAAGCCGAATTGATAGCAGTCACTGTACATAGATTCAGACATTTTCTTTTGTCCACAGCTATAAGCACGTGTCATAGCCCCACGCTTAGCAATGCCCTTACGAATATGCTTCATAGGCATTTGACGCTCTTCAAACCATTCAGGCATACGTTGAGTAAGCCGCTTAGCTACTTGTACATAAAAGTCGTTCTGTACCTCGGTAGGAACAAGGCCAACTAACTGACCTGTGTTATCGTCTTTAGACATTGCGCCTAAGTGTTGCCAGCCGTTATTAGCACCATCAATAGGTATAGGTAAGCGCGTGTAAAAGTCACCTTCAGTTTGGGAGTACTTGTACCATTCAATACAACAAGCAAGAAATGAAATAGGCTTTTCTGCTTCATGCATAAAGATTTTACGCTCACCAAACTCAACAATGCTATCTATGTTTTGTTGAGTCCACATTGCTCTATCTTCAAGAGTCATCTTGTCAACTGAAATAGTATCAAGTTCCTCTTGCTCAAGCACACTACGATAATCAGTAGTAACCCAATCAGGTATTTCATCAATACCGTAGGACTGATTATATGAACAAGCAGTATGAACGCCTAGCCAAAAGCTAGCGTTACTATCAAACAACTTTGCTCTTGCAAACAACAGTTGTCCTCGTGCTATATCAGAGCCTTGAAAGTTAAAGAAGGGTTCTGAATAATACAGCCTACCTCTATAGTCTGCATCGAGATAAAAACTAAACTCTTTATGCAACCATTTAGCTGCAATTGCCATTACCTCTTTTACTTCTCTATTCTTTGAAGCTTGCCGCTGATATAGCTTTTCGTTTTCTTTCTTGTCTTCACCATCAAATTTTTCTGACTTAATAAAAGAATCCCACTGCTGCATAATAGCAGCGTGTACATCTGGATTAACAAGCCAACGAGTTGCTTGAAGCTTGTCGATAGCCTTAACAAAAGGTGCATTAAGATAGTAAGTAAATTTCTTTTCCTTAGATTTATCCCAAGTTTTAATAACGCTTTTGTCATTTGCTTGCATTAAACTAGTAATCGGTTTAATGATTTCATCAGTCATACAAATAGTTTTGCCAGCAACTGCTTCCATTTCACCCCATTTATCAGTGGCATGGATAGTTACTGGCTTACGGCTTTTCATATGGCCTACCTGTATAGTAAGATAACCACACATTACAAAGCCTTCTATAACCAAGTCGCCTACACGAACATGATCTCTAAAGTTAACATTGTTAGCGTCCCAATTTTCGATAATGTGTTTACCAATAGCCATTGAAGCTTGGGTAATAGGCGTTTCACCTTCTGTTTTGCTACGCTTAAAACAGCGTTGCATTGTTTTTCTAGCGTAAGTAATCATGTCTTCAATTAAGAAGTCAAGCATATCAACACCATCAGTGTCAATCATACGCATAAGCTGTAAATTACGTCTAGGTTTGACTCCTAAGTCATCCCCTCTAATTTTATTCAGAAGATAGTCCTTTACGTCTTCCATCAGTTTCTCTTTTCCAAACATCTATGCCCCAAGTTGGAGCGGGTGGGTTGTAAAGTGTTCGAGTGTCACATGTTAACGGATCATAGTTTGGCTTAATTCCGACTAAAAGCTCATACTCTGCGACAGGAAACACTTCTTTAAGATGATCCATTTCATCTCGATTACATTGAACCCAAGCAATGTAGTTAGGTTCTTCTTCTATTTGTTTGTAATAGATTTGCATAGGCGTATCATGCCTTTCTCTTTAAGTATTGTAAATGACTCCATATATCGTTCGTCTGCTTTATCAACAACAACCTCTCGGATGCCAGACTGCAGGATAAGCTTAGTACACTCCATACAAGGCGCGAGCGTAGAGTAGAGTGTGGCATCCAATCCGTTGCCGCCATCACGAGATAGCTTGCAGATAGCATTAGCTTCAGCATGAATGACGTAAGGTAATGTAACCCCAGTAGTAGGATGCTTGCAGTTATTAGGAAACCCCGTAGGAGTACCGTTCCAACCCATTGAAATAATATTTCCATCTTTAACAATAACTGCTCCTACTTTAGTGTCACTATCATAAGACATTTCACTAACTCGTTTAGCAATGTCCATATATAAATCGTCGTATCTAGCTTGTTTTGCCGTCATTAGAGTTCTCCACGGCAGCAATAGCCTCAGACATTGGCCTGATTTTACCACCACCTTTTGAGTCAAGGTTTTGTATCTTAATCGCTTTTCTGCGAATAGATTTCTTGTAATTCATTTTGAAGCCCCTCAATTTTATTTTGGCGCATGATCGCTTTACTACGATATTGATTACGCTCATTAGTAATGTGTTTAATAGTTGCTTTAGCAAGAGCTAACTCCTGCTGAAGCAAACCTATTTGATGATACAATGCAGCCTCGCTCATGACAATACCTCAAAGTCAATTTCATTTGCGTCATGATAGCTTAACCGTGTAGTATCATGGTTGTATTTAGCGCTTTCAGCCGGACCTGTTTTGCCTGTAAAACGACTCTTTAATACAACGAAGTTAATAGTATTACGTATTTGTTCGTCTTCATTAGCCATGTCTCTTGCAAAACCAATGATGTCAAAAGAAATCTGCTTAATTGAGCCTGAGCCTTTGATATCATCCATAGAAGGAAGTTTACCTTGCTCAAAGGTTGTACCTCCACCTTGTACTTTACGGAGATGACTAATAACGCCTAACCAAATATTATGCTTCTTAGTAAGCTTAAGCAAGTCAGACATTACTTTATCAATAGCTTCATTGCCAGTATAACCTTCAGCACCCTCAGAGACTGCAATAGTAATATGGTCAAGAATAAGATATTTACAACCCATAAGAGCCATGTATTCAGTCTTATCGATAAGAGACTCATCACCAACTGAACCTTGATGATCAAGCAATACTAACTTTTCTGAACCGAATACAGCACGACTAGCTTTTTCCTGCTCTTCAATTGATACATCATGTTCTTGAAGATTGCGTTCAAGTTTCATTTGAATAAACTTTTCAGCAGTATCACCAATGCTTTCTTCAAGTGATATCATACCAACTTTATCATCTGTTTTATCAAGAAGATCTAATACAATCTCTTTAATAACAGTAGACTTACCGCTACCAGTACCGCTAGTAAACAATGTAATTTCGCCGAAGCGCATACCTTTGGTTTTATTGTCAATACCACGAAGACAATCAGGATAAGCCACAGACTCAGTAGAACGTCTAGCAAGATACTGCTCCCATACAGGCTCATGGCCTACTACAATGCCAGCTGGACTGTAAGGTTGTGCATCCCAAATAGCTTGCATTACTCCATGCATACCTGTGGCTACATACAATTCACAAGGATCTTTAGCTGCACTAGTAGCAATCTTAATCTTATCAATTCCGATAATATTAGCTGCTTCTTTAATTGCCTTTTGTCCTGCAGCATCTTTATCAAAGAATAAAACTACTTCTTGAAAAGATCTGATCCATGTCCGAGCGTGAAGAAGGCTTTTAAGATTAGAAGCACTTGCAATTGATATACAGGGATAGATTTTATTATATTTATCAAGTGAAGCTTGCGCGATTGCCATCGCATCGAATTCGCCCTCCGTGATGACAAGTCGTTTTCCACCTGCATGAAAAGCGTGAACGCCGAAAGGCCAAACATCTTTAAAGTCTCCTACTGTTTTAAATTGTTTAGGTAGCGTACGTGTTTTATAGGCTACAGGATGGTGTGTATCTGCGTGATAAGGATAATTATAAGCAGTAATATTACGTTCACTGTCATAGTTAACACGTACACCATAATGTTCTGCTACTTTACGAGTAATACGCCGATCTTCTACGCCACGACAATCACCCAGATTAGCCTCAAACAATTCAAGGCTAGTATTATTAGTGTCTAGAGGCATGTCCTCTTCCTTTCCAATTTCTTTTTCATAATGGTTACATACAAAACAGTAACCGTGTCCATCATCATAGATAGTAAA
>Ga0070748_1001324_pt1 | contig 11565 bp, 19 predicted proteins | sample VirMetDEL_Nov_12_FD_77015 | JGI IMG/M metagenome (GOLD analysis project Ga0070748, IMG submission 77015) | Aqueous microbial communities from the Delaware River and Bay under freshwater to marine salinity gradient to study organic matter... | ecosystem: Environmental > Aquatic > Marine > Coastal...
AATATTGAGGTTGGGGCGGAGGATATCGAATGTGGCATCTCCCTGCCCATTGATGCAGGCGCTCCCAAAGTGTTACTGCTCCATGATGGTTGAGCGACTTTCGCTCCAACACCTAAAAGGGAAAGAAAATGGCTATTGAAAAAGATGCAGGTCCAGGTGGTGCTTTAGAGCAACAGATGCTTGAACAAGCTGAAGTGTTGGTTGGAGATGCGCTAGGTGAAAACCCTGGAGTTTTTAACTTTGACGATGGTTCTGCTATTGTTGGAGAATACACAGAAATGGAAGCAACGGTTGAAGCTGCTTTTGATTCTAATTTAGCAGACTTCATGGAAGATGGAGATCTTGGTCAAATATCAAATGGTTTGATTGGGAGCATTGACGATGATTTCTCATCTAGACAGGATTGGGAAGATACATACAAGCGTGGTCTAGATTACTTAGGAATGCAGAATGAAGAAAGAGTTGAGCCTTTTGAGGGTTCCTCTGGCGTTGTTCATCCCCTTTTGGCTGAAAGTGTTACACAATTTCAAGCACAGGCATACCGTGAGATGTTGCCTGCCACTGGTCCTGTTAGAACACAGGTAATTGGAGGACAGAATGAACAGCTTACGAAGCAAGCTGAACGTGTAAAAGACTACATGAATTACATGATTACCTATGAGATGGAAGAATATGACCCAGAAATGGATCAAATGTTGTTTTACCTTCCGATTGTAGGCTCAACATTCAAGAAAGTTTACTTTGATCCTCTAAAAGGTCGTGCAGTAAGCCAGTTTGTGCATGCTGAAGACTTAGTTGTGCCTTATGGAGCTACAGATTTAGCTACATGTCCTAGAATTACGCATGTAATTAAGATGGATTCTAACGAAGTAAGGAAGCTTCAGTTAGCAGGTTTCTATCGTGACGTTGATTTACCCGATAATGGGTCAAGTGGCGAGGAAATGTCAGAGGTTCAAGAGACAATTAACGAAATACAGGGTGTTCACCCTAGTAATGCGTCTGTTGAACTAACATTATACGAGGTTCACACCGATTTAGACCTCAAAGGCTTTGAAGACATGGGCAATGATGGCGCTCCTAGCGGCCTAAAACTGCCATATATCGTTACAATCGTGGAAGATACGGGTGAAGTCCTATCAATTCGTAGAAATTACGAAGAAATGGACACAATGATGCGGCGCAAGGACTATTTTGTGCATTATAAGTTCCTTCCAGGGCTAGGTTTCTATGGTCTTGGTCTTACGCACATGATTGGCGGCTTGGCACAAGCTTCTACCTCTATTTTACGTCAATTAATTGATGCGGGTACTCTTTCCAACTTACCTGCGGGATTTAAGGCTCGTGGGGCAAGGATTCGAGATGAAGACAACCCCCTACAGCCTGGAGAGTTCAGAGATATAGACGTTGCAGGCTCTGATATACGCTCTTCTTTGATGCCTTTGCCATTTAAAGAGCCTTCAGGTACATTGTATAACCTTTTGGGCACTCTCGTGGACGCAGGGCGGCGTTTTGCGGCTATGGCAGACATGAAAATAGCCGAAATGGGCGGTGAAACGCCTGTTGGAACAACAATGGCTATTATGGAACGCGGCACAAAAGTTATGTCTGCGATCCATAAACGCATGCATTATTCGCAAAAAATTGAGTTTAAGCTGCTATCTAAGGTGTTCTCTGAAACCATTCAGGCGTATCCATATATGCCATCAACAGAAGTTGGTCCTGAGATATTCGCACAAGATTTTGATGCAAGGGTTGATGTTTTACCTGTAAGTGATCCTAACATCTTTTCTATGGCACAGCGTATTGCGCTTGCACAAACACAGTTACAGTTAGTTCAGTCAAACCCACAGATTCACGGTGGGCCACAAGGATTGTATCAAGCTTATCGTAAGATGTATGAGGCACTTGGCGTAAATAATATTGATGCTATTTTGCCAACACCTCCACAGCCACAGCCAATGAATGCGGCTATGGAGAATAAAATCTCTATTACTGGCGGTATGCCACAAGCATTTCCACAGCAAGATCATAAAGCGCATATGGAAACGCATTTAGCAATTATGTCTACGCCTGTAGTTCAAATGAACCCACAAGCTATGGCAACGCTCCAAGGACATATTCAAGAACACATTGGTATGTTGGCAGAGCAACAAGCACAGCAAATGGTCATGGAACAAGCGGGTCCAGAGGTTCAGCAAAATCCAGAGGCTATGCAGATGTTACAGCCTGCAATTGAGCGTCAAGCTGCAATGATTATCGCTGATCTTACGGAAGAATTTACACAAACAGTTGAGCCTGTGGGTGAGGGAACCGATCCTCTTGTTGCAATTAGGCAACAGGAATTACAATTAAAAGCAGCAGATTTGGAACGTAAATCTACAGAGTTTGAAGCCAAACAAGAATTAGAGCGTGAGAAAGAAATGGCTGACGCTAGTTTGGCTACAGAAAGGCTAAACCTACAACAAGATGCTTTAGCCGATAAAACAAGAGTCGCAGAAGATCGTATTCAAACACAAAGGGATATTGCGGCTATCAACGCACAAATGAAAGGAGTCAGGCAATGACTAGTACAGTAAGGGCTAAAATGGCTCAAGTTGAAAAAGAAAAGAAGGTAGCTAGAAGAGAGGCGATGGCTAATCCAGAAGTAGTCACAGAAATGGTTCGTGCTCGTAGCGATAAAGGACACTATATAGCAGATGACCCAAAAACTGAAATCAATGAAGCTTGGGTTGAAAAACCCAAAAAGAAAACAGCTTCCAAAAAGAAAACCGCAAAAAAAAGCTAACAAAGAATCCGTTAGCCGATTTAGCAAAATAGCTAGACCCCAGAAATTTAGAGGTGTTTTGTAAAACTCTGGGATAAATACTTGTATTCTCCGATGGATTGTATAATGTCCTAGTATGGAGATCACATGGACGCACTAAACCTAGCCGAATACCTCTATAAAAAGTTACGTCAACGCCGTGATGACATACAGGTGTCTTTAGGCACAGGTAACATTGGTTCATTCGATGATTACAAGTATGCGGTTGGACAGGTTAAAGGTTTGACGTTCATGGAAGAAGAAATCAAAACAGCAATGAAAAATATTGAGCTATCAGATGAATAAAAAACTGTATGTGCCTGAAAGTATGGCAAGAAAACCAAAAGACATGGAAAATATTTCTACGCCTATAAAGACTGCTTTTGGAAAAGATAAAGAAAAAAGCAAGAACGAAAATGACCCTTCTGAAATGGAAACTTCAGTATTAGAGAGACTTCCACAGCCAACTGGATATAGAATTTTAATAATTCCTTATTATCCAAGTGAGAAAACCAAAGGCGGTGTTTATGTTCCTGATGCAGTTAGAGATAGAGAAGCCTTTGCAACAGTAGCAGCTTATGTCGTAAAACTAGGTCCAGATGCATACCAAGACTCCCAGAAATTCCCAACTGGTTCGTGGTGTTCTGAAAAAGATTGGGTTCTTATAGGAAGATATGCGGGAAATAGGTTTAAAGTGGAAGGACTTGAGGTTCGTATTATAAATGACGATAATATTATAGCCACAATACTTGACCCCAAAGACATTTCGTATGTATAAGATAACAGAGGAGCATTTTTGCTATGCAAGCAGAAGCACAAGAACAAGAAGTTGAAGAAGTAACATCCGTAGAAATAGAGGATGATTCAGAGGTTATTGAAGAGTCTTCTGAAGAGCAGCAGGCATCCTCTGATGAAGATTCTGATGATGAGCAAGAGCTTAGAGATTATGAATCTCCAAATAAAAAGAAAAAAGACCCACAGCGTAGAATTAAACATTTAACTGCATTAAGAAAAAAGGCTGAAGAAGAAGCAGCCGCCGCAGTAGAATATGCGCAACAAGTCAAAGCTCAAAATGATGAGTATAAAAAACGTCTTTCAACCTTAGACAAGGGATATATGTCTGAGTACGAAGGAAGAGTTACAACACAAGAAGCCCAAGCAAAACGTGCATTAGCAGAAGCACATGAAGCAGGCGATTATGAAAAATTAGCAGATGCTCAATCGGCAATATCACAAATTGCTATTGAAAAAGAGCGTCTTCGTTTACAGAAACAACGTTCTCAGCAGCAAGCTCAAGAGTATGCTGCTCAACAAGAACAGGTGCAACAGCAACCCCGTCAACAAGCCCCTCAACCACAGCGTGACCCAAAGCTAGAGTCATGGTTAGAAAAAAATAAGTGGTTTGGTCAGGATAAGGTTATGACAGGTGCTGCAAGAGCAATTCACGAAACGTTAGTTGCGGAAGAGGGATATGCCCCTACAACCGATGAATATTATTCAGAAATTGATCGGCGCATGCGTTCTGAAATGCCTAATAAGTTTGCAAGTGGCAAGAAAAACGTCCAATCTGTCACTCCTTCGGGGAACGGTACTCGTTCACTGGTAAATGGACGGAAAAAGCAAGTGGATCTAAACCCTGGTCAAGTCGCATTGGCTAGTAAATTAGGTATACCCTTGGAAAAATACGCACAAGAAGTGCAAAAATTAGCGAATCGGAGAGACTAATGGCGGATCGTACCCCACGAGAAGTAGACACTCGGCAAAGCCAAGAACGTAAAGTTTGGAGGCCAGGAACAGCCTTAGAAGCTCCAGAACCACCTTTAGGGTATAAGCATCGTTGGATTCGAGAATCCGTGATGGAGTTTGATGACAAAACTAATGTCCATAAAAGGCGGCAAGAAGGATATGAACTCGTTCGCGCAGAAGAATATCCAGAGTATTCAGGTCCAGTTGTAGATGAAGGAAGAAACGCAGGCATCATAGGTGTTGGCGGTTTAGTTCTTGCTCGTATACCTACTGAACTGGCAAAGCAACGCAATCAGCATTACCAGAAGAGTACACAAAATCAGATGGAAGCTGTTGATCGTGATTGGATGCGTGAAAATAACCCCGCGATGCCAAAATTGGCACCTAACCGTAAATCTAGTGTGAGCTTCGGTTCACGCAATAAATCTGAAGGATAGATAAGATGGCGAATCAAGACGCTCCCTTTGGCCTTCGTCCAGTAAAAAGTAGCACAAGTTCTCAACGGCAGAACCGCTACCGTATTGCTTCTGGATACAACACCAACATCTTCCAAGGCGACCTAGTAACGGTTGCAACTTCTGGAACAGTTGTTCGTGTTGCAGCAGGAGATAATGCTTTATGTCTGGGCGTATTTAATGGTTGTCAATATGTAGATCCTAACGGAAATATAATATTTTCTAATCATTGGCCTGCAAACGCAACTGGCACTGACATTTTTTGTAATGTCATTGACGATCCAAGTGCATTTTTCGAGATTCAAGCAAACGCTGCATTTCCTGTAACGGACTTGTTTGGAAATTTCGATATTGTGGATAATAACCCTGTTGGAAGTACAGTAAGTGGCAATTCTAATATGGAAATTGCTGTGTCAACAGGCAATACCACAGCCGCATTAGCCTTAAAAGCTATGGATATTTCTCAAGACCCTGAGAATAGCGACACAACCACCGCGAACACAAATGTGATCGTAAAAATCAACAACCACCTATTCAGTGCAGGCACTGTAGGTCTAGCATAAGGAGATTGAGTTATGGCTATTTCAAGATCACAGCTCGTCAAAGAGCTAGAACCTGGACTTAACGCTTTGTTTGGTATGGAATATGACCGTTATGAAGGCGAACATGCAGAAATTTATGACACAGAGGCATCAGATCGTGCTTTTGAAGAAGAAGTTATGCTTGTTGGTTTTGGTAATGCTCCAACTAAAAGTGAAGGCTCAGGAGTTGAATTTGACAACGCAAATGAAGCGTATACTGCTCGTTATTCACACGAAACAGTTGCACTCGCATTTGCACTAACTGAAGAAGCTGTTGAAGACAATTTGTATGACCGCCTTGGTGCTCGTTATACAAAGGCATTAGCCCGTTCAATGGCACACACAAAGCAAGTGAAAGCTGCTGCAACGCTTAATAATGCGTTTGATGCAAACTTCACTGGTGGTGACGGTGTTGAACTTTGTTCAGCAGTTCATCCACTATCAGGCGGAGGCACATTTCGTAATGAGCCTGCAACTGCTGCTGACCTCAACGAAACTTCACTTGAGAATGCTCTTATTGACATCTCAACGTTCGTTGATGAACGCAACATGATTATTGCTTTGCGTGGCACTAAGATGATTATTCCACCACAACTGCAATTCGTTGCAGATCGTTTGTTGGAATCAACTCTTCGTGTCGGCACTGCTGATAATGATGTTAATGCAATCCGTAACATGGGTATGTTACCAGAAGGTTACACTGTTAACCATTTCTTGACAGACCCAGATGCGTTCTTCCTTAAAACAGACGCTCCAAATGGCTTTAAGCACTTTGAGCGTTCGCCAATGAGAACGAATATGGAAGCAGATTTTGATACAGGAAACATGAGATTCAAGGCTCGTGAGCGTTATAGCTTTGGCTTTAGCGACCCACGTTGCGTATTTGGTTCCCCTGGAGCATAATTTGTGTTAAGATAGAGTATAAGCATTTTTTCATGTTTTGCTCCTTAAACTTAGAGGCGGCGCGAGTCGCCTCTTTCTTTTTGTTAAATATGTGGTATTGTGTGATTATCCCTGACAGCGGCATTGGGCTGCTGACACAACCCAAGACAGGAGATTGACATGGGTATTACTACTTTTTCTGGCCCTATAAAGGCAGGAACAATCAAAAATACAACAGGAACAACTCTTGGTTCTGACATTGCAAATGTCGGTCAAGTTGTTATGGCACAAACATTTTCAGCAGATTTATCTGGCGGTGCATTAGCCGCGTCTGTTACAAACGTTGTTATTCCTGCAAACTCTCAGATAATTGACTGTGTTATTGATGTTATTACTGCTGCCAACGCAACAACAAATTTGAGCATCGGTGATACTGTAGGTGGCGCTGCTACTATTTTAAACACGTTTGCAAGTGGAACAACTGCGGGTCGTAAATATCCAACTACAGAAGCAGGCGCTGCATTAGCTTGGCAAGACACAGGAACAGCGGATATTCGTTTGACTGTTACTGCTTCTGCTGCAACAAATGCGGGTTTAGTTCGTTTTACAATTTTGTATCAGCAAAACAATAACCTAGCGTAATAGGAGGCTAATATGGCAGGTCCAGTACAAGCATTTAATCATGCACAAGGAAGTGCTGCGGCTGTTGTTGGCCCCGCACGTTCACGCATTCGTCAAATTGTAATATTTGCAAGCGCGGCAGGAGCGTTTACAATTAAAGATGGAAGCGGTTCAGGTTCTACGTTACTTACACAAACATTTCCGACAGGTTATCATCAAATAAACATTCCCGATGATGGAATACTTGCCACAAGTGGTGCGTTTGTTAGTGCGTTTACAGGAAGTAGCAATCAACTGACGCTCTTTCTGTCTTAAAGGTGCAACATGGCTCGTAAAAGAGACAAAATGCCTGCAAGAAACAAAAAGAATTTCCGCTCCACTAAATCTGGGGCGGGAATGACCAAAGCAGGTGTCGCTGCTTACAGGCGAAAAAACCCAGGATCAAAGTTAAAAACAGCGGTAACTGGCAAAGTAAAGCCAGGAAGTAAAGCTGCAAAAAGGCGTAAGTCATTTTGCGCTCGTTCCGCAGGTCAAATGAAGAAATTTCCAAAAGCAGCTAAAGATCCCAATAGTCGCTTACGTCAGGCAAGAAAAAGGTGGAAGTGTTGAACAAACAAGTCACGATAGCTCTTTCAACAGCCTTTATCATAGGTGTTGGTGGTGTTGGTTATAGTTGGGCTGATTGGGTTACAAAAACTCTTATTGCAGTAGACAAAAGAACAGAGGTTATGGCCTCTCAAATTAGCTTTATTAAAGAACATATGGAGAGAAATTATGGCAATGTCGAGGGCGCAAATGAGCGAACAAGTATCCAAGCCACCTTCAAAGAATAAAACGCCAAAAGGCTTAACTTATTACAGAAAAGGCGGAAAAGCTTCTGCTAAATCAAAAGGTAGTAAAATTTGTCCAGAGGGTAAGGCATGGGCAAAACGTACTTTTGATACCTATCCTTCAGCGTATGCAAACATGGCGGCATCTAAATACTGCAAAGACCCCAACTACGCTAAAGGTTCTAAAGGAAAGAAGAAAAAGTAATGGGTGCTCTTAAAAAATGGAGAGATCAGCAATGGGTGAGGATAGGAACCGATGGTAGTATCAAAGGTCCGTGTGGCACTTCAAAAGATAAAAAGAACCCTGATAGGTGTCTTCCAAAGAATAAAGCAAATAGTCTTTCAAAGGAAGAAAGAGCATCCACTGCCCGAAAAAAGAAAAGTGCAGGTAAAAAAGGCAAAACAGTCGTTAAAAACACCAAAGCCGCAGAAGTCAAATTTGCAAAAAAAGGCGGTGAAATCAAACAAACAAAAGCCAAAAGGCCGTTCAAAGGGAAGGCCAAAAAAGGCACAGCCGTAGCAAGAGGATGCGGTGCAATTATGAAGAATCGACGTAAGCGCACAAAAGGTGCGGTTAGACAATCGTGAAAGGAGATAACTTATGGCGATGAAAAAGAAAGGCTACCGTAGCGGTGGTAAGGTAAAAAGAATGAACAAGGGTGGAGCCGCAGGTGGTAAGAAGCCTATGATGATGAAAAAAGGTGGTAGAGCAGGCGGTGCAAAGAAAATGACCGTAGCTGAACTTCGTTCTGCTGCTAAGAAAATGGGTTATAAAGTAACTAAAGCGTAATGCCATATTTACATAGCAATATACCCTATTTTAAGGCATGGGTTCGCCGTGAATACACTCATAACCATGAGGATTATCACGGCGAATTTTTACATGCTATGGTTGTTGGCGTTACATCAATGCCAAACAGGTGTCTTAGCTTTCAGGTTATCTTCACTGGTAGTGAAGCTGAAGGTGAAGAAGAGGACACAGTACACGGTGGAGCAATGTGGGCTAGAATGCCCATAACCGCGTTAGTTGCCGACATTCCCTTAGATGAATGGCCTGAACCAATGGAAACTTATGATGCACAGCCTTGGGATTGTGCTTCTTATAATCATGCAGTGTATGTAATAGATCGTGCTACCCCGTGCCCTTGGTTGGCAAAGGTAGATGGTCAAATGCATCCTGCAAAGTATCTTTTTACAGTTGATTACGCAGAGAGCGAGATAGCAGACGATCCTGCACAACACAAACAAAGTCACATTTTACAACTACTGGACGCGGGAGAGTGGACAGGTAATATCGTGGCTTTGCCAAATAACAGAGTAAGAGTAACGCACCCTGCATGGTTTGCTGCGGGAGAGGGTGCGCCTGATTTTAAACCTTCACAACATATACACTATTCAAAAAGTGATTTAGACTATACACTAGATGTCAATCGTATTTTTGATAATCTTTATAACGAGGACTAAAAATGGCTATATCAGGATCAACAGACTTTGAATTAGATGTAGCTGAATATGTAGAAGAAGCTTTTGAGCGTTGTGGCTTAGAAGCTCGTACTGGCTACGACCTGAAAACAGCCAAAAGATCTCTTAATCTGATGCTTGCTGATTGGGCAAATCGTGGACTTAATCAGTGGACTATAAAGCAAAGAACACAGGCATTAACAACTTCTGATGGTCAATATGACATGCTAACAGACGTTATTGATGTTCTTTCTGTTGTTGTAAGAAGAAGCGGCACAGACTTTACAATGGATAGGATTAGCAGGGATACATACCTTGCTATTCCTACAAAAACCACTACTGGAAGGCCAACTCAGTTTTTTTTAGACAGGCAATTAACACCAAATTTAAAGATATGGCCCTTACCAGAAAATAATACAGATGTGCTAGTTTATGACTGTTTAACAAGAATAGATGATGCTGATGCTCAAGTTAATACAATGGACATACCATTTAGGTTTTACCCATGTTTATCAGCAGGTTTAGCTTATTATATTGCTTTAAAACGTGCTCCAGAACGTGTTCAAATGTTAAAAGCGGTTTATGAAGAAGAAATGAGAAGAGCGATTGATGAAGATAGAGATCGTGCTTCTTTTCAAATTACACCAAGTTTAGGAAACTACCGTATTGTCTAAATTTGCAACAGGAAAACATGCTTTTGGCATATCAGACCGATCTGGATTCAGATATCGGTTAAAAGATATGCGTAAAGAATGGAATGGATTGCTTGTTGGCAGAGATGAATGGGAAGAAAAACACCCTCAATTGCAGCCACTTAGAGCCGTTCCTGATCCCCAAGCATTAAGAAATCCAAGACCAGAGCAAAATTTAACTGAACAAAGAGAAATACAATATGGCTATGATCCTGTTGGGTTTCAAGACATACCTGGTATCACTCCTAGAAATAATTTAACTGCTCTTGGGGAAATTGGCACAGTTACAATAAATATTTCAGATTCTGGAAATGATGATATAGCTCCGTCTGGAGTTAGTTCTAATGCTCTCATAGGAACTGTTGTAATAAACACAACAGGAGATGCCGATGTCACGGTTAATCCAACAGGATCTGCGGGAACTTCAGCGATAGGTTCTTTAACAGTGACAGGAGACACTGTTTATACGGTTACTGTTGCTAATCCTGGGTCAGGAAACAAGTATTATATCGACGGCGTTTTACAGCCAACTCTTAGTTTGTCTGAAGGTAGCACCTATACTTTTAATTGGTCAGCCGCTACAGGGCATCCTCTTCGCTTTTCAACTACGTCAGATGGCACACATGGCGGCGGCTCTGAATATACAACAGGGGTGACAATTAACACAGGAGCGTATACATCTACGATTACAGTAGCTGTTGGTGCTCCTACTTTGTTCTACTACTGCCAGTACCATAGCGGCATGGGGGGTCAGATTAACACAACATGAGTTTTACATATTTACAATTAAAAGATGCTATAAAAGCATACGCAGAATACGAAGAAACAAGCTTTGTAAATAACATACCGTTGTTTATTAGATTATCTGAGGAACGCATACTTAAAAACGTTCAGTTAAGTTTATTCCGTAAAAATGCAAATGCACAAACCAGTGCTTCTGTGCAGTATATAAAAGTTCCTTCTGATTTTTTAGCACCATTTTCTATGAGTATGGCAGGATCTGATGGAGATAAATTCTTTTTAGATTTTAAAGATCCTAGTTTTCTTCAACAATATACACCAGACCCAACCACGACAGGATCTCCTAAATACTACTGTGTCTTTGATGTTGATAACTTTTTATTAGCACCCACCCCGAACGCTGCTTTTACCGCAGAGCTTCATTATTTTTATAGACCACAAAGCATTACGGAGCTATCAGATAGTTCAACAACGTGGTTAAGTGAGAACGCTGAAATGGCTTTATTGTATGGAGCAATGATTGAGGCGTACATTTATATGAAGGGCGATCAAGATATGATGGCAATGTATAATAAACGTTTTGAAGAATCTATTGTTGGTATTAAGATGCTTGGCGAAGCAAAAGAAACAACTGACGAGTACCGAACTGGAAAAGTTATAAGGGCTAAACAATAATGTTTAAAATAGATGTAAGTGTTCCTAGAGATGAATCTTTAGTTCAAATAAACACAACCCATAATAGGGGTCTTACCC
>Ga0070748_1001325_pt1 | contig 11562 bp, 10 predicted proteins | sample VirMetDEL_Nov_12_FD_77015 | JGI IMG/M metagenome (GOLD analysis project Ga0070748, IMG submission 77015) | Aqueous microbial communities from the Delaware River and Bay under freshwater to marine salinity gradient to study organic matter... | ecosystem: Environmental > Aquatic > Marine > Coastal...
GTCGTTGACATCTAAAGTCACTAAACGCCTGTTGTCGTCTACATAAGAAATTCGCACGTAGTCGATGAAGTCTTGAGGTAAAATACAGTAAAGATCTGGACCAACGGTTTGCTCGACAGCCTTGATTATCTTTTTAACCGACCTTGCCAATAACTTAATTCCCTGTTTAGCATGAAGCCTAATGAGTCTTCGTCTCGTACTGGCAAGATAGTGGTCTGGGTCCATAGAAAAAGCCATGAGCTTATTTACAATGGTTTCTAGAGTTACAAATTGGTATCCACCATGAAGCTCTTCATCTCCATAGTATTCTTCAGGTGTTTGTATAGCCATGATTAGTCTGTGTTACTTTTTTTAAATTCAGTCTCCTCATCCCGAAGTAAATAAGCTTGTATGTCTTTTTCTTTTAAATGAATACCAAATCTCAATAGCACACGTCTCACCATTTCATCTTCCTCAGAAGAGTGAATGTCAGCATCTTGAAAATCATCAGCATCAGGATTAAACATCTCTGATCCTGAAGCTATTACATAAGTCCATTTCGGATACTTAATTTTTCTTAAATAGGTTAAGCTTAAGGTTTCTGTAGTGGTTGGAAAAACTTTAATTGTCGCTCCGCTAATCCTTCCGATTGGGGCTCTTGAGTTTACAAATGATTTGTAAATATTGAATTCTTTAGAGTTTTTACAGAACTCTATATCAGCTCCTGCGCTATTAGAAAGCGTGTCTATGTATCTATAGTCGCTAGGAAGCGTATATAAGTCGTCCTCAAAAACAATATCTTTATCAGTGGAATAGTAGGCTATTTTCTCTCGATACCTGTCAGGAACATTTTCTAATGTCGAAGAGTTTAATCCTCGGTTCTCCCTGTTTACATGTTTCTTAAGGTCAATAAAATACTCCTCATTTCTCTCTTGCATTGCGTCATGCAAAAACTCATTAAATTTTGCAGGTGAGAAATTTCCTATCACATCTGTGTTAAGTAGTGATTTTGTTTTATTGAAAATTCTATCAATTAACATAATGTGTGTATTTAATACAAAATTAGTATAAATTATCTTATATTAGGTAATTGTTAAACATTAATTACGTAGATATGATAACAGCAACCCAAATTAAAACCACCAATTACTACAAAAATTTAGACAAGATTAAGAGGATCTTCTTAACAAACCACAAGACTTTACGCGACATAGAACTAGGCGTAAACATGACTCGGCTTACTACTTTTAAGAACTGGCTAAAAGTGTGCTCACCTCGACACGACACTAAAAAAGTTGTAGAAGAGTTGGTAAACAAAAAAACCCTCAATTAAGAGGGTTTTTCATGATCGGGATGGATCAAAACACATCGCAAAACGAAGTGGTTTTTTTATTCTTCTCCTAGTTTATTTAAGATCCACTCTAGGTTGTTTTTCATACTTGAAGCAACAGTCTTGTTGAATTTCTTTTGATAAAGCTTTCTTGCTTCAACAATCCCTATTCCTTCTCCTTCTTCCTTAGCTTCTTCTGCTTCAGGAACAACTTCTTCAAGCTCCTCGTCTTTAATGACAGCTTTAAAAGTTTCGCTCTCTATCGCGCTTTTCTTACGAACATATGAACGCTTCACTTTTTCTCCAATCTCTTGAAGTGTGATTTTTGCTTCTTCAGTGTTATCAGAAAGGAAGAATCCTAACTTGTCAATTGGATCTTGACCAGAAGCTACTCTTACGATAACTTTTCCGTCAGACCACGCAACAGATGTTCTTGTGCTGTTAACCTTAATAACACCTCTCATAATAGCTAATGCTCCTATGAATCTGGCTTGATAATCTCGGTTCTCCATTTTCTCAAGAACTACCTCTGCTGATTCGAAAGCTTTCTTTTTCAATTCAGCTCTAACCTTCACGTCTGTGTAGCTTGCTGCTTCTGGTCCAAGTATAACGATAGCCGCTGCCTTAGCCTCTTCGTCATCAGCGATATTAACTCGTTCTAGAGCTTTCTCTATAAGAGCGTATCCGTCTAATTCCTCACGAGCTTGAATGTTCTCGTCATCACGCTTGTAGTGCTCATTGTACCAAGGGTGGTTGAATAAGATAAATAACAAGACCTCGTTAAACGGGTCTACACTTAATACTCCTTGCTCAAATACAACTTTCTTTGGTGGCTCATCTCCTTTGTAGTCATCTACAAAAGCAGAGTCAGAACCTGGAATGTATTGAATTTTCCTCGGTATTCCTCTGAGGTTGTTTGCATCTTTTTTACGGATGAATACTGTTTTTAACGGTAGCTCCCAACTTACACTAGTTGCGACCCTACCTTTTAATTTAAACTTAATTTTACTGTCTTTTGCCATCTCTGTCTTTATTTAAAATAAGCAGGGAGAATCTCTCCCTGCTTCTTATTTACTATTACTCGATATTATGAGTAGAATACACCTCTTCTAACTACGAAGAAGTTGTTCGCCCCAACAAGTTGGTTTGTACATTCTGTCAACATCTCAGTAGTCTGAGCATCTAAACTCTGTGCCGTACCTTTAGGACCGAATAACTTGATCTCTTTACGTCTACTGTAGTTTCCGTCTTGTCTGTATAGAATACTTAAGTAAGGCTTGCTTACTGTGTTTCCATTCTCTTGTGCGTAAGTTCCACCAGAAGGAACGATTAATGCACCAATACCTGTTGCACCAAATTTCTCGTTACCCATCAATGTTGGATCTTCTAATAAAGCCCAAGGTGTGAAGTGGAAAGTTACACCGTCAACAAGAACAGAGCTGAAATCTAGTTTCAATGCCATATCCTTACTGTTACTGAACGCACCGTAGTGAGCACCGTTAACATATCCAGCATTTACACCTGCCATCATCACACGGAAGTTTGCCATTTGCTGGTGGTCAGCCCACACAGTAAATTCACGACAAGTACCTTGTTGTTTAGCTCTTTTTGATATGCCCGAAAGCTCATCAATAGTTGTTATGTATTCGTTCACAAGGTTACCTCTCTCTTCAATTTGAGAAACAACACCTTTCATACCTCTTGCATTTCCTGCAGCTTTACGCTCAAAGAAAATATTGGTAAGCTCGATCTTGTTGTCAAACAATGCAGAAGTTCTCATCAATTCATGATTAAACCATCTTGGTCCATCATTGGTTTGAACCCACATATCCTGAAGCATGTCAGAACCTGGAATACGGTAAACCTCTTTGATAATTTGAGAGTAGTTCTTGTAAATTTCTGGGCTCCAGCGTCTTGGTGTCGTGAAGTTCTCAGTCTCTTTCTCCCAAGAGTTAGAGAAATCAGCGATCACATCAACGTTACCTCCAAAACCGAAAGCACCACCTGCATCATTACTCGCCTCAAATTGAAGGGTAGTTGTGATAGACTCTACTGTTGCTTGTCTTTCAATAGTTAAACCATCAGACACTTTGATTACATCGCCAGGACGTAAGTTGTGAGCTGTTGGTGACGTGAAAGTAGTTCCAACTACAGCAACATCTTTCAAAATGTTGTGTAATCTAAACTCTTCAGCGTGTTGTACTTGGTCAGCAGCATACGAGCCGTCTGTACCAGTTAATCTCATGAAACCAGTAATTTTACCCAGCCCATTTGCCATGTGCAATTGAGGAATAAGTTCTGGTTGATAAATCATTGCGTAGTCATACGGGTCAATGAAATTGGCTGCCGTAGCATTAACGCCCCCAGGTTGGTCGATTACCGCGACACCTGATAAATTTGTATCTAATAAAGCCATTTTTAGTGAGTTTTTTTAATTAAAAATTAAACTTCACTCCGTATGGATTTGTCGTTCCAGGAATAGGGACTATCTTCTTTCCATCTTTGGAAGTAGGAATCCTTTTTCTACTGAAATTAATATTGTGTTCGTCAGCAAGAATGTCCTCAGTTCTCTGTGCAAGAGCCTTATGAACGATTGCTGTAATCATCTTTTCCCGATATTCTTTGTCTATCCAAGGCATGCTTTCGCTAAGACCTTCATGGTTAAACCCTTCTGGAGTATCAAATAATTGGTTTACCGTTGCGCTAATATCCGAAGTATAAGACACCATTTTATGCTTGTCTTCTTTCGAGTGCTGGTACGGTATCTCATATTCTGAGCTACTTCCGTTGTCGTCAATCTTTATTTTAATGCTAAAATCAGCGATACCATCCACTGCTTTTATTACCGCACCGTGATAAAGTTCACGTTCTTTTTCAAATTTAGCGTAAGCCCCTTTGTCCATTGACATGCCGTTCTCCAGCTCTACGATATTATCGTTAGAGCCTTTGTCTGCAGGGCTTCCGTATTTTTGTTGCTCAGTAAGCTTTCTATTTAAGTAGTCTTCTGAGTAATTTTCTAATTCAATTAAGTCAAACTTATCTAACTCATCCGCATAGGCTAAGTCAATGTTTAACTTCTTTTCAAGGTATTGATCCACCTCTTCAGCACTAAGCTTTCCTTTAGTTGCTTCCATTGCTTTGGCGCGAGCCAAGTCAACAGGTGATATTGCTTTATAATCTTTATTTAATTCTAGATAATCTTTTAAAGGTCTACCATTGGTGTCTCTTGAAAACTCTATAATCTTTTTAACTTCGTCGCTCAACCCTTCTAACGGATCTTTTTGAGCTTCAGGCTTCTTAAATAAATCATCAATAGAAGAAACCTCTTTTCCTTTAGACTTAAGATACTCTATAACCGAGTCGTCATTAAGTTCTAAAATCTCATTTTTAACAACTTCCTTAACAGCCTCTTTCTTTACTTCTTTTGGCTCTAAGTCTTTTGTTATTGGTTCTTTCACTACCGTCTCTTCCGCAACTGGTTCCGATGCAATAGGTTCCTTAGTTTCTAGCGTTGCCGCTACTGGTTCCTCTGCCGCTGGCTCCAATGCTGTTGGAGTAGGTTTATTAAATTGATCTAAAAATCCTTTCCCGTTAGTCATATACCTGTATAAAATATTGTTTATACAAACAAAAGTAATACTATTTTTCTATTAAAACTCTTTTTACTATTCAAAAAAGCTATTAAGAAAACAAACTCCCCACGTCAATACTGTCGTCAAAGTCAAAAGCAGGCAGGTTTTTTTGCCTCTGCTCAATCATTTTACTTTGTCTTGTGCTGTTTGATTTCTCTCTAGTAGACTTCTCGTCTTCCTTGTATTTATTGAGACTCATGCTCTGAGAGCTTTTCATTTGCTCGATATAAGCTTGTTGTTCAAACTTAATTTGCTCGTAAGGCTGTGTAAGCTGTAACTCTGCTTCTTTTTGTTGTAATAAAATTAAAGATTTCTGAGACTCATACTGAAGATCTATCTGTTTTTTAGCTTGATATGTTTGGATATCGCCTTGAATTTTAGCTTGAGCTGACTGCATATTCATGTCGCTCTGCATCTTCATGTTCGCTTCATTTTCCTTTTGCTTCTCTTTTATTCTTCTGTTTCTAACAAATTTCATGTACTGACTAGCACGTTTAATATTGCTTCTAGCGATTCTTAGTATTTCGTATTTCTCGGAAACATCAATAGTACCTTCCTGTAACGCAATCATAAGATCTTGCTTAAGCTCGTCCAGTGCTTCTTTTGCTGGAACCATTTCAATAGTGAACCCAAACTCATGAAGATGCCTGTTTTTAAGGGATTCAATCGCTTCCATGTTTTCTTTTCCTACAGCTTGTTGGTATAATTTTTTCAAATCACCTGTCTTGTCGAATTCAAAAATCCCCTTCACTCTTGAGCTAATCGCTTCACAAACCCTTCTGTCAAATTCAACAGCAGCATCTACAATATGTTTTGTAGCGGTATTACTCGCTAGTTGCATCATTTGGTTAACGCCAACAAGTGAGTCTGCAGAAGCTGTACCGTCTCTAGCAGGGTTAACGCCTGTAGTTTCTCTAATAAGGTTGTAGTAATGCGCCCAAACATTTAATAGAGCTGTAAGACCACTTCCTTGCTGAGAAGCCATTGGTCTCGCTCCCATGCCATCTTTGACACCCATTTCACCCATATCGATACGCTTCTCTACAACTACACCTTTCACATTAAGCGTTGTTAAAGCCATTTCCCAGGTGCTTGTTTTAGAACCGCCTTTCGTATCTGAATTTAAATCCGCTAAATGATCTTCGTTAATAACAATTAGATCTGGCTTCAATTCTGCATATAAATGCTGTATCTTCATATGGATATACTGCATCTGGTTGTCGTGAGGAATAATATTACTCTGAAATGACTGAAGCTTGTTCTTGTAGATATTCGTCGCCTGAACCACAAATGGTGGCATAGCCTTATTCATCTGGTCCTTAATCAGATTCTCTGACTCCTTCCATCCGTAGACAATTTCACTACCAATAATGTAGTTCCCCTCGAACCAAGTGTCAAGAACTTTAGATAATCTACTCTTCTCAGCCCCTTCAGGAACTTCAAATTCAGAATCTCTTTTTGCTACTTTTTTAGTGTTGTTCTTTTTGTCTAGGTATTTTTTGTAAACAATCTCTCTTGAGGATTTAACACTATATCGCATCACATCGATCTTGTAGTCTAAAAGACTGTCCATTGGTAAAGTCCCGTAGTCCCTGTTTAAATCTTTCGTGTTTGTTCCACCATATTTTTTAGCGATTTCCCTCAGTTCTTTATCACCTAAAAGACTTTCTCTTTTAATGTCTGATAAAGTTATTTGCTCTACGTAAAAAAAGTAGTAAGCGTCAGAGAAGTCGTTTTTCTCAACGTAGCTATGTCCAAAATATTCAGGGTCAATATACTCTACCTGAACTCCGTTGTTTGGGTCCGTGTAGTGCCTTGCCGCCTGCAAACCTATAAGCACACAGTCTTTGTTCGATTGCTTTTTTGAAGAATCCCAATTACTAACACCTTTAACATAACTTATATTAAGCTCCTCTGCAGCTTCCTGCATAGGGCGTTCTTTAATTTCGCTATACAATTCTATCTCCTGACGACTCTCAGCAAGGAAGCCTTTTGTCCCTAAGTCCATACCTGTAAGAATCTTCGCACTCTCCATCATCTTCCTGCTATACATGTTGGCTTTGTGTTCTAACACCTTGTCTTTTTGTTCGAGCACAGAAAGCCTGTCGACAGACCTTATATCTACATTGTAAAAGTCATCAGATATCCCGTTTGAGACAATATTTGTAAACTTTTCGATGACATTAATAGGTCGCCAATCTAGATTAAGGAATCCTAAATCGTTCTTCTGTCTAGCGACAAACTTCTTGTACTTATCGACATCCTGCTCACCTCTATTGTGTAATCTCATCTCGTTCACCCAACTGCTTCTGCTATGGAACTGACACCCACTGCTAATCACATCGCCATTAAACCACTCTTGAGCGATTACTTTAGCGACTTTTAGTCCGTAGTTGTTTTTTACTTTTTCATGGTAAGGTGCTAATGGGTCTGGCGCAGCACTTGTTGTTGTTTTCTGGTTCATGGTTATAGTGATTTTGAGGTGTATCCTGAGTTATCGTATTTTTGAAATGGCATTATTGTTCTTTGTTTTTTTTCTGGTGCTTTAAAAATTCGCCTCTGATTCCCTATTCTAGACAGAGAGAAGCTAATGTAGGCATCGAATTTTGTTCTTTTCTCCACGTCAACATCTTTTATTTGGTAAAGAGTTCTACTGAATGGGAAGTCACCCATCTCACCTTGCATTCTATGTCTTGAATCCCTTGCGACACCTAAGTGGTTTTCAACAAAGCTCTCTGTCGCGTAGAATTGAGCTTCACCTATTTTTGAATCTTGCTGAGGCGCACCACCAAGCTCTAATTCTGTTGGTGAAAGCTTGTTAACTGGCTTAAAAGGATTATTCATTGAGTAATGCCTATAACCCCTGTCTTTAACCGTAGTTAAAAATTGCTCGTTCGATAGCTCTGATAGAAAAGGTACAGACCAGAATACAGATACCATAATCATGTCTTCAAAGAATAATTGAACGGTCCTTGGTCTTGCGATGTATTCCACAATACAGCTTTCGTTCGGGTACTCGTCATACGTATGCGTCTTTGTTGTTAGGTGGTAAGATCCTTTAGAACCTCTTCCATCTGCAGTTCTACTTCTGTTGTATGGATCGACTCCCCCAGTTCCAATATGACCTGCTAGTGGTGATTTTCCCATCACACCAAAAGCCATTTTCATTTCGTATGCGTTTTGAAATTCTTTAAGAGGGAAACATCCTTTTCTAACAAAGAACCTTCCGTTCTCTAGGTCGGGAACCCAAATAACTTTAGTGTCTTGTTTTCCATTCTCCCACTGAAGATTACCTCTTTCAAGTTCTGTATTGCCTTGAAACTCACCGCTATTGTCGTACTTATCATCAAGCTCGTGCTCGTTATGGTCTATATTCTCCTGTATCTTAACCAGGTTAAAAGCACAGTCACTACTGTCGTCCCTGAACGCATCTTTTATAGTGTCAGGAAACTGTCTCTTGTGTTCGTTGTATTTTTCAGGATCAGCCTTAAGTGTTTCAGCGGTGTTCTCTAACCACGCTATGGAACCAATACTAGTCATAACCCCTTCATCCGTCTTGATGGGTTTGTCAGGGTTCTCCATAATCGTAAAACCAAACTCGTCAAACATTCCTTCAAGACAATATTTTGCTGGAATAAATAACTGATATAATCCTGATATTGTTCGCCCGTTAGCATCTCTTTTTAATGGATCGCTATCGTTCCAAACAGATCGGTATTCAGAACCACCCTTCTTCATTGGGTTTACTGTTGACACAACCATAGATTTTCCTGTAATACGAATACCTCTAGTATGCGATGTTTTTACAATATACCAGTACTCGCTAAATGGTACTTCTTTCGGGTATTTAGCAGATTCATCAAGAAGCGATCTGAATATCGCGTCACCATCCATGGCGTTTATCTCTGTGTTGTGCCATGATATTGAAGTTCCAAGACCTTGCTCTTCACTTACTTTTTCACCTGCTTTTCTTCTTTTAGTAGGCTCATCCAATACAAGTTCTGTCTTTGGTGTGTTTGTACCATCCCATTGTGGCTGGAAGAAGCACGGCAAACGCTTAAAACCTTTAATTAGTCTTCTAAATATCTTACTTGAATCCTTACCTTTTTTCGATACAATCCCTAGAAGCTTGTCTTCGTATATTGTTCCAGATTCTATGAGCTCGATAATAGCGAGCATCGAAGCACCAATACGCCTGTTTTTAACGTACTGCATTCCAAAACTTCTTGAGTCGGCTTTACAGGCTTCCCAAAAAATCATCAATTCGTTTTGAATAACCCTAAACATTGGGTAGTCAACTTCTTCTCTGTACCACTGAATACCAAACCAATAGGTCCCTGTCATATAAACAGGAGTTCCTTTGATGTTTATCCAAAGCCCTTCAAGACGCTTTTTAAACTGGTCGTCAATGTAACTAGAGAACCGAGATTCTGACATCGTCTCTTCTTCGAGACCGCGAGGCATTTCTTCTCGCTTCCATTTCTGAGCGAACTTAGGTTTGTCGCTATTAATGATTTGAGATTTGTCTTTAGGAATTTCAGGTAGTCCAACACGGATGCCTTGGATCTCGTAGATCTCTCCTAGCGTCCCGTCTTTAGATATGATGATTACATCAATCTCTTCACAGTAGCCGTAGTCCCAGAACTTAACGCGATTGCGCTGCTCTATAACCTTTTTGGTTAAACTAACCTCTACCTTATTTCCTATATAAAAAATCATTATCCTTGTCTTCTATGCCTGCTTGTTGGGTGACCACCCCTATCTTCTAGCTTTTCTATCCCCTGGTCATGCTCGTTTGATAAGTGTTTTTCTAATCTATAAATCTTTTCTAGAACCTCCTCCTTCTTCTCAAGAGCCAACCTTCTGTTATCTAGCTTATCTAAAAGCTTTTTTTCTGCCTCTGCTTTTTGTTCGTCATCACTTGCTTTCGCTAACTCTTTCTCAAGAACATCGATATCAAAAACCAGGTCGTACTTCTTCATCAAGTCTTTATACTGCTCGATAATATTCAGTGCCTGCTCTTTTCTGTAACTAACAACTTCTTTTTCTTCCTCTTCCATAATGCTATACTAAAGCAAATAAGTCTCTGACATTAAGCCAAATCAATTCCTTTCCGTTAAATTTTACAGATATCATCAACCTGTCGTCTACATACAACGTATCACCTACATTAACACCATCCTCAACAAGCTCGTCATTTGACATAAACACAACCATCTCTGAATTCCTGTCGTTTAATTCGCCAACCTGAATAATACCATTAACCTTAGCGTCCTTTTTTCTCTCAACCTTAGTTAAAAGCACGTTATTGTTTAAGCACTTCCACGTCTTTTGGTTGTCGTTTGAAAACGCGATAATTAAATCTTCTGGTGCTTTATACAATGCTTCCTCCCTGTCTATTAAGTATGGACTATCGATAACACCTTCTTTGTGTATCCCTTGCATTACTAGCGTTGGATCTACAAAAACTTTGGTCCCTATTTTAATTGGACCATCGTAGCCAAAAGGAATCTGGACAACGTCTACAATAGTATTCGCTAAATCCTTCGCCATCCATCTATGGTCACCGTATATTTCTAAACCACTTTCTGTGGTGTATTTTTCATTGTACTTGTTAGGTATATGTACTACAAATGCTTTCGTCCCTCTCATTACTTATTTTTTTTTATTAATTATAAATGTCTCTGTATTCCCACAATTATCTCTAATAATAACTGTTGCTTTTTTCCTTCCAAATAATCTAGTTTTAATTCCTAAGATTTTCCATTGGTTTCTTTGCCAGTAACTAACAACATCAGATTTGTTTTTAAATTTACGGTCTGTGATATTTAAGCTAAGTGTGTCGTTTTCAAATGCAACATATCCTTTAATGATTAAACAATCAGTACTGTCTACAACAGGTATCTTAATATCTTGTCTTTTATTTATAGCATCTAAAATTGGTTGTAAATTAACACTCCTGTCTACATTGTCTTGATAGGTTAATTTTTGAGTTATGATTCTTTCAATTTTACGAGTAGCAATTTTTTGGTCTTTCAAAAACTGTTGTAAGTCCTGTCTATTGTACTCTAAATATTCGTTAAGCTCTTTTTTGCTATAGGTTTGTGAAGCATACTTAAGACTGTCAAAATATCTTAACTGTTCTATGTTTTCAGTTTGACGTTTATTCTCAGCTTTTTGAAATTGCCAATCTTTATAAAACCATATTGCAAAAAGAATCCCTGCTACAATAGCATATACTTTTAAATTCTCTATTTTTAATAATGCTAACATCTATTCGTCTATAATTATTAATTCAAATTCATCACCTGGCAGGTTTAGAATCCTTTTTATTGTTTTTTTAGAGCTTGTCACATCTTTGTAGCCGTCTTTATTGATGTCGTAAAAATCATTTCCAACGATGATACAACCTTTGGTGTCACGGTAGAAATTCCCGAAATGTATAAGAATCCATTCTCTACCCTCAACATCTAATACTATAAAGTGCCATTTGTATTTAGTTGACCAACGTAAAACACATCTATATCTTCCAGCAGGTATTCTGCTTATTGATGTTTGGTTATTTCTATCTGTTAATTCTAAAGCTTTTACGGATAACAGTAATTTTAATCCAAGATAAAA
>Ga0070748_1001327_pt1 | contig 11558 bp, 14 predicted proteins | sample VirMetDEL_Nov_12_FD_77015 | JGI IMG/M metagenome (GOLD analysis project Ga0070748, IMG submission 77015) | Aqueous microbial communities from the Delaware River and Bay under freshwater to marine salinity gradient to study organic matter... | ecosystem: Environmental > Aquatic > Marine > Coastal...
ATTTTTAGTTCTCCTAGTCGCACGACAAAATGTGTCGGGAGGTTTACTCTACTAACGTATTGTACCTTAGTCAAGCAATTCTTTGTAAAGATCAATCATTTTTGTGTGTACGTCAATTCTGTTATCTAATAGTGTGTAAACACGTTTCTCTACGGCTGATCCCTGTAGCTGGACGACGGTACACTTGTGATCTTGTCCTGACCTGTGAACACGCGCATTAGCTTGAGCGTATGTTTCTAATGAACTGGTTGGCCCCCACCATACAACTGTGTTAGCGGCTGTTAACGTCACACCATGCGCGGCGGCTTGTGGTTGTATCACCAGTACACGTGGGTTGGGGGTGGTTTGGAATCGGTGAAATATATCAGTACGCTTCGGTGCAGATACGTCACCGCGAATGATCTCAGTGGGTATCCCATCTTTGAGTAGTTTGTCCGTGAGTATGTCAATGGTGTGCTTGAACGGCACAAAGACTAGGACTTTCTTACTACTCTCGTCTATTGCTTCACGCAGAACCTTGTATCGGTTCTTGATGTCAAACTCCAATGCTTCTCCGTTGTCGGTGTATACCGCACCAGAAGATATTTGCAGGAGTTTGCTCATGTTGATAGCGGCGTTGGGCGCAGTTACTTCCTCACCTGCTGTCTGTAAAACAAGTTTATCTTTAAGTTCCTTGTAATACTTTTTCTGCTGGCGCGTGAGTTCAACCTCTCGTTTGACATACACCATGTCGGGCAGGTCAAGGCACTCTTCTTTTGTGAACCTGATCGCAGGTTGCAGTGCGTTATATACTGTCTCGGTAGCTGTCTCTTTTGGCTTCCATTTGAAGTTGGTAACTTTATACATCACCATGTCACGAAACGAACCAAAGAACCTAGGCACGGCGGCAGGGTTAATTAGCTTAGCGATACCGTACGCATCCAATGGTGACTGAGCCGCAGGTGTTCCTGTCATCATCCATAGCCAAGTCTGGTCGGTTAACAGCTTATTTAGTGTCTTCCAACGCTTGGTCTGTGCGTTCTTATAATGAGTGGCCTCGTCCACAATGATGCAGTCGAACCCACCATTGGCGATGTCCTCGGCAACAATCTCGACCCCATCATAGTTAATGATGACGTAATCAGAGCCTTGGTTAATAATCTTTCTGCGCTTCTCTTTAGCACCGTAAGCCACGTCAACCGTGCGGTGCATGGCAAAACTAAACAAGTCATTGCGCCATGCGCTATCCATGATCGACAGCGGGCAGATAACTAACACGCGGTTTACCTTACCCTGCATCATAAGAAAGTCAGATGCCCAGATAGCAGACGCAGTTTTGCCTGTACCCTGCTCGTTAAAGCAGAAAGCCCTTCGGTTCATAGTAAGGAATGCGGAAGTAACCTTTTGGTGTTCGTATGGTTTGTATTGACCAGACCATTGGTACTTACCCTCAATGGGTGAGGGTACGTTAATGTTTAACTTCTTGAGGGTGTGCGCTTCGTCTACACCCCAGTTAACCACCACTTGATTATCTGATAGTTCTCGGCTTTTCTCGACAACTTTAGTAACTTTGTTAGGGTTTTTTAGGCGCAATAATAGCGCCTTGTTATCCAATATCTGCACTTCGTTCTCCATCGCAACGCCTTTCGGCGTGGTGTTAGTGTCACACTAACTTATTTCTTTTTGCCCTTACTCAAGGCTCCACCTGCCGAACGGTTACGCTTTCGGCTTTGTACTGACACGCCGTCTTTGTTAGACCCCCCACGTGCCAACGGCTTCTTGTGCGCTACGTCTTTGCCTTCTCTCTTGTCGGCTTTACCGTTCTTGTTAGCGTCTTTACCTGTCTTATCCATCTTTCGACGGGCACGCTGACGTTCCATACGTGCCTTAAATTCTTTACTATCGACAGGTTTATTCTTTTGTTTCTTACGATCTGCTTTATTTTTGTATGGCATTAGTTACTCCCATTGTGAGGACATACGGTTACAGGACAGTGCCGCTTACACAATCCATTCGGGCGTGGGTTCCAAACATTCTTATCAGCGGCAGTCTTCATAGCATTGTACTTGCCTTGCCACTTAACCCATAACTCTTGTTCGTCGTACTCGTTATAGCTTGCTTTGATAAGATCATTACTGACTACAAACACTAACCCTGCTTTAATTTTCTTTACTTCGGGGTAGTGTAAAAATACTGCCAAGGCCATCAGTTCAAGCTGACCTTTATCGGCATACCGTGCGTTCTTACCAGTCTTGTAATCAATCACCCATGCGGTTTCCCCCAACGTGTCAACAATTAGCAAGTCAATGATCCCACGGAACCAAACATCTTTATCGTAAAAGCCGCAAGGTTTAAGGTTTTCGGTTATGCCTACCTTTTTTTCGCATAACTTCACACCACGCTTGGCGTTGAGTGAATCAAGCATTGCTTGCGCGTAGTCAAACTTCTTAGGGAGAGGGGTATCACTACCAACGTAATTTTCTGCGGCTTTGTGAAACTCGTTACCGTATAAGATCGCATCGGTCTGTACGAACGGAAACTCTTTGAGTATCTTCTCGTGGTAAAACTGTTTGGGGCATTGTTCAAACGCCTTAATCTTGCTGAACGACCACGGTGCTACACTCATTCACAATCTCCGTAAGATTTTCCTAATCCGCTTTCACAATTGATTGGCAGACCTTCTGCCCAGTCGGGTGTCCAACGCATACACTTCTCAACGAATGCTTGTGACTCAGCCACATCTTCGTTCTTTACGCATACTACGATGGAGTCATGCACAGTTAGCACAACGCGACATCTCTTACTGATTTGTAACATTTGCTCACCAATAATGCAACGCGCTATCGCCTGACACACGTTCTCGGTCACTTTTCCACCGTATATTCTGGTGCGACCTCGCCGTGTCTTGTAGCTATACTCAACGCCACGCTCACCTTGCTCACCTGATAAGTCGTCATAACGTAACATCAAACCTGAAGGCAGGAGGATAGCGCGTTCCGATCCCAACACTTCCAGTACGCCTTCCTTACCTATCTGTATGGTATCGCCGTTGACCATATACCTGATCATGTCCTGACAACCGCGCCATAACTGATTGATTTTCCAGTTAGCATCGCGGTAAATCGTTATGACACGCCGTGCTTCGCCCAGTTCCATATCGAATCCAAAGCCTTTTAGCTGTTCTTGAAACCTCACTGCACCCATGCCGTAACCTGCGCCAAGGATCGTAGTCTTACCTACAAACCGTTGGTCTTTAGTTACTTCATCTTCGGGAACACCATATATACGAGAGGCCATGACCTTGTATACGTCTTCGTTATTAGCAAACGCTTGTGTTAGATCATCCTGACCTGCAAGCCATGCGAGTACACGTGCCTCAATCTGCGAACTATCACAGTCAATCAACGTGTAGCCCTCTGGTGCGAGGATACTACGCTTTAACTTCTTACCATTTGGCCCACGGCTAGGTAAGTTCTGCATGTTGATCTTGTCATCACCACCCCACCGTCCAGTGTGCGCGGCGTAATATCTTACTGGAACCGGCAAAGTCCCACGTTTACCTATGACTATAAACCTCTGAGTACGTGTTTCCTCAAGGGTGCTCTTCGTGCCTAGACGTGCGGCAACTGCTGATTGTACTCGGTCATCCTCATGGTCAGCCAGTGCCTTGAACTCTTCATCGTTCTTGGCGAACGCGAATGTTTCTTTCCCTGTACGTAAACTTATTTTCATAGGCGGTTTAACGCCTAGCCCTTCAAGCACAGCGGCAAACTTAGGGTTAGACATCAAGTCCTCCCTAGATATACCTGCGTCCTCAAGTAACTGATCCTTACGTTCACGTGTGTCTTCAAGGTGCTGTTCAAGCAACCCAATGTCTAGCTCCAAGAACGGTTCAGTAAACATACGTAGTGTCATGTCTATTATCATCAGTTCTTGTTTAGGAAAGCCCTTCTTCAAAAAGATGTTGAAGAGTTTGTATGTTAACTCGACATCATTGATGCAGTAGTCACCGTACAACGACAAGTCCTGTTCAGAGAAGTCGGCTCGACGTTTACCTAAAGCATTTAAGACTTCGGTTCCTTTAGCGCCAATCTGGTATCTTTCAGATAACGCCCTGAGACTGCCGCCAACTTCCACCCCGTGTAAAGCACGGGCGATACACAAAGTATCGGTATACACGCGAGGATGAATATCAAACACCCAAGAGAGAATGGCACCATCAAACAAAGTGTTGTGAGCGAGAACCATGCTTTCTGCCCAGTTGAAGGTGTGTAAGTATTGTTTAAGTTGTTCACGTGTTCCGCTTGCCCATTCAGTTCCTTCATTGTTCACCTTGATACCCACGCCAATCACCTCAAATCGGTGATCACGTACGTACTCCTCTGTTGTTAACTTAGACAGGGAAAAATCCCTGTCATAGTATGTTTCAAAATCTATTGTGATTAAGTCCATTAGAAGTCACTCCCTGCTAACTCACCACCACACGCCATATAACCTGCCCCGTCCACCCAGTTGTCTGGATGTTTCGGATTAGAATGAATACGTGCTACCTTTAGAAGTGTCATCATCACGGCGACATCGGTAGGGTGTACAGGGTAGTCAAGATGCACCGACCAGTAATCAGCTATCCTAGAGAAGTTATTCTCCATATCCCCATGATCAGCCGCACGATCCTTAGTTACGTACGACTTAGCAGTATCAAGAATCTGACCGCGAGAAAATCCCTCTGAGTTTCCCCCAGAGGGTAGTGGCTTTTTTCTGGTGCCTTTCGCTTCCTCCTCTGCGATAAACACCTCTTTCGGTGTGCCAATCTTCTGCATTAACTTGTAAGCATACCCATACGATACGCCAGTAGCCTTTGCGACCTGTGCAGGGGTAGCTGTTTTGTTATTAATTAAATACGCCCATACCTTGTCGGCTTTGGGGGATGATTTAGTAGCCATGATGTCGTTCTCCTATTGCTCGTACGATATAACAAGTAACCACAAGACCCTCGTACGGTTAAGGCCCAGCGGTGTGGTTGGTTACTCAGGGGATTTGGCGGCTTGCTTCCGCGCATACTTCTCGCCCCACGAAAATAATAAACGCATTGGCGAATACTTAGGCGCAACTGTGTACGCTCTGAAACAGTGATTTGCGATAACAAGCCATTCAGCTTTAGTGCGTTGCTTCGCCATGTGGCACCTCCCATAGAATGCACGCCTTACCCCATTGGGTTTTACCGCGCTTTCCGCTATCCCTCACACGTCGATCATTAGATAACTCAGACAAACGTGGTTGGACTGAAACATAAGGACGCTCTAAATGTTGCGCGATTTCCTCAGTGCTCAGTGGGGTAGGTGATTTGGTTAGTAGTGTGTAGACTTGTTCGCGTAAGGTAACTTTTTTACCTGCGCTATCTTCAGCGGCGGCGAGACTTGTATCTCTACGCTGATAACCGATACCTTCTTCGGTGTATCCCATAACGATCTCCAATTTGTGCAGTGTCTAAACAGGTGAGCCTTCAAAATCCAACTCAAGCTGTCGTGGGTCGCGGTTCTGACCGCCAACATAGATCAACACGTCATCTATATTGTCTTCGTTGATGACAAGACTTATGCCACCGCTACTCTTTATATCAGATAGGTTCTTTTCTTGCAAGGGCGTTGGTTTGTTTTTACCTGCCTTACATTCTATGCCAAAGAACTTACCCTCGTAGCATCCGATGATGTCTGGAACGCCGCTCTTACCGTAGCCCCCAGTAACTGGATAAAAGTAGTAGGCTCCTAACACCTTTAGGTGCGCCGCTACTTTCTTCTTAACTTTTGCTTCTGGTGTCATCGCCATCTCGTTCTCCTATGTGATCAACAACCTTTCCGCGACATTGTTTGCATCTGCGCGTATTAGGTTCGTTTGTTTGTTCCAACTCTTGCATACACCACGGACACAACCCCTCAGATAATCTTTTTTCGATTTCTCCTCGCTCGTCTATCATGTATTTCCCCTCGGAACTGGTATCAAAATCAAAGTCGGGAGGTGGCGAACCACCCCCCTTGTTAGTGCCGCACTAACATCACACACGGAATATCCAATAAACATTATCGTCAATCCGTCTGCCTACTCCTTCGACCTCACTGGTTGGCTTGTCCAATGGTGTCATCATGAGTAGAGCAACCTTCTCCTGCATCCACAAGGGAAGGGCATCTACCGAATCGTACTCCCCACTGACCACGCTGTCAACTTCCATGCCAATACATGACACTTCGACAGCGTTGGTGTGTGGGTTTACGTATACGCGGTATACGTTATCATCATGTGGTAAGTCGTTATCGTACGACATAGAACATGCCCTCACCCGCAGAGAACCCTACGTCATCAACGTAGTCGTCCTTTGACAGGATATTGAGGACAGATAGCTTCTGCATAATCTCCTCGGGCAAGTCATCGGCTGTGTAGCGTGATACGTCATCACTCATCTGCGTCTTGTATAAACTCTCGGCGTTGTCGATGGTAAGCACATCAAACATCTGTTGACCCATGCGCTCGTACACACGAACAAACCACATAGGAACCGTGCGGTTCTGCAAGGCAGTCAGTTCATCTTGCTTGGTAAAGAACGCGGTGAGGTTCTGACCAAAGTCAGCATCAATAAACTCGTGGTTACTGTTCATCAGGTGACGTAACTCGTTGAGAAGAGATGAGCCTGTGTTGGTGCGCGACGAGTACAGACTTGTCTCCACGTCGATGACCTTATTGCGTATCTCGGTAAACTCATTACGTGCGGTATCGACCACGCCATCCACTGCATTCGACGCATCACGTAGACGTGTGCCTGCGATCTCTTGCGGTGACATCATACGTAGAAACTTCTTAGCATTACGTACTGCCACATCTACATTGGTAGACATCTTCATGAAGTATTGCTTGCTGTACTCAGCGTACTTACCATTCACAATCGTACGCGCTTGCACGATATACATGTTGGTGCCATCGCCTCCATCACGATAGTCACCGTATGCAACCCACCCCAATACGTAGGGGCAATCGTCTCGGTATATCCAGTAGCTGTTGCGGTCACGTGCGTGCATCTTCACACGTAGTTCTTTACATACACGCTCTGCGAATGGGGTGACGTACGTCATACCGTTGGTGTTCTCGGTGACGGTGCCACCGACTGTTAGTGCGTCACTAACAAGTTTGTATTCATAATTAGCCATGTCGTTCTCCTTACTTAGCCGTTTCTGATTTTGTTAAACGCATCATTGATTGCGTTGATTTGCTTGAGCGCAGTCTTACGTGCGCCAAATGATTCGAGAAGTTCGGCCTCACTCCGTAACTTCTCACAGTGCCTTGCGATGATAGCCTCGACTATCTCTAATGCTTCTTGGTACTCCATGTTACATCTCCCTTGATGTTATGTTTACGTGCTTACCTGTATCGGGCTTTGCACTTTTGTTATCTAAGATGCACCATAACACAGGGCAAGACCATTGACCCCATGATCCACCAAGGTATCCATCGGTGAGAACAATTGCGGCTTGTGGCTTGACACCATGTTCGGTGAGGTAGTCGGTAACGCACTCAACATTAGTGCCACCACCACCCTTGGGTTTGGTAGTCTTCACGAGTTCGTCTAGCTGGTGCATGTCGTACTTCTCGTCCTGACACACACGTGTGTCCCAGTAGAGTAAGCGGATATGATCAGGGTGCACCGTGTCGCAGATAGCCTGTATCTCTGACATGAAAGCTGTAAGTTCTAACTGACCAATGGAACCTGACGTGTCAACGGCGATGACCAGTTCACCCACCTGCTCGCTGATACCGCTAGGCATGTAGTAACCTGATGACACGTAACGTCTGTTCGGTCGTTGCCATGTCGAGTAGTCACTACCTGCACACGTGGTCTGAATAAACTCACGCAATACCTCGCGCCAATCTATCTGCGGTGTAAGTAAATCCTCAAGATCACGATCACCACCTGACCCCAACTTACCTGCGATCAACGCACCCTGACGTATTGCCTCGTCAACATCACGTGCCAGTTCGCGCTTCTCGTCTGGTGTAAGTTCGGCGGCACCATCCCAGTCATGGCTGTCGAAACCTTGGGGTTGTCCACCGCTGTCTGGACCTGACCCCTCGTCGCCATCTTGTGGTAAGCCGTCACCACCTGATCCATCACTGTCAGGTCCGTCGTTACCGTTGCCATCTTGTGGTGGGCCGTTATCACGTAGGTCATTGAATACTGCGGCGCTGTCCCAGTCACGGTACTTCACATCGAGACACCCACCTTGCGGCATGACTGCCCAACCATCTCGGTTGTCGTCTGCAATCTTGACGTTGATCACATAGTCACACGCTTGGTTGGCAAGCTGAGCATCTTGGTCGTGCAGATGTCGCCATGTAGTAAGGTGTTTATACAGCTTGTGGTATACCTCATGGAGCACAAGGAACCGTAGTTCTGCATCGTTGAGCGAGTCAACAAAGTCTCGCCCATACATCTCGTCACGTCCGTTGGTACATGCCGTTGGTATGTTGTCCACCACCGAACGATCACCGATCATGAGGACACCTGCGAGGGCAACGTATTTGGGGTTGCCCATGATGTCAACGACAGCTTTGGACAGTCGTTGCTCTGGGGTAAGTTGTTTACCTATTGCTAACATAGTCTTCTCCTTACTTCTTGTCGGCGGCGAACATGTAGTTGTTGTCCATTGCCCATTGAGTAAACTTCTTGTTGGTCATCACGACCTTGCGGTGTGCGTACTTCTCGGCACTACAACCATTGGCGAACATACCCTGCGCTTCCTTGTCGAGGCGCACCATGTAGTCCATCCATGAGTCGATCCAGTCACCCCCTATCGTGGACAATGTACGGTAAACAACCATACACACAGCGGCGGCACTGTCTGGTACCTTGGCTGTCTTGGGTTCGTCCTTGATAGATTGCAATGACGGTAGTTGATCGGACAGTTTGACAAAGGCCATCAAGTCCATCGCGCCACGTTCACCGATAGTACCCATGAGTAAACCTGTTAACGTCTGATCATCGAAGTGCTCTCGTGTCTTCAGCCAGTCGGACGCGGCCTCAAGTGAGCGCGGTGTAACAAACGCCGTACGTTGTTGCTTGGGGTGATAGATGTAGGGATTGTCATCGGGGTCTTTGACATCCTCGAACCCATGAAACAAATGGGGGTTGTCCTTACACCAACCAAGTAGCGTGTGGTCAACACCGTTGTTGATACCCCACTCGATCCACTCCATGTTGTCAGGTTTACGTGCGGTGATCACCGTGATCCGGTTACGTGCGTGTGGTGGTAGTAAATCACCAACACCCTCGGCACCAAGGTTAGTCGTCGCAAACACCAAGCTGTCAGGGTGCAGTTCGTACCCACCAATCTTGCGCTCCAACATGACACGTAACAGTGCGTTCTTCACCGCAGGGTTAGCCTTGCCATACTCGTCGATCATGAGAATGATAGGGTTCTTGTGGTGTGCACCCAGTTCCTCGTTGGTCGCGTACGAAACGTAATCGGCGTTGTCGAGTTGGTTCATCTTGGGTATGGTGATGTCGCCCAAGTCCTTAGTAGTACAGTCGAAGTAGCACGGTGTGTGCTTGGGTAGGTCACGTGATAACGTGGTAAGTAGTGATGACTTACCTGTACCCATGTGCCCTTGAACAAGGATGGTGCGCTTGTCACCACCGTTGAGTATTGATGTTGCGATTTGGTCTAAGCCAAGTGCGTACATTTGAATTGCTGAGTTCATGATATTTCTCCGTTGATTTGTTAGTGCGGCACTAACTGATTAAAGGTCAATTGATGGAAGTGCTTTGATGACATCATCGACAGCACGTTTAGTTTCTGCGCGAAGGTAGCCATCCTCGCGTAGTGCGTCTGGTGTGATACCACGTAGGGCATCGTCCAGTTTCATGCGCATCGCTGACATCTGACTGTCACCTGTTACGTTGCACACATCCAGTAGATCGACGAGATCGACCACGTTGGATACAAGCGTGTCACGAAACACTTTCTTCTGTTCGTGATCGGCATAGTCGAGACGCTCTGACATCTTGGTCAATGCTTTGAACGCTCGTTGCCATACGTCATTCATGGCGTTGGTCAGTTGCTCGGAGTAGTACGACTGGTAGTGCTCACGTACTAACTCGTTACCCTCGTTGCCAATGTCCACCCTGAAATCACCTGCATCTGGTAGCGGTATATATGAGAAGCGAAAGCTGAACTTACTCGCTATGCTCTCCGCCGATGGATAGTCATCGTGTGAAAACAAGTTGCCAAGCCTTGCTTGTGACTGACTGATCGCCCAGTCGTACGTGTCGATGAACGTCTGAACCATTCGGCTGTACTCGTTCTGAACCTCGGTCATGGCTTGGTGGTATTTGAAATACTGAGCAGTCGGTAGTAATCGAAGGCCAGTATCAGACCACGGCATTGTCATGCTGTAATGTAGGTTACGAACATTAGCGGTAAACTTCTGTACCGCCGTGAGTTCATCGCAGTTGCCCAGTAGTTTCTTGTGGACATTTGCGATACCTGCATCGGCATGGTTGGTTGTGGTGACATCTTTTGATGCACGCTTGTCTAGCTTACGCCCAGTCCATGTACTGATGCTTAACTCTACCAACATAGATGAAGAGCCAATGGATGGTGCTGTTACCGCAGGTTCATTTGTTAGTGCGGCACTAACATTGCTTTCGTGTGTCATGTCGTTCTCCTGTGTGACATTTAGTTTAGGTTGTTGGTGAGAGGCTACCTGTCATAGGACAAGAGGGGGAACCGTGTAAACCTCCCACCAACATAACTATTATGCCACAAATAGCGAGACATGTCAAATGATGTCAGGACGTGTGTAGAAGTGTAATGTTCTGTTGTTTCGTGTAAAGTTCTTATATTGTTCGGAAGCAAGTCATTGATTTACATACAATGTTCTAATGTTCGCTAATTTGGGAAGTGAGGACTAGCTCGGAGGGGGGTGGACGAGGACGTACAGAAACGTACATTGTTAGTGCCACACTAACTTTACCTATTGTATATAACTTTCTTTAAAACGAACAATATATATAAATAATAAGAAAACTAAACAAACTACAAAAGCTGATAGGCAGGTTATGCTAGCGCATGGCGGTAATTGCCACTGGTTGTCACCAAACACAAATGTACGATTGATAACTAGATAAACCGAACATTAGCCGAACATTACGAACATTAGTGCGAACAAAGGCTCAGCGCGACACAAGTAACTGGTATCGTGTGTTAGTGTGACACTAACAAAGTCCGGGGGCTGCGCTATACGCGATCATGTGATGACGTGCACACACAGACGCTCAGCGCGACACAAGGAACTGGTATCTTGTTGTTAGGGACTCACTAACATTGTGCAGCCGGGTGGTGGTGAGGTATCACGTGATAACACGCACACATGAGGCTCAGCGCGACAGGAGGAACTGGTATCGCCTGCGCAAAACGCAGGCACAAAAAAACCCCGCCGAAGCGGGGTTGATCTTAGTTAACAATTGAATCCCAAATCATCGTGGGTGTTAGGCACGAATTGTATTCAGTCCAATATGATTGATCCCATGATTC
>Ga0070748_1001329_pt1 | contig 11537 bp, 12 predicted proteins | sample VirMetDEL_Nov_12_FD_77015 | JGI IMG/M metagenome (GOLD analysis project Ga0070748, IMG submission 77015) | Aqueous microbial communities from the Delaware River and Bay under freshwater to marine salinity gradient to study organic matter... | ecosystem: Environmental > Aquatic > Marine > Coastal...
ACCCGATTCAAATTTCATTTTTGAATAGACGCCCGCCCCGGTTACCAAGGTAATAATTTCTTTAAAGCCGCCATGTTCACCTTCGCTTTGGCTGAGCACTTCTACCCGCCAACCCTGCGACTCGGCGTATTTAGAATACATGCGAAACAAATCGCCCGAGAAAATTGCCGCTTCATCGCCACCGGTGCCGGCGCGAATTTCCAAGTAGCAGTTCTTTTCATCGTTGGGGTCTTTAGGCAGCAGTAAACGCTGTAATTCCAACTGCAAAGGGTCGAGCCGCGCCTGGCAATCTTCCAGTTCTTCTTCCGCCATTTCTTTCATGTCGGCATCGCCGCTGGCGATGAGATGTTTAGCTTCGGCTATATTGCCCAGCAATTGCTGATAGCCGCTGTAAGCCTGAACCACGGGTTCAAGTTCGGCATACTCTTTGGAGAGTTCGCGAAAGCGATTTTGATTGGAAATAATATCCGACTCGGACAAGAGCGCACTGACTTCTTCATAGCGCTCGCGCAGGCGATCCAGTTTTTCTAAAATTGACGCTTTCATTATTGCTCGCTTGAATCATCGCCATTTTGGGCGATATCGTTTACAGAAATTTCAAATAATTCTTGCGCCACTTGAATCACATCGTGGCGATTATTGGCGCTGGCTTCTTTTAGCACCTTGGTCGGCGCATGCAGTAGCTTATTGGTGAGGTTGCGCGCTAACTGCTGCATTGCCTGCTCAGGGTGAGTGCCCGCTTGCAGTGCGCGCAAGGCTTTGTTCAATTCGCCATCGCGCAGCGCTTCCGCTTTTTGGCGATAGGCTTTTACCGTGGCGACGGCGTTGAGGGCGCGCTGCTGCCGCATAAACAATTCGACACCCTGCGCAATAATGTCTTCCGCTTGATCTGCCGCTGCCACCCGCGATTTTTTATTTTCATCAATAACCGCGTGCAAATCATCCACGGTATAGAGATACACATCATCTAGCTCGCCCACTTGCTCTTCAATATCGCGCGGTACCGCGATATCCAACATAAACATGGGCTTGTGTTTGCGTTTTTTCAGTGCCGATTCCACCGCGCCTTTACCCAATAAAGGCAATTGACTGGCGGTGGAGGAAATGACGATATCGGCGCGATGTAAATACTCGGGGATTTCCGCGAGCAAGATTGCCTCGCCGTTAAATTCGCGCGCTAACCGCTGGGCGCGATCCAAGGTGCGGTTGGCAACAATAATTCCCTTAATGCCCTGCTCAACTAAATGGCGCGCGACCAATTCGATGGTTTCACCCGCACCAATAAGCAGCGCCGTGTCCTGCTTTAAATTGGAAAATATCTGCTGCGCTAAATTTACCGCCGCATAGGCGACCGAAACGGGGTTTTCGCCAATCGCCGTCTCGGTGCGCACCCGCTTGGCAATACTGAAAACCTGCTGAAATGTGGCGTGCAGCTCACCCCCAAGGGTACCCGCCTCACGCGCAGCAGCAAAGGCTGACTTCATTTGGCCCAATATTTGCGGTTCACCTAATACCAGCGAGTCCAAGCCGCCCGCCACCTTCATCATATGGCGCACCGCTTCATGGTCTTGATAGCAGTAGTAACTTTTGGCGAGATCTTCCGCACTAATGGCGGTATGCGCTACCAGCCACGCCTGCAGTGCGGCCACATCGGACTCACTTGCCGCATAAATTTCGGTGCGGTTGCAGGTTGAGAGTATGGCAACTTCCGCGAGGCACGCATGTTCACAGGCCTCACGCAGGGCAGCATCGAGTTGCTCCGGCGCAAAGGCGACCCGCTCGCGCAGGGCAAGAGGGGCGGTGGTGTGATTGATACCAAAAGCGAGCAGCGTCATGAAGATTCGTTATTGGAGGAAAGGGCGGTATTGTCCGGCCCACAGCCGTGCCTGACAAGAGGCAAGGATGATAAAGCTGTAATTTAACCAGGCTATCGATAGCTGCCTTGAGTATATAAGCCGAGCAACTCGCGTTGTGCGCCCTATACTCCGGGTTATGACCTAGGATTTTTTCATGCGTAAACCCGAGCGCCCCTGCATTATTGATATAGAAGCTTCTGGCTTTGGCTCCCACAGTTATCCCATCGAAATTGGGGTGATCAATGCCAAGGGCGAACGCTATTGCGCGCTCATAAAACCCGACGCTGACTGGACGCACTGGAACCCAGACGCCGAAAAAATTCATGGCATATCCCGCGAGCTGCTTGCCACCTGCGGCCGCCCGCCCGCGCAAATTTGCCTTGAACTTAACGCGTTTTTACAGGGCAGCAACGCCTATAGCGATGCATGGAGCCACGACAGCCCCTGGCTGAATCGCTTATTTTATGCGGGCCGCATCAAAGCCAACTTTTTCCTGAGCGCCATAGAGCTAATCGCCACCGAAGCGCAGCTCATGTTGTGGGACAAGACCAAAAGCCACTTGGCGAAGAGCCTGAAAATTCAGCGCCATAGAGCCAGTGGCGATGCGTTCCTCATTCAGCAGACCTATATCGCAACACGCCTAGCGACTACGGTTACCTCTCAGGCTTTCGCCTATATCGATACAGACCTATCCACACCTGCGCACCAGATCACCAGCAACACACCCCAAATCTCAACCTCAAAAGACACTTCTGCACCAGAGAAAACCTTGGATTTGCCCCGCAACCAAGGTCGTCACAAGCATTAGACTGTTATCCGCCTCTCGCCGTGGGTGCCAATTAGCGCTTTTTATCTGTTGCAGCCAAGGGTTATGATGGCAGGCCATTCAACTCGGCAACGCGCACGACCTAACCTCTGCCCAGTTGTTGCAGCATTTAACCTAAGGCCATTATTTGACCATGATCGTTTACCGCTTTCTGTCCGCGCGCAATGCCGCCCTATGGCTAGCGGGCAATACTATCCTCTGGTCGCTAAGCGGTTGCAGCCTTCTTTCGAGCCAACCCGCCGCCATAAACTCCCCGCCGCCCAATGTGGCAGCAATTGACGCTGCGGCTGTCATGCCCCCCTCGCCATCAGAGGCGCAAGACCCGGTGCTGTTGAATACAGAAAATTCGCCCTTTAAACCCTTTAGCCCAGATACGCTCTATTCGCTGCTAACAGCCGAAATTGCCGGCAGCCGCGACCACTATGAATTGGCGCTAGACAACTATGTACAGCAGAGCCGCGAAACCCGCGACCCTCAAATCGCCGAGCGCGCCACCCTTATAGCCCGCTATTTGAATAAAACTGACAGCGCATTGGAAACAGCGCTCATCTGGCTGGATGCAGCCCCCAATAGCAGTGATGCCTTGAGCAATGTCGCCAATGCTTATTTGCAGTTAGGGCAATTGAACAACGCATTTGCGCTTTCTGTGCGCCTGCAAGACCAGGGCAATGAAGTCCTTTTTCAAAACATTGCAGCCAATGCACACACACTCAAGACGGATGCGCACGCCCAACTCCTACAGCAGTTTCAACAGCGCCTCACAACTCACCCTCAAGATGAACAACTATTGGTTGGCAGCGGCTTACTCCTGCAACAAGAGCAGCAATACGCCGCCGCCATGACACTCGCACAACAGGCGCTCAAGCTACACCCGAAAAGCTTTGGCGCCGCCGCACTTGAAGCCAACCTGCTCAGCCAACTCGGCCAAAACCAAGAGGCCCTCGACAAGACCGCGCAACTGCTTGAGTCTTACCCCCACAACACTGCGCTGCGCAAAGAGTACGCGCGCATGCTGATGCACACGGATCTCGCCCTTGCCCAGCAACAATTCAGTATTTTGACCTTACAGACACCCAGCGATGGCGACGCGCGCTTTGCCTTGGGCGTTATAGCGCTTGAGCGCGAAGACGTCACCACGGCGCGCGCAGCCTTTGAAGAGCTGCTCAATCAAGACCAACACATCGCCAGCGCCCATTATTATTTGGGTCGCCTCGCCGAGAATAGTGCCGACTCAACCACCGCCATACTCCATTATCTGCAGGTTGACGAAGGCAAAGAACTGCTCCCCGCCACGCACAATCTATTGGATATTTTTATTAGCCAAGGCGACCTACTCAGCGCCGAGCAGCAACTGGAGCGCATGCGCGCCCACTTTCCCGCGCACAGCGAAGCACTCTATTTGCTGCACGCACGAATTCTGCTTCAGCACCAACAAACGCAAGCCGCTGAAGATGTAATGAGCCAGGGATTAGCGACCCACAGCAACAGCAGCGAACTTAGATTCACCCGCGCTATGTACTACTTTGAACGCAAAAAATTTGATGCAGCCGAACAAGACCTGCAACATATTATTAAGCGCGACCCCGAACACGTAATGGCTCTCAACTCACTTGGCTATCTCCTCGCCGACCAGACTCAGCGCTTTGACGAGGCCGATGCACTACTTACCCGCGCGCTAAAACTCGCCCCCAACGACCCCTCCATTTTGGACTCTATGGGCTGGCTACGCTTTCGCACTGGTGCTTATCCAGAGGCACTCAAATATCTACGCCGAGCCATCGCAGGCACCTCCAACGCTGAAATCAACGCACATCTAGGCGAACTACTCTGGGAAATGGGGCGCAAAGACGAAGCCCGTCAAACGTGGCAGGAGGGGCTAAAACTTAACCCGCGCGACCCCACTCTAGAAGCGACGCTACTGCGCCTTAAGGCTGAGCTATGAGCCCCATCAATAAGCAAAAGATAATGTATGTAAACACGCCGTTTTATAAGGCACTTCTGTTAGTAGTAGCACTACTTATCGGTGCCTGCGCCCAGCAACCGCGCATTACCCCTCCCGCCAGCCTTATTGCTCACCAGCAACAATTGCAAGCTATTAACAATTGGCAACTTAGCGGTAAATTGGGCTTGCGCGCGCCAAGCCAGAGCGGCAGCACGAGCATTAAATGGTCACAAGAGGCGCAGAATTACGAGATCGATCTAAGCGGTCCCCTCGGTCAAGGGCGCATGCAGATTCACGGCAACCCCAACAAGGTCACCCTTGAGCAAGCAGGCAAGCCACCGCTCAGCGCACGCAATGCCGAAGCACTCATTAAAAAGGCCAGCGGCTGGACTCTACCGGTTCAGCAACTCGCCTTTTGGGTGCGCGGTGCGCCAGACCCACAACTTAACATCACCCAACTTACTCAAAACAATTTGGGTTTAGCCGAGAGCTTCGAGCAAGGCGGCTGGACTATTAGTTACAGCAACTACAAGGATCAACCCCTAGGTCTGGGCAGCTTACCCCTGCCATCCAAAATTATTGCGGAACACCACGACATTCGCCTAACCCTGATTATTCGCAACTGGCAACTAGGAGAAGGTACGCATTGAGCTCATCGACAGAACACCGGGAGCGCAGCGCCTCACACAACAGCCTAGAACTGCTCTCGCCCGCCAAGCTCAACCTGTTTTTACATATCAATGGGCGGCGCGCTGACGGTTATCATCAACTGCAAACCCTGTTTCAACTTTTAGACTACGGTGACTTGATGCGTTTTAGCCTGCGCACAGACAACCGCATTGAACTGCAGCCAGCGCTGCCAGGTGTCGCCTTTGAAGACAACCTCATCACCAGAGCTGCGCGCCTACTCGAACCCTTCAAAACCCTAGCGGCAGGCGTCGACATCCATCTCGAAAAACGCCTCCCCATGGGCGGCGGTATAGGGGGCGGAAGCAGCAATGCCGCTACCACCTTAGTGGCACTTAACCACCTATGGCAGTGCAAACGCAGTAAAAAACAACTACTCGCGCTCGGTTTACAGCTCGGTGCCGACGTGCCAGTGTTCGTAAATGCCCAAACCGCATGGGCAGAAGGGGTGGGCGAAACACTCCAACCCCTTGAATTAACAGAACAATGGTTCTTAATTGTGCAACCTGACTGCCATGTATCCACTGCTAAAATATTTTCACACAAAGATTTGACAAGAGACACGCCTGCCATTAAAGTGGCGGCCTTCCTTGAGCAGGGTGGTAAAAATGACTGCCAAGCACTGGTGAGAAGGCTCTATCCGCAAGTCGATACAGCGCTCAACATGCTTGAAATGTTAGTACCTAATGCACAGATGACGGGAACAGGCGCATGCATATTTGCAGCGTTTGATAAGGTAGAAGAAGCACATAGCGTGCAGGCGAAATTGCCGAAAGACCTACCAAGTTTTGTAGCTAAAGGTGTCAACCAAACTCCGCTCTACGAACTTCTTCCCAACGACTGAATCAAGATTTACAGGGGCGTCGCCAAGCGGTAAGGCACCAGGTTTTGATCCTGGCATGCGTTGGTTCGAATCCAGCCGCCCCTGCCATATTTCTAGTCATTGTTTAATTATTGCACCCACCTCAGACAATGACCTTATATTCCCCCCATAGCTCTTTCGCCATACGCGCAAATTCCCTGCCCAACCTAAGGGTAAAAACACCTGCTTTGTGCTTAAACGCCTGCACTGCGCGACACAGCATCAGCATTTACCTATTTAGCACACCTACACCTGGCAATTACACTACACCCGGCTTTTACAAAAGGTATCCGACGTGACTGACTTGATGGTTTTTACCGGCAATGCAAACCCAGATCTCGCTAAGAAAATTGTGGATTATCTGGGCATGCCACTGGGTGATGTGTCTGTGTCACAATTTTCTGATGGCGAAATTGCCATAGAACTCAACGTCAATGTGCGCGGTCGCGACGTATTTGTGGTGCAACCCACGTGTGCGCCCACCAATGACAACCTGATGGAATTGATCATCATGGTCGACGCCCTACGTCGCGCATCGGCAGGCCGCATTACCGCCGTAGTACCCTACTTTGGTTATGCCCGCCAAGACCGCCGCGTACGCTCAGCGCGCGTACCTATTACCGCTAAGGTAGTAGCCGATATGATGGTTGGCGTAGGTGTTGACCGCGTATTAACCGTAGACTTACACGCCGAGCAGATTCAAGGCTTCTTTGATGTCCCCGTTGATAACGTTTACGGCTCGCCAGTACTGCTAGAAGATATTGAACAGCAAAAATTTGAAAACCTGATTGTGGTATCGCCCGACATAGGCGGCGTAGTGCGCGCCCGCGCTGTAGCCAAACAACTCGGTGTTGATTTGGCGATTATCGATAAGCGCCGCCCGCAAGCAGGCGTTGCTGAAGTCATGAATATTATTGGTGAAGTTGAAAACCGCACCTGTTTACTCGTGGACGATATGGTCGATACTGCAGGCACCCTGTGCAATGCCGCTAAAGCGCTTAAAGCCCATGGCGCCAAACGCGTTGTCGCCTACGCCACTCATCCAGTGCTTTCGGGTAATGCCATAGAAAACTTAAACAACTCAGTGTTAGATGAACTGGTCGTTACCGACTCCATCCCTCTGAGCGACGCGGTTAAGGCTTGTGCAAAAGTGCGCCAATTAACACTGTCCAAAATGCTCGGCGAGTGCATGCGCCGCCTGAGCAATGAAGAATCCTTGAGCGCAATGTTTCGCTAAACGCGTAAACATTGCGCTCAAACAACCGCCCAGCCTCGCAAGAGCACACTGGGCATTTAGCAACCTGTTAGGTTCTGGTCGCGGATCTAGCAGAATATTGAGGAAGTACCCATGTCTCAAGAAGACTTTAAAATTGATGCAACAGCCCGTAACGACTTAGGGAAAGGTGCGAGCCGCCGCCTACGCCGTTTGGCTGGCCAAGTTCCCGGCGTAGTTTACGGCGGCAACAAAGACCCAATCAGCATTAGCACTTCACACAATGAATTGCTGAAGCATTTGGAACACGAAGCGTTTTTCTCACACATCATCAGCTTGAATGTTGACGGCGTTGAACAAGACGTAATTCTGAAAGATTTGCAACGTCACCCTTCTAAGCCAGTGGTTTTGCACGCTGACTTTTTGCGTATCGACAAATCTACTCGCTTGACCACTCACGTACCTTTGCACTTCATCAATGAAGCGTTCTCCAAAGGCGTGAAAGTTCAAGGCGGTAAAGTGGTTCATAACTTGACACAAATCGACGTGTCTTGCTTACCACACAACTTGCCAGCGTTTATTACTGTTGACTTGGCTAACGCTGAAATCGGCACCATCATCCACATTTCTGATCTTAAACTGCCAAGCGGTGTAACCTCGGTTGCCCTGTCTCACGGCGCAGATCACGATTTGGCGGTTGCTACTGTTGTTAAGCCTAAGGGCGCAGCAGCTGACGAAGAAGTTGCAGCAGCAGAGTAATTTTTACTCTCTGACACGCCACTTGGTAGTCGCACATAGTAGTTACAAAAAGGGGCTGGCGTTTATCGCCCGCCCCTTTTTCGTTGCATTCACAGCCCCCTTAAAGATCAACCTACACAGCACCTCATATCGACCAACCCTATACTGACTGGCCTAGAGTGCGTCAATCAAGGATAATCCCGCCCCCAGCTTAGCACCCAAGGCCTGCCCACAACTGCAGCCCATAACGTAAAGACAGAGGCAACCTGTGACCACCACCCACATTCAATTAATTGTTGGCCTCGGCAATCCCGGTGGCGAATACGAGCGAACTCGGCACAATGCTGGCGCTGATTTTGTCACTGAGCTGGCGTACAAGGCAGGCGCGCAACTCAATGCAGACCCTAAATATTTCGGCCTAACCGCACGCCTAAGCTATGAAGACCAAGACCTGCGCCTGCTGATTCCCACCACCTACATGAATCGCAGCGGGCAGTCCGTTGGCGCACTGGCCAACTTCTTTAAGATCGACCCCGCCGCCATACTCGTCGCCCACGACGAACTCGACCTAGCGCCCGGTACCGCGCGCTTTAAGCAGGGCGGCGGCCACGGCGGCCACAATGGTTTGCGCGACATCATCAGCGCGCTGGGCAACAACCAAAATTTTCCGCGCCTGCGCATCGGCATAGGCCACCCCGGCAGCGCCGCGCAGGTTGCTAACTTTGTACTCAAACGCGCGCCCTTAAGCGAGCAGGAATTGATTGATGACGCCATCCACCGCGCCACCCAGAGCCTGCCAGAGGCCGTAAAAGGCGACTGGAACAGCGCCATGAAAAAGCTTCACACCGAACCCAAGCGCCCCGCCTAAGCAGCTTCGCTCATAAGGCCGATTCGCGCTTGTACAAAAACCACACTTCGTCTAAGGCGCGGGAGCATGTATAATCCCGCCCTTCATTTTTTGACTTACCACTACTCCACTTGGATACAGCATCATGGGTTTTAACTGCGGCATAGTCGGCCTGCCCAACGTCGGCAAATCAACACTGTTTAATGCACTCACTAACGCGGGCATCAGCGCCGAAAACTTTCCCTTCTGCACCATTGAACCCAATGCGGGCATAGTGACAGTGCCGGACCCACGCCAAGACAAGCTGGCCGAAATTGTAAAACCCGAGCGCGTTGTCGCCACCACCATGGAATTTATCGACATCGCCGGAATCGTTGCCGGCGCCTCGCGCGGTGAAGGCTTGGGCAACAAGTTCCTCGCCAACATTCGCGAAACCGACGCCATCGCCCACGTAGTGCGCTGTTTTGACGACGACAATGTGATTCACGTAGCCAACGCGGTAAATCCCGCTGCCGATATCGAAATTATCAATACCGAACTCGCACTTGCTGATTTAGAAGCCGTTGATAAAGCGATTTTCCGCTATGCAAAATCAGCCAAAGGCCAAGACAAACACGCCATGGCGATGAAAGTGGTGCTGGAAAAAATTCAACCGCATTTAAATGAAGCCAAACCACTGCGCTCTTTTGCGCTAGATAAAGACGAATTGGCGCTGCTGAAAGAAATTAACCTGCTCACCCTCAAGCCCACTATGTACATCGCCAATGTGGCAGAAGACGGTTTTGAAAATAACCCGCACTTAGATGTAGTACGCAAAATTGCCGAGGAAGAAAAATCGGTCGTAGTGCCCATCTGCAACAAACTGGAAGCAGACATCGCCGAACTAGAAGGTGAAGACAAACAAGAGTTTCTCGATGAGATGGGCATGGAAGAGCCAGGCCTAAACCGCGTGATTCGCGCCGGTTACCAACTGCTCGGCCTACAAACCTACTTCACCGCCGGCGTAAAAGAAGTGCGCGCCTGGACCGTTAAAGTAGGCGCCACCGCACCCCAAGCCGCCGGCGTTATCCACACCGACTTCGAAAAAGGCTTCATCCGCGCCGAAACCATCGCCTATGAAGACTTTGTGCAATTCAAAGGCGAACAAGGTGCGAAAAATGCAGGGAAGTCACGCAAAGAAGGGAAAGAATATATTGTGAAAGATGGCGACGTACTGCACTTCCTCTTTAACGTCTAACTGTTACTAAGCCGTTTTAAGCCAACTAAAAAGCCACTGCAACTCAGTGGCTTTTTAGTTTGTATTGGCAGTTACGTAGAAATATTTACAGCCTCTATATACTTCCTCAGCAGAACCAATTACAAAACCAACATCAAAATAATTCATTCCACATACCTTCCTTAAGATTATCTAACATACTAATTAACGAATATGACAGCGACGGATAAACCAATTCGGTTCTATTTTTCTTAACGCACAACCATTTTTTCCGCGTGGAAATGAATTTAATGAATCCAAAACTTCATGCCCATAAAATTTATCTGACTCATTCTTTCTTCTAGGCAGCACTAAACGATTATTTTCAATCATGGGATCTACAGGAAAATAAAAATAACCCTTCCACTTATTCCCATAATAAAGAGTATATTCTCCGTAACCTTTAGCGACCGGCATTTTAATAATTAAAGACTTTCTGTCATTGAATTGATCCCATAGTTTTTCGTCTAGCATTTTTTTCAACTTTTCAGCAGCCTCTGGCGAATATGGATTTTCAAGCCAATGGCCAGGTCCATTGCTTATATGCTTTACTCCAGTAATTCGCTTTAACTCAATCACCCGCGGCATATCTCGCCAAATGATAGCTTTTTGGCCATCCTTGTAATACGAAGCAACCAGCTCTTGAAGCAGCTCGGTTACTCTTGAAATTTTCAATCATTTTTTCATCGGAAACCAATGAATCAGAGAGGGCAATGAATCCGAGCACAGAAATAGAAAGTAGCGAAACAACAGTTGTCCCTGTAATCTTTTTTGATTTTGAAAATTTCCATGCAATAAAGCCCGACATGAAGATTAAAAAAATCAAAATAAGGACATAGACGATATTGATTGAAGATAAAAACATAAATTTTCCTTTGTTTTACCAAAAAGAAGGGAATCAGGTCTTTGATTTATGATTATTGAGAGCCCCGCTGATGATTCATTTTCAGCACAAATGACCTGCGGCCTAAAAACTTGAATTCGTAGCGACCCCATGGCAACAACCTTTCTCGATCTACTGCTATAGAGCTCCAACATTTTTGGTTTTCGTCGGGGGAAATCTAGCCAAGACGCTATCTTCCTGTAATGATCCGAACGCTTAAATACTATCAGCACGGGATTTAGACAAAAGGCAAGACGCGACCCTATTACGTGATATTTTCTGAAGCTTGCCTAGCGCGCAACTCACCAAGACTAGCAACCTGCTCTGGAGTTAAGGTAAATCCGCCATAACCACGAGAATAATACACCATTGCACTATATTCCTTTTTAACAAACTGTAATTTACAAACATTTAAATAGATTATCGAA
>Ga0070748_1001331_pt1 | contig 11534 bp, 17 predicted proteins | sample VirMetDEL_Nov_12_FD_77015 | JGI IMG/M metagenome (GOLD analysis project Ga0070748, IMG submission 77015) | Aqueous microbial communities from the Delaware River and Bay under freshwater to marine salinity gradient to study organic matter... | ecosystem: Environmental > Aquatic > Marine > Coastal...
AATTTATTCACCCTCTAAGCGTTTTAAATAAAATCCACTTGTAATTTACAAAAGAATCGTAATTATAGTCGCAATTTATTGTGTAAATATTAAAATAAAGCAAACTAAACGTGAAAACATAAATAAAATTAACTAAATTTAGCCCCATAAACGGACTCATACAGACATGAAACCGTAACCCAATCTACAGATGGATTGCGATTTGAAGGAAAACTACAAACGTGGTTTCATGAATTTAAAAAGACAAATACTATGAGTTTAGTAGCAACACTCATGCAAGATTTAAGGAGTTCTTACTCCGATAGATACGACAAGCATGAATTAAAAGAAAGCCGTTATGGCGCACTTCGATTCTTCCAAGATGAATCCGCAAACAGACCTATATTAGACGAAGAAACAGTCGCTAATATCAGAAAATCATTCAACAGAGATGTTGTAATTCCAGTATTGAATGCTGAAGCAGTTACTGTTTCCGCATCTTACGCACGTACATGTGCTATTGTAGACAGTGAAAACACTTCTGCCTTGGTAACTTTGACATTCACTACCTACGGGTGGGGATTCTCAATGACTCCATCAATGCACATGGAAAATGATGTTTCTTACCAAAGAGACTTCTCTCGTAAAATGGACAAGTATCTTATCCAATTCGCTTCAGTACTTGATACTGCTTGTGTAGCGCAGTTGGAGACAGACAAAAACTTGTTGTGGACTAATGTAGCTCCTGCGTATTACGCTCAAGTAGCTGATGCTTTGCAAGTGCCACAAGCCGAAAAGAATGACACCTTTAACCAGGTTGAGTCTATCATGGCTACAATGGACTTCTATGGTAACAACCATATTGTTGGATCTACATCATTAATGCCAATGGTGAGAAGACAACAAGCACAAGGAGCTGCCAATGATGAGAACGATCAATTTCAGTTCAGCCTTCTTGGTGGATACAAATTTTGGCCAACAAACCGTATCGCTAATGGCGTAGGTGTTGAAGCAACAATGTATTCAGTAAATGCAGGTTCTGCAGGTATTTGGAATAGAAATGATCCTGATACTAAGATGGGAGAAAGCATTGGAGGAGACCTCAAGCAATGGTCTACAGAAGCTATGCCAGTAGTAAACATGGACATGGGTTCTTTCTACCAACAAGATTGTGCTGATCGTTCAGCTATCGCAGGTGGTGCTTCAGCAGGCTTGACTAGATCAAGAGTTGAAGGGTTTGAGTTCTCAACAGACGTTGTGACACTTACAACTTACAACAGTAATACTGCTACGCAGTACGGTCCAGTTGTTAAATATGAAATCTTGTCAGCATAATGGCAATTTCAACGAATTATGTAGATACATCAGCACTCGTCTCCCAAAATAAAGTGGAGATGAATGCTTATGTTGCTACTCCTCCCGATGTTGATCAAGTGATTGAAGGAACTCTAGGCTCTACAGGGGCTGATGGTACAATCACGGTCAGAGGTGTGTCACCGGCTAGAACGGCAAAGGCATTCCAATATGACATTGATTCAGCAGGTTCGTGGGCAAACACTACAGGTCTCTTCACGGGACTTGCAGCAGGTGCTCATACTGTACAAGCGAGAGACACTGCAACACCTGCTAACGTGAGTGTTGTTTTGACTATTGTAGTTGCTGATATTAGCTAATGGCTGCTCAGAAAGAAAACTATCCAAAGTACAAGGTACGTGGTAGTACAAAGTTACCTAAGATGAAGATTAAGGATACTCCTAAATCTAAACCAAAGGTGACAAAGGTAAATAAGAGAACCTCTAAGTAACTCCATTGAGTTAGTGGGCATCCCTGAATTATTTCAGGGGTGTTCTATTTAAATTATGCAAGATTTAGAAGCCATAGCCACTGCATTAGCTACAACAGTAAGATTTGCACAATCTGTTGATGCCGATGCCCCTGTATTAGATCCTGATCTAATTGATCCATCTAGTGCTAGACTTATCTATCATCCACTACTCACAAATATAAATCTATCAGCGTTAGCTCCTGATGCACAAAGGTCAGGTGCTACCTTTAATACCTGGTTAAGAAACATAAGATTGGAGAGTGCTCGCACCCTATTTATGGATGTGATGCAAAAAAAGAAAAATGATCGTGTCACCAAAGAAATGTTGGACAATCTTGTCCTTTATTCGGGAGTTGGACGATTAAATGACCGTATTATTAAGTCTGACCGGTTGGTTGGTTTTGAGATACGACTGTTAAATTCTAACAATGTGAATGTAGTTTTGGATCAAATCATGACTCATTTTTCGGAAGTAGAAAATTTCAATTTATACTTATTTCATTCTGAGAGTCCTACGGCCATAGCAACTATACCTGTAGCTCATGGTACTGCTTTGCAAGCCCAATGGACACCATCAGGACAAGAATTGAACTACAGAGATTTTGGTAACAACATAGCAGGTGGTACTTATTTCTTGATGTACGATGAAGCTGACCTTACTGGGCAAGCAATAAATCAGAAATTAACATTTGGATATGCTCCCTGTAAGAGTTGTAATTCCTCTCTAAGGGGTCGTTATGAGAAATATAGCCAATACGTAGCCATCCAAACTGTATCTGTATCAGCAGCTAATAAACCTGCAGTAGGAGAGATGTTTGATGTGGAGAAAGTAACCTATGATACTAATACCACTTTTGGTCTTAATTTAGCTCTAAGCTCTTATTGTGATTTGACTGATTATATCGTTAATCATAAAAGTGTTTTTGCAGATGGATTAAGTAAGCAAGTGGTTCATACTCTTTTGCGAGAATTACTCGGATCAGTAAGATCCAATGTCATATCTGAAAAAATGAAGGACAATGCACGTTTTTCATTACAAAATGCAGAGTTAGGTGGAGAGAATTTGACAAGACAATTAAGTAAAGCCCAAGATGCTCTTGGATTTGAGCTTTCAAACATTCAGAACTCGGTATGTATGCCTGAGATTGCTAGTAAAGGAATTAGGTACGGTACAATTGGTAATGGTCGTAAATCAAACTCCAATGGCAACTATAGATACTAGACTGAAATTAATCCTAGACTTTAATCCTAGAAAAGCAACTCGTGATGCCATTAATTGGGGTCCCAATACAGATATTATTGAGGACATGAATAAGGCACAACTATTGGATGGTAAAAAAGCCAATGGTGAAGATATGCCTAAGTATGAGCAATTCACTCTAAAAAACAAACCTTCTCAATTCATTCCTTCCAATAAGAGCTACTCCTTAAAGGATAAAGGCAAGCTACACAATCTAATTATTGCAACTGCTAATATGTCAAGTCTATCCATCACTAGTACAGATAGTGATAAGAATGAGAAGTTACAACACAACGGACCAGGAGAGTCAGTAAAAGAAGAAGAAGCTTTTGGTTTGACAGAGGAAAATAGAGATTTAATGAATAAGAAGTTAATTATTCCATTCATGCACAGAAGATTAAGAGGAGAAGTATGAGCTTAATAAATCCTATACAACAACCATATCCGGCTACACGAACGGGACTTGATACTGTCATTGAGAGTATTCAAACTCAATTGGCCACATTACCATGGATAACTGCGCCATTGCTTCGTGCTTGGAATCTACCTGAGACTCGTGATGGCAAGCTATATCGCAATCCGAGAATATATTCAGGGGATAAGGAGCATTTTAACTCTATGTTTAATGATGAGCAAACTGCCACTAGTTTTTGTATAGGGGTTGGATCTGCTACTCCTTCAGAGGAAACAGAGGGTTTTCAGTCACCTATTTTATGGAATAAGAGGCTAGATTTGATCATCCATGGTGATTTAAAGAAAATTGATGACACCAAAGATTACATCTTCACAGAGGAATTGATTGAGCAAGTGTTAAATGTGCTTTCAAAAACACGAGGAATCACTATTTCAGCAATTTGGTCTGATGATATTCAAGATATATTTCAGCAGTTTGATTTATCAGAGATAGAAAGGGACTTTCTGTACTATCCACATTTTGGAATTAGATTGGAATTAGACGTATCTTACAGAGCAGGAGGAATAATATGTTAGATTATGATATTTTTTAGAAACATTTGGCTTTTATTTTTTGTTGACTTGTCGAAGTTTAACACTGAGCTTTACAATAATGTTAGGAATAAGAAGTCACGGGAATTGAATTTTGAAGCAAAGGCAAATATTTCAATGAAAGTGCATAAATGGTATCGGAAGACTGAGTTTTCTGATGAGATGGTTAAGGAGGCTGAGAGTATCCAACAGACATTAAATAAGATTTTTTATAAAGCAGAGGTAGAGGATGAGAAAAAGTTTTCCAATAATAAACCTGAAGTAATTCAGGAGGCAAGGAAACCTGAATTAGTAAGTGGATTAGGATCAACGAGAAGATGACAATACAATTAGAAAGCGGAAATGGTTGGTTCTCCCTTAACGGAACACAATACCCTGTAGGAGGCTATAGAGTTGTTATTCACGGAGACAATATTGGGTTATCTGAAGTTGGCAGTTCGGGCTATGTAGACGCAGCTAATCCTGAGTTTTATGGCAATTGGGACGATGAAACTGGCACTCCTTATGCAACAAAAGAAGAGCTTCTTAATGATTTAGAAGCTAAAATATTTGTAAGTGGTAATGCATCTAGTAGTGAAGTAATAGGAGACACTACATTGCCTAGTGGTAATCAAAATGTAGCTATAACTATAGCTGATATCACTCTGTCTATGTATCCAACCCCAACTAGTGGCACTACAATTAATATTTTCAACGATAGTGGTGGGGATGCTATAATTGATGGTAATGGTAAAAATATTTGGGATGAAACCACTTTTACTATGGTTAATAAAGAGTCATTGACTCTAGTGTTTTTGAATGACAAATGGTATTTCTAAATTAGAATGAGATGAGCAGTACATTAAGAGAAGTTGATTTAGCAACAAATGATTTAGGAAGAGATGCTTGGGGAAGACCTAAAGTGATCATTGATGATTCAATTTTCCATGGTATGTTCACCTACAACGTACCTGTCACAAGGTGGTATGAGACTGTAAACGATGTCATATCTCCAAGCTTCATTAATTGTGCTAGTAATAATGGGATGTTGTTTATGAATGCAGGAGCAACATTAAATGATGATACTTATTTAAGATCATTTAGAAACCCAAGATATGAACCAAACAGAGGTCATCTATATTCAACTTCCATATTTTTACCAAGCCCTACTGCTTTGGGAACTAGAAGATGGGGTTATTTTACTGCTGAGAGTGGTGCTTTCTTTGAATTAACTACCGATGGTTTATATGGAGTTGTTAGAACTACAATAAGTGGTGTAACCACAGATGATAGGCACTTAATTGATACTACAGGAATCGACTTATCTAAGGGTAATACTTTTGATATACAGATGCAATGGAGAGGTGTAGGTGATTACAAATTCTTCATCAACCTTATAGAAGTTAAAGAAATCCAATACATTGGAACTAGAACAGACCTTACAACATTCAATCCTGCAAACCCTGTAGCTTTTGAATGTGAGAACTTAGGTGCTGATGTTACTTTATTTTGTGGTTGTGTAGATATTACAAGTGAAGGTGGAAAGGACAACGGTAAGACTTACGGGTCAGTTGGTATATCCAATGAATCAGGACAAGTTGCTATAAGTGGATTTAATCAACCTGTAATAGCTATAAGAAGTAAAGTCAGTATTGGTACATTGATTAACACTAGAGATACTTTGGCTTTATTGGCAAGTGCTTATTCAGATCAGAGGTCTTTTATAAGAGTATGGGCTACTAGAGATTTTACTGCTATCACGGAGAATGATCAGACATGGAAGGATTTTGGTGATGGTCATTTAGAGTACATTGAGTATGACAGTCCTGATGTAGCTACTCCAATGACTTTTGATCCACTTAAAGCAGAAATGATTTTTGGGTCTAGAATAGATATTGATCAGACTTACGCTACAAGTGCATTGTTTGAGGGAAGGACTTCTATTTATCTAACTCCTGGTGATATGTTTGTTTTTACTATACATAGAGAAACAGGTGCTGCTGCTAATGTAGGAGTAACATTTGAATTTGCAGAAGAGATTTAATTTAAAACAAGAGCAATGAATATAGTAATAAAATCAACGGACTTCACAGTACAAGTAGAATTTAATGATTGTTCTAAAGTTACAAAAATGAATCGTGTTTCATTTAGAAGAAATGAGTTATCAGAAGTGGTAGAATCACAAGGTGCTGATCATGTTACTATTGTCATGTTGGATGATACTAGCTTTGATTTATCTTATACTAGCAACAGTAAATACAGTTTGGTTGTAGATTCTGTTAATGGTGTTACCCCTACTGACAACAATGAGTTGTACGATATGCTTGTATCTTTGCAGCAAACGCAATAATTTAATTACCTAAAATATAGAGTCATGCCAAAATTAGAAGATAAAACAACGTATTACGAGCTTGATGGAATACCAAATCCAAAAAACAACGCTCGTGTAGTCAATCATGGAGATAATATTGGTCTACGAGAAACCGCAGGGCAATCACTTGTAAATCCTACACTCTATAGTGATTGGACTGATTCAACAGACACTCCTTATGCGAGTAGAGCATTGCTTTTGACTGCTATTGCTACCATAACATTTGCTTGATATGGATATCAATAGAAGAATAGTCGAAGCTGCCTTGGCCAATGAAGGCATGAAGGAAGAAAAAGGCAATCACGGTTGGAAGGACAAGGAGTTTGATCTAGAGATGAGAACTACCGGATGGCAGGATGGCCAAGCCTGGTGTGCTTATTGGGCTGAGAAGATTTGGTGTGAAGTTTATGACTCAGATACTGAGAGAATACTACGTAGATTATTCAGCGCAAATGCGGTTCATACGTATAATAGTTTTTGGCAATCCAATTTCATCACCAACAAAGAACCAGTAGAAGGTGCAGTAGTGATTTGGCAACACATGAAGAATGGTGAGCCTAGTTTTTCAGGAAAGTCACAATGGATCAGAGGACACGCAGGAATAGTAATTGATACTGAAGGAGATGTGAATGAGTTCACTACCTTAGAGGGCAATTCTAATGCTTCAGGAGGAAGAGAAGGAATTGAGGTGGCTCGGCAAGTACGTAAGCTTGATTTCGAAAAGGAAAATGGGTTACAATTGGTTGGATTTATCCATCCAAAAGAAGTGTAAATCAATAAAGCAATGGTAATATATGAAATAGCATTAATTGGATCTTTATTCTTCATAGCCATCAGGCTTAAAATGGAGAAGGAAAAAGTAGATACTGATCCAAAGCATAAATCTAAATGGAAGCAGTATTTCATGAGAGAGTGGGATGATATGGCTTTCAGCATCCTTGCAGGACAAGGGTTGGCCGTAGTTCAGGAATCTTTATTCTTTACCTACACTGGGTGGGCTGAATGGGAAGATGATAGAGCTATAGACATGTACTTTGAAGCAGAACCATTGATAGCCTTCAGTATGGGCTTGTTTGGGAGTGTATTAGTAATGATTTTATTCAAATATATAATTAGAAAAGCAAATAAATTAACAGAATGAAAAAGAAATTCACAGAAACAAAAGTAGGCAAATTCCTATTCTCAAATGTAGGAAGAGGGCTTGCGAAGAGTATTCCGGTGGTGGGTCCATTATTAGGAAATATTTTGAATAACAATAACGCTGCCCAAGGAGAGGTAGACAAGGATGAAATCAAGTCAGACATTGTCCAAGTGGCATTGGTAGCCTTGATTATAGCCTATTTAATGGGATGGATCAGCTTTGATCAGGTAAATGAAGCTAAGAATCTATTGAACCCATAAGATATGATGTGAGGGCAGGTTGCCCCCAAAGCACGATTAAAACTTCATAGGATAATGAGCCTTGTATATAGAATTTTAACGGAAGAAGAAGTAAAACTCCGAGCCAAAAACTCACACAAAATCGGCAGTATTGAGAAGTGGGTCTATCACTCCAATTTAGATACTTCTCTTCCAAGTTGTATTTCATGGCAATCAAATGAAGAGTAGTAACACTTAATGACAATAAAATTAATTCAGATAACATAATATGGAAACTTTAGAGGTAAAGAAGCACAAGATAAGATATTACAGTGACATTGATGACACTCCAATAGGAAGATATAACACTTTCCAACAGAACTTACTTTATGACGCTAGTGTAGGGAACACCATAGAGGCGATTAGCGAGCGTTTTGCAGGTTTTGATGCCAACCTACAAGCCAACAAAATAAAGGATGCTATGGTGGAGAGGAGCAACCTACAAGTGACATTCTTCTCTATCCTAACAAAAGTAAACTTTGCATCAAGAGCAATGGTTTGTTTAATCCATTCCATTGATGGTAAAGAGGTAACTGATTTGAGTGAAGGTGGGATTTCTGAGGTTTTAAAAAAGCTAGAGAAAATGGAAGTGTCAATTGGAACTATAAGAGATTTAGTTTTCGGTCAAAAAAAAAACTTGAAGACGTTCTAGGAGACTACTTCCCTAAGCGAAGTATGAATATTAAAAGCTTAGAATACTACGGTAGAATAAAGGAGCGAACGCTAGAAATGTTGAAGTTTGTAGAGACTGAAGACGAAAAATACCTTGAAAACGTAGAACAGATGACCCAAAATCTCTATACAATGACTCCTCCAATCCTCCTAGATGGCTCTCAGGGCAGTTATATCATGCAATTAGAGAAGGAACAGAGCCAATTGTATTTTGCTATCGAAGAAATGGGTATTTCAAATCCTGAAGCGTTATCTTTGTTAAAGTTTTATTCGTTGATCGATAAAAAAGAGGCTGAAAATTTAAAGAAACAACAAAACGCACGGAAGCATGGCTAAAATTAAATACGATGATCTCTTTGACTCAAACTTAGATGATGAAATCAAGTCGCTAAAATCCGTGATCAAAGCCTTAACCAAAGCCAATGAGCAGTTGGCCAACAGTTACAAGCCCACAAAAAAAGCTACTGATGATTTAACAGAAAGCACAAAGAAGCTCAATGGAGCGACTAAAGCAGGTAGGGATCAGAATAAAAAGAATGCTAATTCAGCAAGTGAAATGGCTGAGAAGGTTATTCTTGCTAAAAAAGCTCAAGAGGAATTTGGAAAACTACTCCTTCAAACTACTGATGCTTTAAAAAGAGCAGAAGGAAATGAGAAAAGGCTTAAAATTGCTATGGAAGCTACAAATGCAACCACTGACAAAGGAATAGCAAAGAGGCTAAGTCTTAATAAACAGTTAGAGAAAAATACAGTAGTAATACAAAAGCTACGGAAAGCAGCAGAGGAAGAGAAGAAAACCGTTGATGGTTTAAATGGCTCTTATAATCAGTTACAAAAAACACATAAAAAAAGTGTAGCTCAATGGAGAAAGTTGACCGCTGCTGAACGTGAATCTACAACTGTAGGTAAACAACTTACTGCTCAAATCCGCAAACAAGAGGCTGAACTTAAAAGACTAGATTCTCAAATTGGCAGAAACTTCCGTAATGTAGGAAATTATTCCTCCGCATTAAAAGGAGCTAAAACATCTTTGATTGGTATAGCTGCAGGTGCAGGAATAGCCACTAGTGCCACTTTAATTGCAGGTACTGTAATAGCAAACGCAGTTAAGGGCGTTATAAAATTTGAGAAGAAAAACTCTGAACTTGCCGGTGTTTTGGGTACAACATCAGATGAAATTAAAGTATTAACTGAAGATGCAATTAGATTAGGAGCATCTACTGCAAAAACTGCTCTACAAGTAACTGAATTGCAAATTTCTCTTTCACGCCTTGGTTTCACTCAGCAAGAAATAATTAACTTAGCTCCTGCCATTGTTGATGGAGCTATTGCATTAAATTCCGAACTTGATGAAACGGCTTCGTTAGTTGGGGCAGTAGTCCGTACATTTGATGATTTTAGTTCACTAGATGCTTCTGCAATTGTTGATCAACTTACTTTAGCAACTCAAAAATCAGCACTTAATTTTAAGAAATTAGAAACAGGTATTCCTATTGTATCAGGAGCAGCTAACGCTGCAGGAATATCATTCACTCAAATGACTGCTTTACTCGGTAAGCTATCTGATGCAGGAATCGATGCCAGTATGAGTGCAACCTCTTTGAGGAATATTTTTATAGACTCTGCTGCTCAAGGATTAAATTTTACAGAGATTCTAGAAAGAATTAAAGATAGCACTGATTTACTAACCGCAGCAAATGATGAATTTGGAAGAAGAACTTCTGTATCTGCTACTATTTTAGCTAAAAATATTGATCAGGTAGAAGACTTAGATAGGGCTTTGCAAGACGCAGGAGGAACTGCAAAGACAACCGCTGAAGAGAATTTAGATAACTTATCAGGAGCTTCAACAAGATTTACAAGTGCTTGGAGTGGAATGATTCAAAAACTTGCTGAAAAAGATGAAATTTTTGGCCCTGCATTACAAAAAGCTTTAGAGAATAGTGCAATCATTATGAATAGATTTTTTGATCCTTTCTTTGGCTATACTGAAATGTCTGAAATTCTCGCCAAAGGAATGGAGAATTTAGGGGGTCAGGCTAAAGAATTGACTAAAGATTTAGTTGAGTCTAGAGATGGAGCTGAGATTGAAAAAGGAATAGTAGGGTTGAGTAATGCTTTGGGAATTGCTACTAGCAAAACTGAAGAACTAAGAAAAGTATCAAAAGATTCTCCTGAAGATTTTGCAGCTTTTGGTAAAGCATCTTTATTGGTTGGACTTATCTCAAATGAGATTGAAATACTAAAAAAAGGATTAAAAGGGGCTAAGTTGGATTGGTTTGCATTGATGCAAGGAATTGATGACGCAACTACTTCCGCAGAAGAATTTGACAGTATTGATTTAGATGAATTTATTGACGATGAGTTCGCTATGGGTGCAGTTAAATCACACGCTGATATGCTTAGACAATTGGAAATAGATGAATTGGCTAGTTTAGATAAAAGGTATGAAAAAAATGCAGAAGCATTAAACAAAAAAGCTGCTGCAGACGCTAAAGCTAACGATAAAGCTATTGATAGATCAAAAAAACGAGCACAAGCAGAAGCTAAAATTTTTGCAGAAGAAAGGGATGCTAAAATTTTAGCATCAGCAATGGCATTAGCTCAAGGAATAGCTGATAGCGTGACAAGCGTAAATGATCTTCGAAATGCTCAAATAGAGCAAGAACTTCAAACAGTATTAAATGCGAGAGATGCTGAAATAGCTGCTGCTAATGGAAACGCTGATGAAATTGCAATTATACAAGAGAAATTCAAAAAGAAAACAGATGAGCTTAATTTAGAGAAGGCTAAAAATGACAAACAATCAGCTATTTTTGAAGCGATAATAAATACCGCAATTGGAGTTACACAAGCTTTAGCTTCAGCAAATCCTATTTTAGCTGCCGTGGTAGGTGCTCTTGGTGCAGTACAAGTTGGTGTTATTGCATCAACTCCACTACCTGCCTTTGAAAAAGGAACAGACTTTGCTCCTGGTGGGGCAGCCATTGTTGGTGAAAAAGGAACGGAAATGGTAGTCACTCCTTCAGGGGAAATATCATTAA